>JGI12316J15310_10000101_pt63 | contig 29305 bp, 23 predicted proteins | sample MarCyaLeptolynsp_FD_15310 | JGI IMG/M metagenome (IMG submission 15310)
CGCGCTCGGGGTCGTGCTGACCTACATGGCGATCACCGTCGTCATGGGAATCGTCGCCGGTCGGCGCGGTCGAGGGGACACCAACGACTACGTGGCGGGCGAGAGGGCGTTCGGACCCGTCGTCATGTACTTCGTCGTCGGCGCCACGATCTTTTCGGCGTACGCGCTGCTGGGCACGCCACAGCGGGTCGCCGCCAAGGGCTCGGACGCCTTCTACGTACTGGCGTATGGCGCCGCCGGGCTGGTTCCGTTGTTCTTCATCGGCGCCAAGGTCCGTCGCATCGGCGCGCGCGAGGGATTCATGACCCAGGCCGAGCTCGTGGCCGCGCGATTCGGGAGCCGCCCCGTCAGCGTGATGATGGGCGCCGCGTCGGTCATCGCCTTCGTGCCCTACCTCGTCATCCAGCTCAAAGGGGCCGGCCTGGTGATGGAGGCCGTCACCGGATGGCCGGCGATCTATGGCGCAGGCTTCGTCTACCTCGCCGTGCTGATCTACGTGCTGGCCGGAGGCGTGCGCGGCGTCGGCTGGACCAACGTCGTGCAGGGCATCGCGATGCTCGTGGTGATCTGGGTGCTCGGTCTGTGGATTCCGATCGCGCTCTACGGCTCGGTCGGCGCGATGTTCGATCGGGTCATCGCGCAAGCCCCCGAGTACCTGACGCTGCCCGGCCCCGGTGAGGGAACATCGATGGCGCGCTACAGCTCCGAGATCCTCGTGTCGATCCTGGGCTTTTCGATGTGGCCGCACGTCTTCATGAAGTGCTTCACCGCCCGCAGTGCCCGGTTGGTCCAGCAGTCGGTCTCCTGGTACCCGACGTTTCTGTTCTTCCTCGTTCCGCTCGTGCTGCTCGGCTACGTCGCGGTGCTCGCGGGCGGACCGACCGACGACTCGGTGCTGCTGTGGCTCGTCGACCGGGTGGCAGGAACCCCCGGCTACACTTTGATGTTCGCGTTCGTCGCGTTCGCGATCCTGGCCGCGTCGATGTCCACCGGTGATGCACTGCTGCATGCCGGCGGTTCCATCCTCGTGCGGGACGTACTCGTGCCGCTGCGCCCAGCGCTGCAGCACGACGACGCCGGCCAGACCAAGGTGATCCGAATGCTCGTCGTCGTGCTCGCGGTCGTCAGCTGGGGCATGCTCGCGAGCGCGGGCTCGACCTCCATCGTCGACCTGCTGCTGCTCGCGTACGCGGTGCCGCTGCAGTTCATGCCGCTGGTGATGGCCGCGCTGTACTGGAAAGGCGCGACACGACGCGGGGCGGAGTGGGGCCTGGGCGCCGGACTGGCCGCGATCGTCGTGATGTTCGCCCTGGGCAAGCTCGCCCCGGAGCTCGCGGCGACGATCAACCCGCTCGAGCTCGAGCTCGGAGTGATGGGCCTGGTCCCCAACGCCACGCTGCTCGTTGTGCTGTCGTGGGGGCGGACCGGCGCCGACCCGCAGACTCGACGCCGCTTCGAGCTGTAGTCACCCGACGGGTGGCCGCTCTCGAGCGACGCCCAGCGCATGCTCGAGCGCGCGACCGATGCGAACGAGACTCGCCTCCCCCATCAGCCGTCCGTAGAGCGTGATCCCGTGGGGTACTCGGCGCGGAGGACCGTCGATCGCCTGCCCGAACAGTCCACGCGGCGGCGACTCGATGAAGCCCGCGCGCAGCGTCAGCGACGGATAACCGGTGTAGTTGGTGATCGCCAGCAGCGGGGAAAAGCTCGGCGAGACCATGGCGACGACATCGTGGGACGCGTACGTCTCGCGCACGGCCTGCTGCACCCGCCTCCGTAGCCGCTGGGCTTGCACGAGATCAACCGCCGGGATGAACCGCGCCGTTCGCCAGGTGTTCGGCCACGCGTGGGGCCCCTGCCAACTCAGCAGATCGTCGCGATCCTCGAGCGTGAGGTCTTCGAAGCATGCCGCTGCCTCGGCGGTCAGGATCGGAGCCATGCCTTCGTAGGGAAGATCGGGCAGCGACAGCTCCACGAGCGTCGCACCGAGCGCGCGCAGCTGCTCCACCGCGCGCTGCTCCACCGCATCGGCCTTCGAATGCGCCGAAAACCACGCGGGGGCGATGCCGATTCGAACCCCGGCCAATGTCGTCGGGTCATGCTTCGTCCCGTCGTACGCCAAGGGCGCGTCGAAGCTCGACGGGTCGTCAGGGTCGGCCCCATCGATCGCCGCCAGCACGGCGACGCTGTCCTCGGCATGGCGGGTGAGCGGCCCGATCTTGTCCAGCGACCAGCACAGCGCCATTGCGCCCGTCCGCCCCACGCGACCAAAGCTCGGCCGCAGGCCACACACGCCGTTGCGCATGCTCGGCGAAATGATCGAGCCCATCGTCTCGGTGCCGAGCGCAAAGCCGACCAGGCCGGCCGCAACGGCGGCACCCGAGCCCGCGCTGCTGCCCGACGAACCCTCCGCGACGTTCCAGGGGTTCTTGGTTTGGCCGTCGTACCAGCGATCTCCGTAGGCCAGCGCGCCGAGACTGAGCTTGGCCACGAGCACCGCTCCGGCCTCGGCAAGCCGGCGAACGACCACCGCGTCGCGCTCGGGCGTGCGCCCCCGATGCGTCGCGGCTCCCCAGGCGGTCTCGATTCCCGCCGTGTCGAGCAGGTCCTTGGCGCCCCAGGGGATCCCGTGCAGCGGACCGCGGACCTTGCCCGCCGCGAGCTCGGCATCGGCGGCGTCGGCCTGCGCCAGCGCCAGCTCGCGCGTCAGCGTCACCACGCACTCGAGCTGCGGGCCCAGGCGTTCGAGGCGGTCCAGATAGATCGCGGTCAGGCGACGGCTGGTCAGCGTACGTTCACGCAGCCAGCGTCCGAGACTCGCCAACGAAGCGTACGCAATGTCGGCATCATTGCTGGGCAGCTCGGGCTCACCGCGGTCGCCCAAAATCGCGCTGCGCCGGCCCACGGTGGTGGGTGACGTCCCCGGAGGGCGGGGGTCGAACACCAGCGCTGGCGCCAGCTCGTTGTCGGGCATGAACCCCCGCCGCGCTTCGAGGGTGGCGAGCTGACTCTCGATCGCGTCGACGATCATCTGGCGCTCGGAGGGTGTGTACGAGACGCCCGCGAGCCGCTCCGCCGCGGCCACGTCGTCGATCCCCAGCGCGTCCACAGCCGTGGCGTCATCAGCCACGACCACGTCGTCACGCCGCGGTCGACACCCGGTCAGCGCGGCGAGCGAACCGAGCAGCGACGCACGGAGGACCTGGCGCCGTCCGGTCTTTCCGACCACCATCGTGGCCAAGAGTAGCGGACGGCCTGCCCCGCGCTATCCGGCTTCGTCGAGCTCGGCCCGAATGCGCGTCCGCCAGGCCGTGAGCGAGTCGAGCGTCGCCGCGAGCTGGGCTTCGCCGCTTGCGAGCGCCTCGAGGCGCCGCTCGAGCTCGGCGCGCCCCCGACGGATCCGGCTGGCCACCGTCCCCACGGGAACGTCGAGCACTTGGGCGATCTCGGCTCGACCGAGTTCTTCGAACAGACTGAGCTCGAGCACGATCTGGGCCTGCAGCGGGATCGAACGCAGCGCGACCAGCAGCAGCTGGCGTTCCTCGGCCTCGGCCACGCGGACGCTTGGCGACCGCGTCAGCTCGACCAGCGACGACTCCTCGAGCGGGTCTGAAGCCGGTAGCCGGCGCAGAGCCCTGAGGTACTCGCGCAGCACGTTCCGCGCGATGCCCAGAACGTAGGCGCGAAAGGTCGACTGCCCCCGATAGTCACCCAGCTTGCGCGCGACGATCTCGAAAGTCCGCGCGACGAGGTCGGGTCGGTCCTCGATGCGGGCGACCTTGTTGCCGAAGAAGCGCGCGACGGCGGCGAGATTGCGGCGCACGAGCTGTTCGCCGCAGCTTCGGTCGCCCTCGGCCCAGTGCTCGTACAGCGCGCGATCGTCTGCGCTCATCGTGTCCCTTCGTTGGGCACCACGTCCGTGTACTCGTCGATCACCGCGTGCGGCTCGTCGCCCCACCAAAAGGCAGGGACCGGGATACGCACGACCTCCCCCGTGACCCGAGCGATCGCCACCTCGCGTTGGTCGGAGGACAGCGTCACGTCGGCGTGCTGGATCGCGTGCAGGCTGCCCGCGATGCGAATCGGAGTCGTTTCGCCGGGGATCCACAGCGCCACCGCATCGTCCTCCAGGCGGGCCAGGACTCCCCCGGAGGGCATGACTCGATAGATGGCGGCGCGCGGTGCAAACCCCGATGCGCGCTCGACGATCTCTCTGTCGAGTGTCCGCACCGACAGCACCCCGTTGGTCTCCCCCGAGACGAGGTGCGGACGGCGGGGCATGGGCCAATTCCTCAGGCCCCCGAGAGCCGCTGCTCGCAGCGTCGATGCGGACGAGTGTCTCCACCACCAGTCGTTGGCGAAGACGCGCGTCACCAACGCTCGATACTCGATCTGTTCCTCGACCTTGGCGAGGTCGCGAGCCGGTCTCCCCGAGTCCACCGCCTCGATCTCGCCCGTTGCGAAGTCGATTCGCTCGACGTGATACCCCTTCGCGAACGCCGCCGAGTCGCTTGCCGCATCCAACTGCACCCTCCACCGGGCCTCACGTCCCGGAAAGTCGCTTCGCCGTCCATCCGCGATCCTCGTCAGCGCCTCCCCGGCCTCGACGAGCACCGTGGTGCCGTGGGCATCGAGTGCCTCCACCGGGCCGCTGAGGGTCATCCACACCACGTCGGGAGAATGCGCTTCACCCCACCGGCGTACGGTCCCGTCGCTCGATCCGATGATGAGCGTGCCCTCGGAGTACGCAACGACAACCCCCTCGGTATTCGGTGGGAAGGGCGAGGCGAGCTGGAGCCGCCTCCAGGGCACCTCCCAGTGAGCCACCGTTCCGCGGCTGTCGACCGTGACGAACTTGCCGTCACCGCGACCAGCCCACGCCACGATCGGATGTGGCCACCGCAGCACAGTGGTGACGCTCGATCGCGTGTCCCACAGCTGCAGTTCTCCGTCGCTGAGCCCCCCAAGCAGACTGCCATCGCCGGAGAAGGCCAGCTCGGTCGCTGCCTCTGTCGTCGACCGCGGCATCTCGTACGACCCGCCAGCCATGTCGTGAACTCCGATACCGTGTTCGTCGCTCAGCGTACCGACGAGCCTTCCGTCGGGCGACCACGCGTAGCGCGTCACGTCTTCGACGCGCCGCCGAGGCGCTTGCGTCACACCGTCTGCCGTCGCCGGCCAGATGAGCAGATCGCGATCGGCCGTTCGCGCCGACAGCCATCGACCGTCCGCGGAAAAGCGAACGTTGCCGAACACGGCGGCCCCGCTCCGAATGCCGTCGGCGTCCCACCACGCCAGGTGACCGGAACTGTCGAGCCCCGCAACCGCTTCGCCGCCGGGGGCAAGCGCCGCACCACCGAGCGGATCGCGATCGGGAAGCGGGATCTCTCGAAGGAGCTCGCCACCCGGCAGCGCGTGGACCCTCGCGCCTCGTTCTCCGACGATCGCCAGCGCGTCTCCCGAGGGCGCGATGACGTAGAAGCTCACGTCGTCCGTCAGCGCAAACGAGTGTCGAGTGTTGTCTTCGGTCAGCACGAGGTCGAGCTGCTGCCCCCTGCAGCACCAAGCGATCGCGTGTCCATTCGGGGTGATGAGGGGCTCCTTCGAGTCACGACCGACCGGAATTCGTTCGCCCGATTCGAGATCGACGCGCGCGTAGTCTTCGCCCGAACGCGACAGCACGACCCCCGCGTGGCCGGTCGTGGCTCGTCCGTCGCCACTTTCAATGATGGTACGAGCGACGCCGAGGACCGCGGCTTGGGTGGCCAGCCCTCTCGCCTCGGTCGACCATCCCTCAGGCGACAATCGGCGCAGCGTCGCCAGCGCCATCGTGGGATCGGACCCGAACTGCGCACGGGCCTGGCGCAGAACCTCGACATCTTGCTGGGCAGCGTCCAGCTTCGCATTGACCTCCGCCTGCGCGGCACGGAGATCTCGGACGTCATCGCGATCGGCCACGGCTTGCGAGTACAGCCATGCAAATCCCAAGCTCGCCCCGATCAGCGCGACCAACAAGACGACCAGCGACCGAGAGACGCGACGCGGGGGCTGCAACGCACCGAGCAGCGCCGCCATCGACTCGAAGCGTTGGCCCGGCTCGGGCAAAAGGGCACGGTCGAGCACCTTGCGAACTTCGGTGGGCAGCTCCGCGCCGCGGGGCAGTGGCTGCCGCTCGCCCCCGCACACGGCGGCCGAGAGCGCATCGATGTCGCGTCCGGCGAAAGGCCGCGCCCCGCACAAGGCTTCGTAGAGCACCACGCCGAACGAAAACTGATCCGCTCGGCCGTCGACATCATCTCGGCGAAACTGCTCCGGGGCCATGTACGCGGGGGTCCCGACCAGCATCCCCGTCTCCGTCAGCTCGAGGTCCGCGCCGTCGGGATGCGTCGGCGACTCCTCGCGCAGCGCCTCTTGCTGGGCGATTCCGAAGTCGAGCACGCGCACCCGCCCGTCGTCCCCCACGAGCACGTTGTCCGGTTTGAAGTCCCGATGCACAACTCCTGCTGCGTGCGCCGCGGCCAAGCCCTCCCCTGCCGCCAACAGCACCGCGAGAATCTCCGCCGCGCTTCGGCGCGTCCGCGTGACCCAGTCGCCGAGCGTAATCCCCACGACGAGCTCCATCGCGATGAACACCTGCCCCTGCCACTCGCCCACGTCGTGAATCTGCACGACGTTGGGATGGGAGACCCGCGCCATCGCCTTGGCCTCGCGGAGCATGCGAGTCTGGGCGCGTGGATGGTGGCGCCGCACGAGCTTGACGGCGACCTTGCGATCGAGCCGGTTGTCGAACGCCGCATAGACGACGCCCATGCCACCACGGCCGATCCGCTCGAGGACCGTATACCGCCCGATCCGCGTGGGGTCGGGCTGGCCGAAGACCCTCTCGAACACGTGCGCCTGCAGGCGCTCCGCCTCGACCGGATCGAAGAGCAATCCATCCACCGGGCGTGGGTCGGCGAACAACTCGCTGGCGGACCGCCGTTGCGTGCTCCCCGCCATCGTCGTTGAATTGTCGGGGGCCAGCCTGCGCGGGTCAAACCGCGGCCGCACGATCGTCGCCATATTGATGAAGTGGCCGGGGCGGCGGACCGTGATTCCTCCGCGACGGAAAAACGGTCAGCGCTTGCCGTCGAGGATGCGCCGGACGACGGCCGCGAGCGTGGCGGGCTCGAACGGCTTGCGCACGAAGGCAGACGCCCAACGCAGCATGCCCTGCGAGTCGAGCGCGTCTTCGGCGTAGCCGGACATGAACACCACGGGCAGGCTGGGCCGGGCCTCGTGCGTCCAGCGAGCGATTTCGACACCGCCCATGCCGGGCATGATGACGTCGGTCAGCAGCAGGGAGACGCTCTCGTCGTCCGCAAGCACCTTGAGCGCATCGGCGCCCGAAGAAACGACGAGCACCCGATACCCGAGGTCCCGAAGCACCCGTGAGACGACCCGACTGACCGCAGGATCGTCTTCGACCAGCAGGATCGACTCCGATCCGCCGGGGATTGAATCGTCGACCGGAAGCATCGCGGCCGGACTCGGCTCGCGGGTCGTGGCCGGCAGCCGAACCTCGACCGTGGTGCCTCGCCCCGGTGTGCTGTTGATTCGAATCGTGCCTCCGGCCTGGCTCACGATGCCGTAGCACGTCGCAAGTCCGAGCCCCGAGCCCTGATGGTGCGACTTGGTGGAGAAGAACGGCTCGAAGACGTGCTCGAGGATCAACGGCTCGATGCCGACGCCGTCGTCGATGACGGCCAACCGAGCGTCGCCGTCGGACGCGTCCACCTTCAGCCGAAGCGTTCCCCCCGAAGGCATGGCATCGCGGGCGTTGATCGAGAGATTGAGCAGCACCTGCTCGAACTGCGTCGGATCGATCTCCACGGGCGGCACGCTGTCGGCCAGCTCGAGCTCGAGCTCGATGCTCGGACCGATTGCGCGCCGCATGAGCCCAGCCGTTGTCTGGACCAGCTCGACGAGCGAGGAAACCCGCGGCGCCACCGGCTGCCGGCTTGCAAACGCCAGCATCTGCTGCGTCAGGTCCCGCCCCCGCTCGCACGCCCCGAGCACCTGGCGCACGTCGTCCCGACGTGGGTCGCCGACACGAAACGCCTTCTCCAGCTCGTAGGCGTTGCCCGCGATCGCCATCAAAAGGTTGTTGAAGTCGTGGGCGATGCCCCCCGCAAGACGGCCGAGGCCCTCCATCTTCTGAGCCTGGCGGAGCGTTCGCTCGAGCTCTTTGCGACGCGAGATGTCGATGAAGGTCACGACGGCCCCCGTCGTAGCTCCTCCGTCGTCGTTGATCGGGACGGCGGTGAACACGGCCCAGGACACCGTGCCGTCGGGTCGGCGCACGCCGATCGTCACCGGCGGTTGAGCCTGGCCGGTCATCAGCGCCCGCGAAACCGGGTACTCCTCCATCGAGCACGGGCTGCCGTCCTCGAAGATCGTCTCCGTCTCGAAGTCTGCCGTGAAGCGCTGGGTCAGAGCATCGCGCGACAGGCCGAGGATTCGCTGAGCCTCCGCATTGGCGGTCACGATCGCGCCGTCGTTGGACACGTGCACGACGCCACCGGGCATGGCCTCGATCAGTCTGCGCGTGAGCTCTTGGCTGCGACGCAGCTCGGCCACCGCGGCATCGTTGCGCTCGGCCCGGGCCAGCGCCTCGGCCAGTCGCCGACGAAGCTCGGCGGAGTCGGCCTCTGGGCGCCGGGGCTTGGGCTCGGTGTCAGACACGCGCGGCCGACATCATAGCCACGGTCGGCCCGCCGCGTCGTCACGCGACCGATCGCGATGCCTCAGATGCCGCGGCCGGTTTCGAATCGGGACGACCGAAACGCAATGCCATTGCACGCGCCCGGAAGCCGAAAACCCGGCGCAAGTCCGCGCGTACGAACAGCGCGTGCGCGATGCGCCCGAATATCCCGAAGCGGGGCACGTACCAGACGGTATCGGTGACGCGGGTGCGACCTCCGGGCAGGGCCTCGAAGCGGTGCTCGTGCAGCCAATGACGGTAAGGACCTGAAAGCTGCACGTCCACGAAGCGATCGGGGGCGTCGAAGGTCTCGATGCGCGTCTTCCACGGCATCGGGACGCCATGGAGACGAATCCGGTAGCGAAACTCGCTGCCGGTCTTGGTGCGCTCGTCCGAAGACTCGAGGATCTCGAACTGCATTGTGCGCGGGGTCATCACCCCGAGATTCTCGGGACGTGCGAAAAACTCGCAGACGTCCTCGCGCGGCGAATCGACCACCGAGACGGAGCGCAGCCGATAGCGCGGTGTCTCGCCCGCGAGATAGTCCCAGCTCGGCAAGACATCCGCATCACCGAGCTCGAGGCCGGGCTCGTCGAGCAGGGCCTGCATGCACGCGTCGAGGTCGGGGTAGTCGAACTCGAACCCGAGCTCCTCGGCGCGAGCAGGAACGGCACGCTGGCTGGCGAGCATGATGCTGGAGGCAGCCCCGCCGAGGGTACGAACGATCGCCGCCGGAACGCGCAGCCACGGCCGGCGGATGCCGATGCGGTCCGCGATCGCGTTCATGAGCTGACGATGCGTCGCGGGCTCGGGCGCCGTTGCATTGAGGATTCCCTCGTAGCTCGGGTCCTCGATCGCAGTGACGAGCAAACGTACGAGATCCTCGACGTGAACGACGGGGACGTACTGCTCGCCGGTGCCGAGAACCGCCCCGAAGCGGGTGCGCAGCACGGTCGCCAACGTCGGGAGCGCGCCGCCGTCTTCGCCGAGCACGACGCCGATGCGGGGGATCACCGTCCGCACACCGAGCGACTCGGCGCGGCGTGCTTCGGCCTCCCAGTCCAGACACAGCTCGGCCGCGAAGCCTCGGGCCGGCATCGCATCCTCGGTGAGACGCGTGTCGCCGCGGTCGCCGTATACGCCGACAGCACTGGCCGAGACCAAAACCCGCGGCTTGCGGGGTGCGGCATCGATGGCGTCGACGATGCGCCGGGTGACGCCGATGCGGCTGTCCACGATCCGCTTGCGTCGTGCTCGCGTCCACGGCTGTGCGATTGGAGCGCCGGCGAGGTTGACGACCGCGTCGGCCCCTCCGACGGCGCGGCGCAGCGCGGACTCGTTGCCGATCGACACCAGCGTCACATCGGCTCCGAGCAAACTGCTGGCCGCGACCTCGTCGCGCACAATCGCGACCACGACGTGCCCGCGGCGCTGCAGCGCCAAGCACAGCTTTCGGCCGATGAAGCCCGTAGCTCCCGTCATTGCGATCTTCATTGGTCTCCTTCCTTGCCGAGTGTCCAATGTTTGTCTAACACTTTATCGAACCTTGTCCACGCTCCACCTCGTTCTCGGGGACCAGCTGTTCCCTCAAATGGCGCTCTCAGCGCACTCGCCTCAGCGCGTCTACATGGCCGAGGACGTCGGCCTCTGCACGCACGTCGAGCACCACCAGCAAAAGCTCGTGCTGTTTCTCGCCGCGATGCGCAGTCACGCCGATGGCCTGCGCGAGGCCGGCATCGACGTCCACTACGAGCATCTCGCTGACGACGACCGGACCTACGAGCAGCGCCTTGGCGAGTACTGCCGTGCCGAAGGCATCACTTCGATCGCGACGTGGGAAATCGCCGACCGCTTCTTTGCGGAGCGGATCGCCACCTTCTGCGAAGCGGAGGGACTGACCCTCGTCCAGCGTCCGAGTCCGATGTTCGTCACGCCGCGCGACCACCTCGACGGGTGGTTTTCCGATCACCGCGCCCACATGGCCAACTTCTACAAGTGGCAGCGTCGTCGCATGGAGGTCCTCGTCGATGCCCACGGCGAGCCGACGGGAGGCCAGTGGTCGTTCGATGCCGACAACCGGGAGTCCTTGCCCGACGACGTCGCCCTTCCCGGGGTCGAGTACGCAAAGCCGACCGAGCACGTGCGCGACGTGGTCGGGCTGGTCGCGCGGCGCTTCGCCCATCACCCGGGCGAGCTGTCGGTCGACGATTGGTGGCTACCCACGACCCGGGCCCAGGCACTGACTTGGCTCGGGCGTTTCGTCGAGCAGCGCCTCGCGACCTTCGGCCCCTACGAAGACGCGCTGAGCGACCGCGATCCGTTCCTGTTCCACTCGGTGCTGACGCCGATGCTCAACACGGGTCTGCTCACCCCGGGTGAGGTGCTCGATCGCGTGCTCCGGCACGCCAAGCGCCACGAGGTTCCAATCGCGTCGCTCGAGGGCTTCGTTCGGCAGCTGATCGGGTGGCGCGAGTTCATTCGCGGAGTGGATCGTGCCCACGGGGAGCACCAGGCGCAGAGCAACTTCTTTGGCCACACGCGCGGCCTCACCGAGCACTGGTACGCCGCGACGACGGGACTACCTCCGCTCGACGACGTGATCGACAAGGCGCAGCGCTGGGGCTGGACGCACCACATCGAACGCCTGATGGTCGCCGCAAACGCGATGACGCTCTGCGAGATCGAACCGCGTCAGGCCTACGGATGGTTCATGGAGCTGTTCGTCGACTCCGCCGAGTGGGTGATGGGCCCCAACGTCTACGGCATGGGCATCTTCTCGGACGGCGGTACCTTCGCCACCAAGCCCTACGTGTGCGGCAGCAACTACCTGCGCAAGATGGGCCACTACGGCAAGGGCGAGTGGTGCGACGTGCTCGACGGGCTGTACTGGCGCTTCATCGACAACAATCGCGACTTCATTCGCGGGCAGGCGCGGCTGGCCCAGGTCGTCGGCACGTGCGACCGCATGAAGCCCGCCCGCCGCGAGCGGATCTTCGCGGCGGCGGAGCGCTTCCTCGAGCGGGTGACCGAGACCTAGCGGCTTGGCAACCCGGACACGGGGTGCTTGCCGGAGTGCTTGGTGACCTCGCCGGCGTGTCCAGAGAGCTTGGCGAGCTGCGACTCGAGCTCGAGGACCAGGGTGCGCTCGGGCTTCATGTCGTGGTCGGCGAGGCCGCGAAAGCTCGAGGCCAGCGCGTGCACGAGCTGGTACGCGCCCTCCTGGTCGTTGTTCTCGTGGTGTTTGCGGGTGGCTTCCTTGAGCGTCGTCACCTGGTCGACGAGCAAGAGCCCGCGCGAAAGGCCCACGCTGGCCATCGCCGGCCGAACCGCGGTGAGCTCGGCGCGGGTGTGCTCGCGCTTTCCGGCTCTCGGGGTGTACGAGACCTTCACCGTCGCCACCGGATCGCCTTCGGCCACCTTGCCCTGCGGCAGGCTCGCGCTTCCATCCGGCGCCACCGCCACGTAGATCGCCCCGTCCTTGCGCGACAGGAACATGGTCGCGACCTCGACCTCGAGCGCGCCCCCGTTGGCCCACTTGAGCTTTTCGCCGGGGATGCCGTAGATGCCCGCGAGCTTCATGCCCTTGGCAGGCTCGAATCGCAGGCGCACGTCGTGGGCGAGCTCGGCGACCATCGTATCGAGCTCGGCCTCGAACACACGCATCATCTCTTTGCGGTTGGGGAAGAAGTAGAGGTTGCCCCCGCGCACGCTGCTGACTTTGGTGGCCAGCTCGGCGCCGAACTGCACGCCGACGCCGATCGTGGTCATGCCCACGCCGCGCTTGGACGCCGACTCGGCCATCGACATGAAGCTGCCGGCATCGGTCCGGCCGACGTTGGGCCGCTCGTCGGTGAACAACATCACCCGGGTCGAGCCCGGGAAGCCCTTCTTGCTGCGCCGGGCCTGAGCGAACCCCAGCTTGAGCCCGTCCTCCATCGCGGTCGAGCCCTCGCTCACGATGGCATCGATCGACGCGTGCACCTTCTTCTCGTTCTTGGGCGTGATGCGTGTCGCGGCGAGGTGTACATGGGTGGTGCTGCCGTACAGCACGATCGTGAGCTGGTCGTCGGCGTCCATCTGCCGGACCACCTCGTGCAGGCTGTCCCGCACGAGCGTGAGCGGCTGCCCGTTCATGGACCCGGACTTGTCGACGACCGCGACGAGATTGAGATGCGGCCGCTGGAACTTCTCGGGGTCGACGTTCGTGGAAAACCCGAGCTGGCCGAGGTATCGCACCTCCGGCTGCACGATGAAGCGGGCATCGGTGGCCTGACCGAGCGCGCACAGCAGCTGGCCGCACGGATCGGCACTGGTCAACGGCAGGTCGTGCTCGGAGAACAGCCCCTCCGGCGTAAACACGTTGGGGTGCGGAATCTGGCCGTCTTTGACCCGATCCCGAAAGTGGGCGATGTCCTGTGCACCCCCGGCCGTGACCCCCATCGACGGTGCCGCCGGCATCGGCAGTCGCATCTTACGGGGCCGCTTGCGCTCCGGTGGCCGCGCCGAAGCGTCCGTGGCGAGTTGCGTGCACAGCAAGACGGCCACCGCTGCGGCAATTCTACGTAGTCTCATCGATCGTCCCTCCGGGGCGGTGCAACGCACCGGGAGGGGCGGATGGTCTACGGACCCCTCAGCCGTCCAGTCGCGTGATCATGATGTCATCGCGGTCCACCCGGCGCTCCTTCTCGAGCTTCTGCAAATGCGCCTCGAGCGAGCGCGCCGCGAGTGGCCAGAGCATCTGTGGGGTGTCGTCGTACGCCCTCGCTAGCAGCTCCTCGGCGGTCTGGGGGCCGTGGCCGAGGGCGGCGAGCACCTTGTTCTCGCGCTTGAGCCGATGGGCGATGTAGTGCTCGATGATGGCCTTGGGGTCGGTGAGCACTTGGCCGTGCGAGGGCACGAGCGCCGAGCAGTCGCTGTCGTCGAGGCGCCGCAGCGAGTCGAGGTACTGGCCCATGTCGCCCGAATCGGACGGGTCGATCAGGATCGTCCCCTCCCCCGCCACCATGTCGCCAGCGTAGGCCAGCCCGGTCTTGCGCTCGCGAAACACGAGGTGCCCCGGCGCGTGCCCGGGGGTGTGCAGGGCCTCGATGATCCAGCCCTCGCCCAAATCGAGCGTGTGCCCGTCCTCCCAGCGCTCGTCGAGCGCAAAGGAAACCCGCGCATCCGTCTCCGCGTGTCCGCAGATCGGCACCGACAGCCGCTGACTGAGCGTCTCGGCGTACCCGATGTGATCGCTGTGGTGATGGGTCACCAACACCGCCACGACCTCGCGCCCGTCGGCGACCATCGCATCGATCGCGTCGTCGAGCTGACGCTGCTCGCGATCGAAGGGCGTCGCGGGCTCGATGACGACGACCTTGGACCCGCCAACGATCAGCGTGTTGGTGGTCGTCGCCGGCGGCAGCGTCGGGGTCCTGAGCGGCAGGCGCAGCGCGCCCTCGGGCAGCGGGTCACTCACTCCCAGGGTTCCCGACCTTACGCGGTGGTCTTGCGATTGCGCCGCGTGAAGCGGGCTCGGCACGGCAGGCGCGGGCCCACGAGCATGCGGTCGTAGTCCGGCTCGTACTTGCTCTCGACGAGCTCGAAGTCGAAGTTGCGCAGCACGTGGCTCATCACCGCGCGCAGCTGCAGCTGCGCGAACACGATGCCCATGCACCGGTGGCGTCCACCGCCGAACGCAATCCACGACATCGCGTTCTTCTTGTCCTCTTCGCGCTCGGGGCCGAAGCGATCGGGCTCGAAGCGATTGGGATTGGTGAAGACCTCGGGAATGCGATGCCCCACCGCCGGGCTGGCGATGACCATCGACTTCTCCGGGATGTGAAAACCGCCATAATCGAAGCCGCGGATCACCTTGCGCATCAGCAGGATGAGCGGCGGGTACATGCGCAGCACTTCCTTGACCACCATCTCGAGCTCGGTCATCGCCCGGAGCTTTTCGAGGGTCAGGTCGTCGGAGTCGCCCATCACCCGGTCCTGCTCCGCGCGCAGCCGCTCGATCCACTCGGGGTGCTGGTTGAGCAGGATGTTGGTCCAGGCGAAGGTCACGCCGCTGGTGTGGTGCCCCGCGAACATGATCGCGAGCAGCAGGCCGGTCATCTCGTCGTCGGTCAGATCGCGGCCGGTGCTGTACTTGGCGTCCATCAGCGTCTGCAGGAAGTCCTCGTCGCCCTCCCCGTCGGCCCGGCGCTTGGCCACGATGCCGCTGATGAGCTCACCGAGGCGCTTGCGAGCCTTGTCGCGCTTGCGGAACGCGGGGATCGGCAGGTGCGGCGCGAAGAAGGCGAGCAGGCTCAGGCCGCCCTCCATGTCGTAGTACAGCTGCGCAAACTCGTCTGAGAGGTTGGCGCGAAAGTTCTTGCCGAGCAGCGAGCGGCTCGACGTGTAGATCGTGAGCTTGTTGCCGGTCTGGTAGAGGTCGACCTCGCCCTGGTCGCCCCACTTGCCGAAGAAGTCCTCGGCCTCCTCGACGAAGCCCTGCGCGTAGGTCTTGAGCCGTGCCTCGCGGAGCGCGTCGTGAAAAAAGCCGAGCTGCTCCTTCATGATCTCCGGCTCGGCGTCGTAGGCGATGCCCTTGCCGAAGATCGGATTCATCAGCTTGTAGACCTCCCGCATCGAGACGTCTTTGTCCGACAGCCGGAAGAACTTGTGCTGCGCCTTGGGGCCGGTCATCGCGACGGCCATCGGCACGCCGGGCAGCTTGATCGAGAACAGATCGCCAAAGCGATCGCGTCCGCGCTGCAGCAGCTCCACCGGGCGCTTCTTCATCTCGAGCGCGTGTCCGACAAAGGGCAGACCACCGTCCAGCATCGGCGGTGTAGGCAGGTTGCCGACCGTGGCGGACTTCTTCTTGGCAGCGGACTTGGAAGACGACGTCGCGGTGGAGGTAGCGGTACTCATGACGGCGATTCGGCAAGCTAACCCCGCGCCGTACGCGAGTCCAACGCAAGGATCGCGCTGTGGCCGACCGCACGATGGCCTGGGTCAGCTCACAACCCAGATGGGGCTCAGCAGGACCTCGGAAAAGTCGATTCTCGAACACGAAGCGAGCGAGGGAGCGAAATGGTGCCGGCCGTGGCATGATCGACGGGTCGTGTCCGCCCCTACGCCCCGCCGCGTCATCGCGGCCTCGCCGCCGGAGCTGGTCGTTCACGACGCCCCCACGCCGTGTCCGTACCTCGATGGTGAGATGGCTCGGCTGCCGCTGCGCCTGCCGGTCCGACGCCTGCGCCCGCGTGAGCTGACGCGTCGTCTCGCGGTCGGCGATCGTCGCCAGGGCCTGCTCCTGTACCGGACCGCGTGCGAAGCGTGCATTGCGTGCGAGCCGATCCGGCTCGACGTACAGACGTTCCAGCCCAACAAGACCCAGCGTCGCGTGCTTCGACGGGGCGAGGCCAACCTCGTCACCGAGGTCGGCCCGCTCCAGCCCACAGCGGAGAAGGTCGCCCTCTACAACAAGCACAAGCACCTGCGAAACCTGACCTCGGGCGAGCGCACGATCGATCTCGACGCATACACGTCGTTTTTGGGCGAGTCGTGCTGCGACACGTTCGAGCTGCGCTACCGCCTGGACGGCGAGCTCGTCGGTCTTGCGATCGTCGACCGCGGCTCGGACGCGCTGTCGGCCGTCTACTGCTACTTCGACCCGGACCACGAGGGCCTCAGTCCGGGCGTGTTCTCGATCCTCAAGCAGGTGCAGCTGTGCCGGCAATGGGGTCTGCGCTACCTCTACCTCGGCCTGTACATCGAGACCTGCTCTTCGATGGCGTACAAGAGCCGCTACCTCCCGCACGAGCGACGCATCGACGGCGAGTGGCAGGTCTTCGATCGCCCGGAACGTGCATGAAGATCGCGGTGCACTCCGAGATCGGGCCGCTGCGACGCGTGCTCGTGCACCGCCCCGGGTCGGAAATCGTGCGGATGACCCAGCACGATCTCGACCTGATGCTCTTCGACGACATCCTCGCGCCCGAAGAAACCGCGGCCGAGCACGACGTCATGACCCAGATCCTTCGCGAGTCCGGGGCGGACGTGCTGCAGATGCGACCGCTGCTCCGCGCGGCGATCGAGGCCGCATCGACGGACCTGCGCCACGAGTTGGTCTCGCGGGTTTGCGAGCTGTCGGGCGTTGCGGGGGTGGAAGACGTGCTCGCCTCCTGGGCTCCCGAGCGCCTGGTCGAGGTCCTCATCGCGGGGATCTACTGGCGCGAGATCGAAGGTGTCGGCGAGAGCCTCGCCCGCATCCGCGCCACGATCGCACCAGGACGCGGGGGCTCGTTCGCGCTGCCGCCCGTGCCCAACCTGATGTTCATGCGCGACCCCTGCTTGTCGGTCTTCGACCGCGTGGTGATGGGCCGCATGGCCACCGCCGCTCGCGCCCGGGAGTCACTGCTGGTCGCGTTCGCGCTGCAGCACGCCCCCGAAGCCGGCGCGCCGCTGTGCTTCGACGGCGACGACTCCCGCCGCTCCGAACGCTTCCGCAAGCTCGAGGGTGGCGACGTGCTCGTGCTCTCGTCGCGCGCCCTGATGATCGGCTGCTCGATGCGAACGTCGGCGCAAACCCTCGAGCGACTCGCCACCGAGGCGCTGTTCGTCGAGCACGACACGCTCGAGCGCGTCTTCGTCGTGTTGATGCCCGAAGCCCGCTCGGTGATGCACCTGGACACCATCTTGACCCACGTCGACCGTGAGCTCTTTCTCGGCCACGAACCGCTCATCATGGGCGCGCCCGGGCGCGAAGGGCTGGCGGTCGCCGAGCTCACCCGCGATGCCCCTCCCCGCCTGCTGCCCAAGGCCACGGTGCGCGACGCGTTGCGCGACGAGCTCGGGGCTGGGGTCGAGGTGGTTCCGTGCGGTGGCAAGGACCCCCTTCACCAGGAACGCGAACAGTGGACCGACGGCGCCAACGCGGTCGCCGTCGCACCGGGACACATCGTCTTGTACGCCCGAAACCAACGCACCACGCGAGCGCTGGCCGAGCACGGTTTTTCCGAGGTTCGCTTGTCGGTGGTGCAGCCCGAGGACGAGCGCGCGGGCCTGATCCGCGAGGGCAACGCTGCGGATCGAACGGTCTACAGCTTCGCCGGCAGCGAGCTGTCGCGAGCGCGCGGGGGAGGCCGATGTCTCACGATGCCGCTGTGCCGGGAGGCGCTCGATGGATCCGCGTAGACCCCCACCGCCCGAGGGCGTACCGCCCGAGCCCATGCCGCCGAGCGTGGTCGTGGCCATGGGCGGGCACGCGTTCATGCTCGAGGGCGAACAGCCCGACGATGCGGCGCACAGCAAGAATGCGCGGGTGGTCAGCGCGGAGCTGATGACCCTGCTCGAGCGGGGCTACAACCTCGTCATCACGCACGGCAATGGACCGCAGGTCGGCTACATGCTCGAGCGCTGCGAGGCGAGCGCGGATCGTCTACCCCGCAAGCCGCTCGACGTGCTGGTCGCCCAGACCGAAGGCATGCTCGGCTACTACCTGCAGCGGGCCATGCTCAATGAGCTGCGTGCCCGCGCCCAAGAACGCTTCGTCGTCACCATGGTCACGCAGGTGCTCGTCGATCCCGACGACCCCGCGCTGCTGTCCCCCACCAAACCGATCGGTCCGTTCTACTCGCAAGAGGAAGCCGAACGCTCTCGCGACGAGCACGGCTGGACCGTCATCCAGGACGGAAGCCGAGGGTGGCGTCGTGTCGTGCCCAGCCCGCGCCCGCACCAGATCCTCCAGGCGGGCATGGTTCGGGACGCCATGCAGTCGGGCAACATCGTGATTGCAGGTGGTGGCGGTGGGATCCCGGTGACCGTGGCGCGAGACGGCTCGCAAGAGCTGGTCGGCATCGAGGGGGTCATCGACAAGGATCTGACCTCGGGCGTGCTCGCAACCGACATCGGCGCCGAGCTGCTCGTGATCCTCACCGCCGTCGACGGCGTGTACCTCGACTGGGGAAAGCCCACGCAGCGGCGCCTGGGCGCGGTCACGATGGCGGAATGCGAGCGCTACATTCGCGACGGGCAGTTTCCGCGCGGCTCGATGGGCCCCAAGGTCGAAGCGATCCATGGGTTCTTGCAGCGCGGCGGCCGACGCGGTCTCATCACCGACCCGGCGAGCCTGCGTGACGCACTCGACGGCAAGACCGGCACGCACTTCATCGGCAGAATCTGAGATGTCCGACTCCGAGCAGGACCAACCTCCCCGCCCGCCACGCCTCGTGCTTGCGGCGATCGTCTTCGTCGTCGGGCTCGGCGCCGACCTGTGGTCCAAGGCGTGGGCGTGGAACAACCTCAAGCCGCCCGGCAAGCCGGTCACGGTGATCGATCCACTGTTCGAGCTGTCGTACTCGTTCAACACGGGGGCCGCGTTCGGATTTCTCAACCGCTTTTCCTGGGCGCGCGAGTTCTTCATCGTCGTCACCCTGCTTGCGATGGGCTACATGCTGTGGCTCGCGCTCAAGATGCCTACGGCCAAGCGCTACGGCTTCGTCGCCGTCGCGCTGGTGGCCTCCGGCGCCGCGGGCAACCTGCACGACCGCATCGTCCGGGCCAACGACGCCGGTCAGCACGGCGTCGTCGACTTCTTGAAGATCAACTACCCCTGGGGCGGCAGCTGGCCGACCTTCAACATCGCCGACGTGCTCCTGCTGGTCGGGGTGGGGCTGCTGTTCTTTTATCTGCGGGCGTACGAGAAGACCCAGGCCGAGCGCGAAGCCGAGCAAGACGACGAAGAAGACGCCGACACCGACGTCGAGCAACCGTCCGCGCCGGCCTGAGGGTCAGCGAGCGACGGCAATGCCTTCGATCGATACAGGGGCCTCGATCGCCACGGGCTCCCAGCGCTCGAGGTCCGGCGAGCGGTACAGCGCGCTCCCGTCCGACCCGAGCCAGCCATCCTCACCGACGAACGCGACGGACTCGATTGCAAGGTCGATCCCGGTCTGCGCCCAGCTGATGCCGTCCTCGCTACGGTAAACCCAGCCCATGCCGGACCCGACGGGCAGTGCCGGACCCACCGCGACGAAGCCCCCGTCGGCAAACTCGACGTCGTAGATCCACGGGTCGTCCGGCGCCTGGATGTCGGCGAGGACCTCGGCCCCATCAGGGCTGGTCACCCGAAGCCCGTTGTCCCCCACCGCCACGAACACGCCGTTGCCGTATGCGATGTCGACCAGGCGCGGGCCGACGGTGTAACCGATGATCCACTCGCGTCCGTCGGTCGACCAGTGTGCTTTGCCATCGTCGCCAACGAGGACGTAGCGGTCATCACCCCAGACCACCCCGCCCAGCCAATCTCGGGCCGAGGTTTCGAAGCGGGCGATGACAGTGCCGTTTGGTTCGGCCAGCGTGGCATCGCCGGCCTCGTCGACCATCACGATGCCCTCGGGACCGGACGCGAGTGCGTTGACCGGCGTGGGTGGACCCTCGAAGGTCTCCCACGAAAGCCCGTCGGCGGTGGTCCACCATGCCCCGCCGCCGCCGTCCTCGGCGGCTCCGGCGGCGACAAAGCGATCGCCCGAGACGATCACGTCGCGAATCTCGGCGCCGACGCGCGGGGTGTCGAGGCCCGCCGTGGGAAAGGAGGCGCCGCCGTCGAACGACGCCGCGCGCAGTCCCCCGAAACCGACCACGACCGCATCGGGACGCTCGCTGAACTCTCCGATGACCTCCTGGCCGCACCCGACGAGCGCGATCAGAGCAGCCACGGATCCCCATCGGGTCACACCGCGAGCGTAGCAAGGGATGGGCACGGTCGAGTCCAAGGACGTTGACGCGCGCTGAGCCGCAAACGGGTGAGAAAAATGATCGGGGGTGCCAGTCTTTGCCCTGGTGCGCTTCCCGATGGCAGCCATCGCGGCGTTGCTGCTCGGGGCACTCCCCGCCCGAGCCATCGCCGCTGCTCCCGAGGAGGCGGGTGCGGAGGCTCCGACGAGCGTCCGGACCACGATGGTGCTGATCGTGGACGGGGACGCGTCACGAGACCCGTCGCCGCTCGAAGCGGCCGTCGCCGACTATCTCACGGGGATCGATCTCGCCCTCGAAACCACGCCGCGATCCGCTGACATGACGCGGGCCGAAACCGCGCTGACGCTCGCCGAGGGACCGGACGTCCTGGGCGTGCTGTGGGTACTCGATAGCGACGAGGGCTACACCGTCTTCCTCTACGACCCGCGCGACGATCGCTACTTTCGGCGCCCGGTCCCGGTGTCGTCCGAGGCGCAGGGGGTGGGAATCGAGTCGGTCGCCCTGATTGTGGCGTCGGCCGCCGAGGCTCTGCAGAGCAGCAGCACGCTCGCGCTCGAAGTCGCCACCGCCGAGGAGATCGAGGCAGCGGAGCGCGCGGCCGCGGGCGGTGACGCGCCCGCACCGGCCAGGCCGGACGGGCCGGCGCCGACCGAGCCCGAGACACGCCCCGAACCTCGAACGACCGACCCGCCCCCGGAACCGGTCACCAAGCCCCCACGCCCGTGGTGGCTCGCGCTGGGATACGCGCACGAAATCGTCGGACGGCAGCTGCTCACATCCCCCGGGGCGCGCATTCGCGGCGGCGTTGCGCCCCTGCCTCGCCTCACGGTCGGCGTCGACTACGTCTGGGCTCCAGCGTTCGGCCTGTCCAACGATCTCGACACGCGCTCCACCCTCGCACGCCACACCGTGGGCGCCGGGCTCGGACCTCGGTTCGACACCCGTCGGGTCGTCGTGTCGGTCCCAGTTGGCGCAGAGCTCGAGACGATGGTCTGGCGCTACGCCGCCGAACTCGGGCGCCGGGTCGTGGGGCGCGCGATCATCGAGCCCGAGCTGGTGGTCCGACTCCCCGCGCAGCTGCAACTGCACGTCGCAATGGGGGTCGCCGTCGGGTTCAACCGCTTCGACCTGGTGGTGTGCCGACGCGGCGTTCCCACCTGTGGTGGTTCGGACCGGCGCATTGCGCTCGCGCCGTTTCGTGCTCGCGTGCGCGCTTTTGTCGGTCTCGGGCGGGTTTTCTGAGACAAAGTGCATTTTTTCTCACCCGATCTGCGGGTGGGGGCCGTCAAGAGCGCATGGGGTATGCCCCCCATGCGGCCCTCGTGGTGGCGACGGAGGAGCACACGTCGGGTCGATCCGATCTCGACGCCGATCGGCGACTCGTTCGCCGGGCGGCGCATGGCGATTCGCAAGCCCAACAAGAGGTCCTCGTGCGGACTCTTCCTTACATCCGCGGCGTCGCGCGAGCGATGATCCGAGCGTCCTCGGACGTCGAAGACGCGGTCCAGGTCGCGGCCCTCAAGGTGCTGCGCGGGCTCGCCTCGTACCGCGGCGACGCCCCTCTGACCCGCTGGGCACGCACCGTGGCGACGCGAAGCTGCCTCGACCGCATGCGTCGTCGCGGTCTCGAGGTCGTCGACATCGAGGCCGAGCCACTCATCGCTCCGGCGCTCGACGGCGCGCGCTTGGCCCGGGAAGCGCTGCCTCGCCCCATTCGCGAGTACCTCGACCGACTGCCGCTCGCCCAGCGCGAGGCTCTGATGCTTCGCCACGTGCTCGACCACACCGTGGCCGAGGCCGCCGAGATCGCCGGCGTGCCCGTCGACACCCTCAAGTCGCGACTGCTCGCGGGGCGTAAGGCACTGCGCAAGTCGATCCGACGCGACCTGGCCGTCGAGCGTGGCCAGCAACGAGCGTGGAGGTCCTCGTGAGCAAATGGACCGACGAACGCTGGGTCGCGGCGGGTGACGACGCCGCACTCGAGGTCGAACAGGGCGAGCGGCCGCCGGTGAGAGACGACGATTCCCCGGCTTGGGTGGCCGAGCGAGCGGCGTACGAGGCGATGGCCGAGCTGGCCGATCCGGTCGCCGATCCAACCGATGTCGAGCTCGCGGCAGCCCTGGTTGCTGCGGCCGCGAGCCCCATCGAGGCCGACGCCGTCGATCCAACGGAGGCGCAAACGAATCGCGTCTTGTTTGCGTCCGTGGCCCTCTTCGCGGTCGCTGCGGCGCTGCTGCTGTGGTGGGGCCTTTCGGGCACGACGCTGTTCGAACAGCGCGAGACGGGACCGCGCGAGCTGACGCCCGATGTCCTCGATCCCGAGCCTTCGCGAGGCGAAGCCGAAGTCCGCGAGCGCCACGCACAGCGCTCGCGCAAGGCTGCCGTGGCCGCGCCGGCCCAACCCGACATCGAGTCAGATCCCGTCGAGACCCCCACCCCGCCGCAGACCACCGAGCCGCAGGCTCCCACGCCGAAGCGGAGCCAAAGCCCCCCGCCATCCCCTGACGTGTTGTTGGCCCGGGCCCGAAGACTGCGGGCCGCTCACGATCTCGCCGGCGCCGAACGAGCCTACCGATCGCTCATGTCCGCCCATCCCAAGAGTCCCGAGGCGCACGCAGCCCGGGTCGCAGCCGGCCAGGTCCAGCTCAAGCGCGGTCGTTCTCGAGCCGCGCTTGCGTCGTTCCGTCGCTACCTCGAACGCGGCGGACCCCTCGGCCAAGAAGCGCGATGGGGTGAGATCCAAGCCCTGCACGCGCTGGGCAAGGCGGGGCAGCGCGACGCAGCGATCGACGCGCTGCAGCGGCGTCATCCCAAGTCCGTGTTCCTGCCGATGGCGCGCGAGCTCCAGTAGCGGCCGGGTCGATCTTTTTTTCACCCGGGACGGGGTCGGTCACCGTCCTCTCCATTCGTGAGTCTGAGATGGATGGCGATGGCGGCGGTGCTCGCCCTTCCGGCGTGTCGTGACGGGCGTGGGCCCGAGGAGGACAGCGCCGAGGATGGGGCCGAGGACGGCGACGACGATGATGACGACGGGGACGACGACGACGGTCCCGACGAAGAACCGACCATCGAGATCTCACCGGTCCCGCTGCAGCACCTCACGCGAGCCCAGTACTCGGCCACGGTCGCCGACCTGTGGCCGGGCGCGCCCACGCAGACAGCCGACGCATTCTCGTTCACCGACCCGCGCACGGGTGAGGTACGCCAGATCGGCGCCCTCGACCCCGACGACACGCTCTTCGGGTTCGACCTCGGAACGTCGATGTCGGCGTTTTTGCCCGAGCAGTACTTCGACCGGGCCGAAGCGATCGCCGCGCTCGCGATGGCCGATCTCGACCTGCTGCTTGCGTGCGAGCCCAGCCGAGCGTGTGCCCAAACCTTCGCTCAGGACTTCGGGCTGCGTGCCTACCGACGCCCTCCTACGAGCGAAGAAGTGGACGACCTGCTCGTGCTCTTCGACACCAGCGCACAGGAGTACGACTTCGAAGCGGGGATCGAGACGATGGTGTTTGCGATGCTGACCTCGCCGCACTTCTTGTATCGGGTCGTTCCCGTCGATCCGGATGCCACCTCGGGCGACAGCGTCAGGGTCGACGATTGGGAGATGGCCTCCCGCCTGAGCTACTTCCTGCTCGGCTCGATGCCGGACGACGCCCTGTTTGCCGCCGCGGCGGCAGGCGAGCTGTCCACCGCCGACCAGGTCGTCGGCCAGGCTGACCGGCTGCTCGCGTCGTCGCGCGGCAGCGACGGTCTCGAGAGCTTTTTCCGGCAGTGGCTCAACCTGGCTGCGGTCGGCAACCTGCAAAAGGACCCCAACGTCCAGCCGGATTTCGATCCGCGGCTCGGCCCCGACCTGCGCGCGTCACTCGAGGCCCAGCTCGAGGCTTTGGCCGAAGACCCCGACACCACCGTCGCCGACCTCTTTCACGACGACCGCTACTTCCTCAACGAACGGTTGGCCTCGCTGTACGAGGTGGACGGGGTCAGCGGCGACGCGCTCCAACCCGTGACCATGCCGCAGCGCGCGGGCCTCATCGGACACCCAGGGGTGCTCGCGCTGCACTCGAAGAAGGAAGAGACCCAGCTCGTGGCGCGCGGCATTTTCGTCCGCAAGCGTCTGCTGTGCCGCGACATTCCTCCGCCGCCTGCGGACGTGATGCTCGACCTGCCTCCACCCGACCCCAGCGATCCGCCGGACAACATGCGCGAGCACTTCGAACGTCACGTCGAGGATCCCTCGTGCGCGGGGTGCCACCAGGTGTTCGACCCGATCGGCTTCGGATTCGAGAACTTCGACGGCCTGGGCCGATACCGCACCCAGGACGTCTACGGCTTGGTCGACCCCGCGGGGGCGCTCGTCGGCGCCGACGAAGCGGATGGTCCGTTCGCCGACTTCTTCGAGCTCAACGAGCGCCTGGCCGACGCCACCGTCGTGCAGACCTGTCTGTCCCAAAAGATGTTCGAGGTGGCGGTCGCCCGACCGGCCGATCCCATGGGGGACCGACCGGAGATCCAACGCGTCGCACAGACCGGCGACGACACCGATTGGAACATTCGCGAGCTTGCCGTCGCGATCGCCGGCAGCGAGTCCTTCCGCAGCACTCTGGTTCCCTGACCCCCGACCCGACGAGTACAGACGACGATGCACTTTCTCCGATTGTCCCGACGTTCGATTCTCAAGGGCATGGGCGCCAGCGCGGCCTTGCTTCCGTTCGCGGCGCGCGGCGGTGGTGACGAGCCCCCCTCCGACGTTCGACGCCTCGTGGTGATGTATTCGCCCAACGGGGTTCACCCGAGCTGGGGCGCAGCGGGCCAAGGCGCCGACATGCAGCTCAGTCCCTCCCTCGAGCCGCTGACCGATCACCGCGATCGCATCTGCGTCGTGGGCGGGATCGCCATGCGTTCGGTCGACGCCGGCGAGCACCCCGACGGCACCATCGCCTCGCTCACGGGACGCGAGACGATCGTTCCCGGCGAACAGGTCTCTGACGGCATTTCGATCGACCAAGTCATCGCCGATACCAACACCCCTTCGGGCGGCTATCGCTCCCTCAACCTCTACGCAATGCCGCAGGGATTCGAGGTGCCGCGGATCTCGTTCACCAAGGGCGGGGGCAACGTCGCGCTGCAGTCCGACCCGGCGCAGGCGTTCGCGGACGTCTTCAACGGCTTTGTGCCGCCTGACCAATCATCGATGCCCGCGGGACCTGACCCGGCCGAGGAGCGTCGGCTGTTCCTGCGACGCAGTGTCGTCGATGCAGTCAACCAGGACTTCGGTCGCGTACGCAACCAGCTGGGCAGCGCCGACCGTGCGTTGATCGAGCGTCACATCGAGGCCCTCGATGCGCTCGCGATGCGACTGCACGGCGAGGGAGGCGGCATGCCAATGCCCTCGGCGCTGTGCGATCCCATGGCGCCTCCCGGCACGAACGACTCCATCGCCGACGAGGAGGTCGCCGCCCGAGGGCGGGCCTTTTCCCAGGTACTCGCCATGGCCATGGCGTGCGACCGCACCCGCGTGGGGACGCTGGTCATGGGCCCGTCATCCGGAGGTCTCGGGGAGCACCACGCGATCTCGCACAGCATCGACTACGAGCCCGCGATCGGGTACGACCAGTTCTACGCCGCCCGCTTTGCGGAGCTCGTCGATGCGTTCCAAGAGGTCGGACTGCTCGAAGGCACCCTGATTGTGTGGCTCAATGAGCTCGGCAAGTTCGCGATCGTCGACGACGAGAACTTTCCCGAGCCCGTCGCCGACCACGGCCTCGACGACATGCCCTACGTCTTCGCCGGAGGGCTCGCGGACACTGGGCGCGCGATCCAGATCGACGGCAGCCCCAACCACAACTATCTGCTCGCCGGGATTCTGCAGACGTTCGGCATCGACTCGAGCTTCTTCGGCGACGAGAACTACACCCAGCCCGGGCAGTCCCCGATCGTTGCCCCGTTCACGGCGTGACGCAAAGCGTCTCCTGCCCCACATCCACGAACTCGACGGCTTCCAGCTCGAGGGTGTCGCAACCGGTCTTGGAGCCCCCAGGGTTGTCGAGATACCGAACGCCGTAGTCGTAGCCGGTGATCGTCGAGTTGGATAGCGCGAGGTTCGCGTTGGCGCGCTCGGGAGACTCGCCTTCGGCGACGTAGACCCCGAACGCATTGGCGGCCGAGGGTGGGTTGTCTTCGTAGGTCAGCGTCGCACCGTCGACGGAAATATCTTGGCTGTCGATGATCCCCAGGCCATACCGTGCTTTGCTCGCGAGGCCACTCACCGAGACCCCGAGCGCGTCGCGAAGGTACACCCCAAACGACGCCTGAACCGAGCCCGCGTCGTCATACTCCCAGGAGGCGACGTCGCCGAGGTCGATGTCGATGAGCTCGATGTTGCTTCCCCTCAGGTCGTTGGCGTTGACTCCGTAGCGGTAGCTCAGGCCCGCGGGGTGCTCGACGCCTTGCACCTCGAACCCCTCGAGTCGCAGCCCATGGTTCTCCAGCAGCCGGCGCTGGCCATCCATGCGCGAGGTCCCGACGGACGTGATGCGCACGACGTGCTCGCCCTCGTCGGCGATCAGGGGGGCGCGAAAACCCGTGAACTCCAGATTCGTCATCACGTGCCCGGCGTCCTGCGGTGACGCGAAGCGGTCGATCTCGTCCCCAGGCAGGACGAAGAGCATCGCGCTCGTCGGGCCTTCGAAGTTCGACAGCTCGACGTCATAGGCGGAGGAAACCACCGCGAGGCGAGCCGTATCTTCGGCGACGAAGTCTCGGATGGACAGCGCGTGCGGGTGGTAGCTCGTCAGGACGGCGTAGCGAGGATCCTCGATCGCCGCCGGCGCCGGCGCGACCGTCGAGTGGCCGCCCCAGTGCACGATGACTGCCGTCGAGGTGCGACTGCCCGCAAGCTCCACGTCGTCGATCTCCACGTTGCTCGCACGTCCGATGATGGTGATCCCCGCCGCCGTGAAGTTCGTCCGACGGATGCGGATCCGACGGACCTCGACGCCGTCGACGATCTCGTGGGGCTCGGTGTGAAGATATCGGCCCAGGGTCAGTGCGGTGCCGTACTCCCCTCGCCCACCGGTGTGAATGCCGTCGTTGAGCGACTCGACGAGGTCCACTTCGATCTCCACGTCCTCGAGCACGACGTTGCTCGTCAGGATGCGAATCGACGCTTGGTCTCGGTCGATCGCGAACGCGAGCACGGTCGCATCCCGCCCGGCGCCCTCGATCTCGACGGCGTGGCGTAGCTGGAGCTCCCCGGCGTGCTCGAAGCGGCCGGTCCCGATCGTCACCCGCGAGACCGTGGCCTGCTCGGCAAACGCGTCGACGATTGCGATCGCCCGGCCCAAGGTGCGGACCGGGCTCGCCTCGGACAGCCCGTCGTGACGATCGTCGCCGCGAGTCTGGACGTGAACGTGCAACTCGGTCGAGACCGCACACTCGGCAAACTCGAAGGCGGGGTCGCCGTCCAACCCCTGCTCGGTACAGGTTCGAACCTGCGCATGTTGTTCACAGGTGTCATCGATGCGAACGAGCTCGCTGTCGTAGACGGTGACGCTGTCGCCGAGCGCCAATTCGATCCCATCCACGACGCAGCCGGCATCGTTCCCGGACGATGTGGTGTCCCCGTCCACTCCCTCGCCTGTCGACGCGCCCGTGGAGCCGGCCTGCGGCTCATCGCCCGTCGAGGCGGCGTCGGCGGGCGCGTCCCCGTCGGCGGGCGCCGGACAAGCCGCGCCGCACAGCAGGGCAAGGACGAGAACATGGGTTCGGGGCTCGCGCGTCGACATCGGGCGGGCTCCGGTCGGAGCAGTGCATTTTGTCCCAAAAAGCCCGCGCCGGCGAGTGCCAACGTCAGGTGAAGATGATCTGCGCGTCCTCCGACAGGTCGTAAAAGTCGCCCACGGTGATGATGTCCTCGACCTGCTCGACCAGCTCGGAGCGCTGCAGACCGAACATCGACATCGCGAGCTCGCAGCCGAAGATGCGCGCGCCCGAGTCGGACAGCAGCGCCAACATCTCACGCACGGTGGGAATGTCGAGGTCGGCCATCTTCTTCTTCATCATCGAAGCGGCGAGCGACTCCATGCCGGGCAATCCGGCGACCACGGTTGGAATCGGCGCCGACGGATTGCCTGCCATGTTGACGTGCAGGTGATCGACCTTCTTTTCCGTCACCGCATCCAATCCGTAGAACGTGAAAAAGAGCAGTGCGTCGATGCCGGACTGGCGGGCGCCGTTGGCGAGAATGAGGGCGGGAAAGACCTCGTCCATGCCTCCCTTGGAGACGATGATCGCAACCTTACGGCTCGGGGATGGGCTTGCCTGTTCGCTCATGGGCTCGACCTCAGATGCAACCGACGGGCTTGGGAATGCCGGCAATTCGCGCCGCAGTCTTGGCGGGCGCGCGCGGGAACAGCTGGTAGAGCTCGCGGGTCGGGACGCCCGACCCGGTGGTCAACCGCCGAACGTTGGGCGATGCCCCCGTGGTGGCGAACTCCTCGCGGGCGAAGTCGATGACCTCCCAGTGCCGGGCGGTCAGCTCTCCGACACCGAGGTGGTCGGCGAGGGTCGCCGCAATTTCGCGGGTCCACTGCGACGGGTCGGCGACAAAGCCGTCCTCGGACAGCGCAACGCCATCGAGCTCGGTGGTTGCCGGCGGAGCACTCGCGGCGGTCGACGTGGCCGGGGCCTCCGCCCGTCTCGACTTGGCCAACCGCGCCTGCGCCAGGTTGCGCTTGGGCCCGAGCAGCGGATTGATCCGCGCGCCCGCCCCCGCAGCAGTGTGATGCGACGCCTTGCCAATCTCCCGCAGGACGTCCAACACGACCATCA
>JGI12316J15310_10000026_pt37 | contig 29281 bp, 29 predicted proteins | sample MarCyaLeptolynsp_FD_15310 | JGI IMG/M metagenome (IMG submission 15310)
TGGCTCTCGATACTCAAGGCGGACAAGCGGGCTATCTTCCAGGCGGCAGCTCACGCGCAGCGAGCCGCTGACTACCTCCACGGCCTCCAGCCGGCCGCCCCTTGAGGGCGGCCCTTTCTCTGTCGCACCGGGCAATGAGTTTCGCCGGACTCGGAAGCTCCTCTCTCCGTAGGGCGGGGCTAGCGACCGCATCGGATTGCCCTATCGAACCTGGATCGGATCGGCCTCACATTCCCTACTTCGTGCAATTGAGCGAAGTACGGTCATCGGTTGAGGGGGCGAGTATGGAGAACCAGGCCAACGAGAATCGCGTTCCGCTGCCCCGTCCCGGAAGGACTTCAACACCGCGGTCGCGCTCTTCTCCGTGGTTCTTTTCCTCAACCTGCTGGCCGGCTTCTTCGTCCTGACCCGCCGGCTGCTGCTCAAGGACACCGGCCAGAAGCTCGCCCACCTGGAAAAACAGCTCCGCGGACGCGAAAGCATCTCTGAAGAGCTGAGCCGCCGCATCGCCGAGCACGAATGAGCCGCGGACGCGATCGAGACGACGTCGAAGATCTCCACGCGCGGACCGGCTCGATTCCCGACCAGGGGGACGCCCGCGATACTCAGCAGCCGGACCGGAGAACAGGCCGAGAGCGAGAGGACCGATCCGGGCGCGAGGACTCGCGCTCGGATGCCCTCGGCCGCGGCGGGTCGTCTCGCCGGAAGGAAGGCCCGTCTCGCACCTCCGATACACGCCGCCAGCGCGAGCTTCCACCGTTCGGCAATCGCCGCACAGCCGTGGCACGGGGCGATCGGACGTACCGCCTGCGGGAGACCGAGATACGAGCGCTCCAGGAGATCGGGACGTTTCGCGCCGTCAAGGAAGAGGATCTTCTGAAGTACCGCTATGCGGGAGAGGCCACTCGAATGGACCAGGATCTGCGCTCTCTCGCTCGACAGGGGCTCGTCGAGCGCCGCCAGATCGCCTTCAGGGAAGGCGGCGAGGTCTATCCGGCCGTCGCGTTGACCGTCGAGGGGAAGCGGTTGGCGGAGGAACAGAGCGCCATCGGCGACGAGGGCAGGCAGGAATTCCACGCGGGTTTCGTCAAGCCGGCCGAGTTGGCGCACGACCTCGCCCTCTACCGTGTCTACCAAGCCGAGCGCGACCGCATCGAGGCCGAGGGCGGCGCCGTCGATCGCGTCGTGCTGGACTATGAGCTCAAGCGCGACGTCTACTCAGCCCTCGGCGCGCAGGACGCGAGCGACGACGAACGCTTCGCCGAGCTTCAGCAACAAGCCGCCGAGCAGCACAACCTGCGCGTCGTCGACGGTAAGATCCCGCTGCCGGACCTGCGCATCGAGTTCCGCGATGCGGCTGGAGCTTCCGCTCGCGTCGATGTCGAGCTGACGACGGAGCACTACAAGTCGGGCCAGGTCGCTGCCAAGGCGCAGGCGGGGTTCTCGATCTACACGCTCGCTGGGGACGGCTCATCCGGCGGCACGCCCGTCCGCGACGAGCGCGAGATCACCGCCGGGATTCTCTCCGTATAGTGATCAGCAGCTGCGAGCGATGACCAGCGGCGCCCATGTCTCTCGGCGTGAAGGATGTTGGGTGAAAGATGTCGGGCCCCGCTGACCATGAGGACCGGATCACCGATTGAGGAATTGAACCCGAGCGCTTCACCGAAGACCGTGAAACCGGAGAGGTCCACTGTCAAAAAGCATCGGTCACCTGCTCACGGATTCGATGCTTCGAGTGTAGAATCGTGCCAGAGGACGTGCGGGGCGGCTACAAGGGCGTTGCGCACAGGACCAAGGAGATCGAGAAGATGCTTGGCTGGAGATCGGCATGCCGCAGATCTGGTCTGATCTCAGCGACGTTGGTGATTGCAGCGTTCGGGCCTCAAGCTCTGGCGCAATCTCGCTCTAGCAAGCCGGACCTCTCGAATCTGACCGCGGAAGAGCAGAGAGCGGTAGATGGAGCTTGCTTCACCGAGAAGACCGTAGGCGGACCTGCTGCCTACTACCAGTGCCTGCGTGACCAGCTCGCAGCCATGTCGCGGGGGCCGACCAAGCCGGACCTATCGGGTCTGGCCGCAGAGGAGCGGAGAGCGGTAGATGGAGCGTGTTTCACCGAGAAGACCGTGGGCGGACCTACTGCCTACTACCAGTGCCTGCGTGACCAGCTCGCAGCGATGTCGCAGGGGCCGGCCAAACCGGACTTGTCGGGCCTGACCGCTGAGGAGCGCAGGGCCGTAGATGGAGCTTGCTTCACCGAGAAGACTGTGGGGGGACCCGCTGCCTACTACCGATGCCTGCGAGGCCAGCTAGCAGCACTAAACGAGCCGATCCGAGAAAGCGATCGCTTCGTCCCGACACCCGCTCCGAGGTCAGCTCCTCCGCCACGTGCGGCCTCCACAACGCCGAAGGTCCCGCCGACGAGGTTCAACTGGCCAGGCTGGTCCGCTGGGCTTGCCGGCTCGCCTCCGAAGACCCTCAGCGGGGCAGTGGAACCAGCAGAGCTTTTCAGGAGGGTCTCGTCGTCTGTCTACGTTGTAGTCGCTGGGCCATCTCGCGAGCTTCTCTCGAGATCGAATGCCTCTCAGGGGTCAGCCGTCGCTGTCACGGATCAAACGCTGATCACGAACTGTCATGTCGTAGAGAACGCGAATTTTATTGCAATCCTCCAGGAGAGCAGCGTGTCCGAAGCAGAGCTCGTCAAGGCGAACCGCGACACAGATCGCTGTGTTCTTCACGTGTCCTCAGCAACTCTTCACCCTGTGCCCGGTGTTCGCCCGTTCAACGATCTTGCAGTCGGCGAACGGGTCTACAGCATCGGTTCACCCAGCGGATTAGAGCAGACGCTCGGCGAGGGGCTCATCTCCGGTCTTCGAGACCATGACGGTGTCAAGTTCATTCAGACCAGCGCGCCTATCTCGGCGGGATCTTCGGGGGGCGGTCTGTTCGATGTGCATGGAAACCTCGTTGGGGTAACCACGTTCATGCTCAAGGAGGCACAGGCGCTCAATTTTGCGATTGCTGCTGAGGAGTACTGGCAGTAGGACGCCAGGCACGCAAGGCGAGCAAGGCCGATGTTTCGACCAGACAAGGCCGCCAAGCAGGGGCAACTCCTACCGCCTGACAACATGAGGTTTCGAGTTCTTGCGCCCTCCTAGGTAATGGATCGACCGATCTCGGCTATCCGCCGAGCATCCCGGCCCATGACCCACGCGGAACGCACACGCGCCCTAAACGAGCTAGGCTATCCGAAAGCGAGGCAGCGTTCCTCTCACTCGTGGCCCTGCACGGCCCTCCGTGCCAACATCAGTGAGACACTCCTTGGCCCAATAATTACTGAGCAGGGCGAGAAGGAATCTCAGCGTGCAAATGAAAATCAAGACTGCTCCCGCCCCTGCGGCTTTGGCTGCCGCGGAGCGCAGCGAGCCCGAGCGTAGCGAGGGCGAACGTAGCGCAGCGGCAGCCAAAGCCGGCGCCCTTCCGGCGGCCCCGCCTCGCCCCAATCCCGAGGTCGTCGCCAAGCCTCGGCGTCGCGCCTTCACCGCCGACTTCAAGCGGCGCATCCTCGACGAGGCCGACGCCGCCCGCGTCTCCGGCAGCATCGGCGCCCTGCTGCGGCGCGAAGGCCTGTACTCCTCTCACCTGGCCACTTGGCGGCGCGAGCGCGACGCCGGTATCCTCGAAGCCCTTACGCCCCAAAAACGCGGCCCCAAATCCAAGCGCCATCCGCTCGAGGACGAAAACCAAAAGCTCCGCCGCCACAACGAACGGCTGAGCGAGCAACTGCGTAAGGCCGAAATCATCATCGATGTCCAAAAAAAAGTGGCCGCTCTGTTGGGGCGTCCGATTCCGGAGACGAGCCCGGAGGAGCAGTCCTGATGCCGGCCGTCTCCGCGCTCGCCGCTACCGTCGGCGTCCGGCCCGCCTGCGAGGCCTTGCACGTCCCGCGAGCCTCCTACTACCGCTGGCAGCGGCGCGCCGGGGCCGTTGTCGAGGCCAATCCGCGCCCGCGCCCCGTGCGCGCCCTCACTGCGACGGAACAGGAAAACGTGCTCGCCCGCCTCCACGAAGAACGCTTCCAGGACCGCTCCCCGGCCGCCGTCTTTGCAACTTTGCTCGACGAAGGCCAGTACCACTGCTCGATCCGCACCATGTACCGGCTGCTCGAGCAGCGCGGCGAATCGCGGGAGCGCCGCGACCAGCTCACCCACCCGCCCTACCAGAAGCCGGAGCTGCCGGCCACCGCGCAGAATCAGCTCTGGAGTTGGGACATCACCAAGCTGATGGGCCCGGCCAAGTGGACCTATTTCCACCTCTACGTCATCCTCGACGTCTTCAGCCGCTACGTGGTTGGGTGGATGGTGGCGCCGCGCGAGAGCGCCGAGTTGGCCAAGCGCCTGATCGAAGACTCCTGCGCCAAGCAGAGTATTCAGCCAGGCGAGCTCACTGTCCACGCCGATCGCGGCTCGGCGATGACCTCCAAGCCGGTCGCCCTTCTGATGGCCGATCTCGGCGTCACCAAGACGCACAGCCGGCCTTATGTCTCCGACGACAACCCCTATTCGGAGAGCCAGTTCCGCACCCTGAAGTACCGCCCGGACTTCCCGGACCGCTTTGGTTCGATCCAGGATGCGCGCGCTTTTTGCGTGCGATTCTTCGCTTGGTACAACGAGGAACACCGCCATTCGGCGCTGGGTTTGATGACGCCGGGAATGGTCCACTGGGGCGAGGCGCCGATGATTCGCCAACAGCGCCAAGTTGTCCTCGACGCCGCTTATCTGGCTCACCCGGAACGCTTCGTCCGCAAACCGCCCAGCGCCCCCGAGATTCAACAGGAAGTCTGGATCAACAAGCCGCAGGCGTCAGAGGAGAAAAGTCCGTAAATTCCATGCCTTGGTGTCTCAATGTCGTTGACACGCACCGCGGCGGCTACTTCATCCGCCGCCAGTACCAGCGTTTTGCCGGCTACAGGGGCCGTTTCGAGGAGCGCCTTCTGCGTCGGGCGGAATCCTTCGGAGGGTGTCCCAGAGCTAGTTGAAGGTTGAGAACGGCGGCGCTCCACCGATTCCTTAGAATCGGGGGTGCTGAATCCAAAGGAGAACCGCCGTGAAACGAAAATACCATGTAGTGGAGAGCCGGTCCAAGGACGCCGGCGAAGTCATTCGCAGCTTCTGCGCCGCCAACGGGCAGATCTTGGCGCCATTGGTCGACCTGATCGCTGAGGCGCGCTTGGCCGTCGACGAAGTCATCGAACAGGCCGGCCGCGGGCTGATCGAAACCATTCTCAACGTCAGCGCTGAGCAGATTGCCGGCGTCAAAACGCCCGGTAAATCCTCGGGTGAAGTGCGCTGGCATGGTCGCCAGAAAGGCCGCGTGCGCGTCGCCGACCGCCAGGTCCAAGTCGAGCGTCCGCGGCTGCGTCGTAAGCAAGGCGGCGAGGTCGCCGTGCCCGCTTATGAGGCCCTGCGGGAGGGCTCCGAGGCCTCGACGGCAATGTTCGAGGCGCTGCTGCGGGGCGTGTCCACGCGCGACTATGCCGCCGTGATTCCGGGCATGGCCGACAGCGTCGGGCTGTCGCGGTCGGCCATCAGCCGCGAGGCCGCCGAAGCCGGCGCACGCATGCTCGAGCAACTGCTGGAGAGGCGTTGGGATGAGCTGGAACTGTTGGTGATCTATCTCGACGGCATGCGCTTCGGGACGCACCATTTGATCAACGCGGTGGGCGTCGATCGGCAGGGCCGCAAGCATGTTTTGGGCATCCAACTCGGCGCGACGGAGAACGCCGCGGCGGTCAAGGACCTGTTGGTCCGGCTGCGCGAAAAGGGTTTGCCGACGGACCGTCGATACCTGTTCGTGATCGACGGCGCGAAGGCGTTGCGGGCGGCGATCACGGAGGTTTTCGGCGCCGATTCCCTGGTGCAGCGCTGCCGCACGCACAAACTGCGCAACGTGCTCGAGCGGCTGCCCAAAGACGACAAAATGCTGCTCGGGCAGACGCGCTCGTTGATGCGGGCGGCGTGGCGCTCACCGAACGCCGACGAAGGCATGGCGCGCATGCGCAAGCTGGCCGAGCAACTCGAGCGGGAGCATCCGCAAGCGGCGGCGAGCTTGCGCGAGGGCTTGGAGGAGACGTTCACGGTCAACCGCGCGGACGTGCCGCCGAGTCTGCACCGTTGTTTGGCGACGACGAACATCATCGAATCGCCGCAAGCGGGCGTGCGCAAGAAGACGGCGAATGTGAGCCGTTGGCGCGATCCGGCGATGGTCGAACGCTGGGTCGCCGGCGCACTGCTACTGACGGAGAGGAATTTTCGCCGGATCATGGGCTACCAGGATCTATGGGCGCTGGCCGACATTCTCGGTCGCGGGGCCCCTGCTGCCGCCCCGCAAAAGGAGAAGGCAGCTTAGAATAACTTCAACCCGCCGTTTGAACCTTCAACTGCGGTTGGGACACCTTCTCCTTCGGCCACATTCGGTCGACTCTCTACCCCAACCGGACCGAGGTCTATCACGTCTTCGCGCGGGCGATTTATCGCGCCATCGGCGACGAGGACAATCGCAACCGTCGACCTCGTCCGGCCTTCTCAGTCAAGGCCAAGCTCATGGCGCTGGACTTCGCCCTCGCTCATCCAACCGCTCACTTCGTCGCGACCGAGCGTGAAAAACTCGAGTACTTCTGCGGACAGCGGGCGGTCGAGCGAGCGCTGCTCCCGGGCAAGACCTACTCGGCAAAGTCGCCGTCTAGCCAGACGCGACGCTACTTCATCGAGAAGTACCCGATCTTCCTGGACCGCACCGACGATGCAACCTCGCCACTCGCGTCGTTCTGCTACGTCGACGAGGGCGTCCTCTCGAACTCCGGCTTCACCAGCTTCCTCAAGCGCTACGGTCCCCTCTTCGCGGCTCTCGGACGATTTCGCCTGGTCTACGTCGCCGCCGAGCACAGGCCTTTCCGAAGGGCCGAGCGGGCTTTCGACCGGTTCACGGAAGCGTTGGCGAACCCCGAGGCGGCCACTCCGGGCGGGCAGATGGGCGAGTATTTTCGCCTCCGTCGCCTGTTCGAGACCCGCCAGTACAGACAGTTGAACAAGGCGAAGCTCGACCGGCTGCGAGATCTTTCGCAACGCTTTCGGCAACCGGCGGCTGACTCGCGCTTCCAGCAGTGGGCGAAGGCCGTCGAGACGAAGACGCGATCCGGCCGCATCGACGCACAGTTCGAGGCCTACCGATCGCGCCATAGCTACGACATTTTCGGGACGCATCCAGGTCCAGGATCAGCCGCCTGAAGGGGAGCACCTAATTGCAGCCGGTGCTCCCCTTTCGAACACAGCTTCACTCAATGACTCGAACCGCCAAGCCTTTCACCATCAGCAGCTTAACGGACGCCGCGAGCCCCTTACGGCGCTCACGGCGAGCGCAGGGTGGGCGGGAGCGACCCCCTGTTTTTGGGCGCTGGTCCGCCCAAAACCCTCTCGGCTCCGCCTCGGGTCGCTCCCGCCCACCCTGCGCAAAAACGAACGTTCCTGTCGACAGCGGCGTCATCACCGAGCGCGACATCCGCGTCGACCACGACGACTTCAACCTTGTTAGCAAGTCGCGCATCACTCGCGAGTCGCCGACGTCATCACGTTCCACGAGGAGGTGGGCCAAGCCCATGATCGAGCCCAAGGCCGACCGCGCGCGAGGGTCTCTTCACCGCTCGGGGTCGCGCCGAGCGTCGATGAAACGCTAGTCGGCGCTTGACAGCTCCTCAAACCGCATCGCACCGCTGTGGCTTCGAGCGGGTGCGACACACTCGCCAAGACCAAAGGCGGCGGCTACGACCCAGACAAGGGAACCACAGAAAAGAAGAGCGCCCGCGCCTCGAAGAGCCTCGTCGACCGGGCGATCCACGACTCGTCGACGAACGACGCGCGAGTCGTGTCGCGTAAGACATTGCAGAGCCTACCGCCGTCGGCTCGTGACGGCTCCTCTCCCTCTGTGGGGACCTCAGGACGGCGACAGCCTGAGACTTGCTCCCCATCTCGCCTCTCTGATGATGTGACTCCGACGCCGATACGCTCCGATGATCCCGTCCAAGGCCCCCTGCTGACGCTTGCTGAGGCGTCCACCTATCTGCGTTGCTCCAAGGCCCACGTCTCCAACCTGATTCGCGGCCTCGTTCCCAACTCGCAGCCGCTCCCCGCCGTCCGCCTCGGCCGGCGCGTCTACATCCGACGCGACTCGTTGGCGCGCTACTTGCGCGTTGCTGAGTCGCGATATGATGAGCACGGCCAAGGTTCGACGCCGTAGACGCATGCAATCGGAGGAAAGCATGCGAAGAAAACGGCACCAACGCGGCAGCTTGCAGCGAGTCAAGCAGGGCAGCCGCTACATGTGGGTCGTGAAGTACTACGACATCAACGGTCGCCGCCGCCAGACCACTCTGGGACAGGCCGCTCGAATGACCAAAGCGGAAGCTCAGGTCGGGCGCGAGCGGTTCATGGCGACGATCAACGAGGACGCCGCCGAGCGCTTGGCTCGGCGCGATCCGCCAATGCTCGGCGAGTTCATCGTCGGGACCTACCTTCCGTTCAAACGGCGCCGATGGAAACTCTCGACCGCCGTCACCACGGAAGACCGAATCAGACGACACATCGTCAAGGAGATCGGCGATCAGTCGATCGACAAGCTCGATCGAAACGCTCTCCAGGGACTGCTCGACCGCAAGGCCGAGTCACTCGGTTCGAGCGTCATCGATCATCTCCGTTTCGATTTGCGATCCATCTTTGAGATGGCCATCGAGGACGGGCTAATCAACCGCAACCCCGCCCGGTCACTCTTCACGGCACGGCGGGCGCATCAGGACCCAAGTCGCGCAATGACCCGTGAAGAAGTGCTCAAGGGCCTCGCGAAGCTCGACCTTCGAGAGCGCCTCATCTGGAAGCTCGCCGTCTTCGGCGGCTTGCGACCGGGGGAGATCTTCGGTTTGCAGCGTAGGCACGTCCAGCCGAGCGCTGTGAAGATCGAGCAGCGGGTCTATGCGGGCAAGCTCGACACGCCAAAGTCCAGGGCGTCGGCGCGTCTGGCGGCGATCCCGGCGACCCTCGCTTCGGAGATTCAGGCATGGATGGCCATGCTTCCTGCCAATCCAGACGCTTGGCTGTTTCCGTCCGAGACGGGCCTCAGCCCGGTCCGGCCGGAGAACCTCTGGCGACGCTGGATCGGTCCAAGACTCAATGAGCTCGGACTCGACTGGGTCAATTTCCAAGTGCTTCGCCGCACCCACGCCAGCTTGGCGCACGCGGCAGGCATCGACCCCAAGATCCGAGCCGACCAGATGGGCAACGGGATCGGGGTGAATCTGGACGAATACACGGTGACCGCGCTGGACCAGCGAACGGCCGCCGTAGAGTTGCTCGAAGCGTCAGTCCTTCACTAATGGAGTGTTGGAGTGTTTCGCCAATTGGCGAATAGGTCCTAAGTTGTTGAAAACATGGAGCGGGAGACGGGGATCGAACCCGCGACATTCAGCTTGGGAAATCAAGAATCTGTTGTAAATAAAGAACTTAGAATCAAACGGCGTTGATCTCTGCCACCCTAAGTCCTGTGGTTTCAACACCGCCGCTCGGCCCGCCCGCTAACGGAGCCAGATTGGAGCCAGTCAGGATCGCGTAGCTCGTGCCGCCGCGCACCCTCCGGCTCGTTTTGACCGTATCGAATCGTCGCACCCTAGCTACGACAACATTGACGAAACAAAACAGATCGTTTAGCATGTCTTCAGTTCTCGTAGCTAGGCTGCGATTCTGATGAGCAAGCTAAGCGATCTCTTCCGGGAGGTGAAGCCCGGACATCCGGTAACCTCCCAGGAGCTAGGCGCCCTGGGCATTTCGGCGGATCTTGCGGTTCACTACGTGCGTGCGGGCTGGCTGACGCGCTTGGCTCGCGGCGTGTACGCGCGACCCGACGTCCCGCTTGAGCTCTACCCAACTCTGCGGCACCTTGAGCGCCGACTTGAAGGCCTGCACGTCGGCGGCAAGACAGCTCTCGATTGGCACGGCGTTCGGCATAACCTTGCCCAGCGCCCTCAGCTACAGCTCTACGGATGGGCGTCCGGTTCGCTGCCTGCGTGGTTCACCGAGCGATTCCCAGCCAGCTACCACCGACTCCGCCTGTTCGACGAACCGCCGGACGCGCCCCTTCGAGTCTCTCGTTTCCAACGCCAATCTGACGGCCCGCTCGTGTCAGAGCCCGAAAGGGCAGTCTTGGAGCTGCTGAGCGACGTCGGGGTTCGCCAACCGCTCCAGGAAGCGCGCGACGTTCTCGAAGGAGCGATATCGCTGCGAGCGGCCGTTCTGCAGGAACTGCTGGCACAATGCAAGCAGGTCAAGACCGTTCGGCTCTGCCTGACTCTGGGCCGGGACTTGAACCTTCCTTGGGCCGCGAAGCTCGATCCCGACCGCTTGCCGACCGGCAGCGACAAGCGCTGGGTGGGCCGCTCCAAAGAGGGCTTGTTGGTACTCAAGCCATGAACCCGACCTACTTGGCGACCGCTCGACTGTTGGTACAGGTCGCGCCTCTGGTCTTCGAAGGCGGCGGCTTCGCATTGAAAGGCGGGCACGGCGATTAACTTGTTCCTGCGCGATATGCCGCGGCTCTCCATCGATCTCGATCTGGTCTTCACGAATCACCACATGCCCCGAGCTGAAGCGCGGGCGGCGATCAATGAGGGCCTCCGCACGAGTAGAAATCGGCTCGCGAAGCGAGGCTTCAAGGTGCAAGCCGTGTCGGCGAGCGACATGGGGGAGACCAAGCTGCTCGTGCGGCGCGATGACATCGCCGTGAAAATCGAGGTCAATACCGTGATTCGCGGCACGATCCATCCAACTCGGATCGTGTCTACAAGCGAAGCGTTGGCATCTCCGGAAAGTCGCTGTCTTGGGCGCTGCGGACCTGAATCGGGGAGAGACGCTTGCCGCCTCGCCAGCTTCTTTGGGTTCTGAACCGCGCTTGTATGATTCTCAGCGGCGGAACGCTGTCTCACACCCGCGATGGCGAATTGTTGCGGGAGAGGGCGCCCCGGGGGACTGCCATCAAACGTACGCCTTTGGGGAGCGGTGTGCTTCCAGAGCCTCGGTGTAGCAGCACGGGCCGACGAAGGCGCGGCTCGAGCGTCTATGGCGTTCCTCGCTGCTCTCGGTCCGCGCCTGAAACAGCCCAGTCCCCAAGCACACGACAGCAAGGTACAGGACCAGGGTTCGACGGCGCCCCCCCCATTACTGTGGCTCGAGCTACTCGCGTCACTGTGGCGATTTGCCGCAGGACGGGTTGACTCCTGGGAGCTTACGATGAAGCTTCGGCCCCGCCGACATGACTGTGCGAGAGACCTCAGCCGCCCAGCCCCCCGGACTTCTCGGCGATGCCGCATCGGCGCCGGCGGAGTCGGTTGCGCCGATCGTGGCCCTGCCGTGGGTCGTTCAGCTTCGATTCTTGCTCGCCGCCGGCGAGGTGGCGCTGCTGATGTTCGCCGCCGAGGGTTCGGGACCGCAGTGGTCCTGGTGCGGGCCGGCGATCGCCGTGCAGGTCGGCTCCAACGTTTGGCTGGGCCGGTTTGCGCGTAGCTCGCGAGTCGGCTCGGAGCACATCCTCGGCGGCGTTTTCGCGCTCGATGCGCTGACTTTGACAACCGTATTCGCCTTCACGGGCGGGCCGATGAACCCGTTCACCTTGCTCTACCTCGTGCAGATCACGCTCTCCGCCGTGATTCTCAACAAGGCCTGGACATGGACGCTCGGCGCGATCTCCACGCTCTGCTATGGCCTTTTGTTTCTGTTCTCGGCCACAGCATCGGGACACGCCGGGCATGAGCTGTCGGACACGATGGCCCGACACGTTTCGGGGATGTGGTTTGCCTTTGCGCTGGCCGCGGGCACGCTGACGTTCTTCATCGGACAGGTGTCGGAGACGCTCGAGCGTCGCCAGAGGGAAGTGCTCGAGCTGCAACGGCAGGTGGCGCGGCAGGAGCGTCTCGCATCCCTGGTGACGCTGGCTGGAGGCGCCGCGCACGAGATGGGAACGCCGCTGGGGACGATTGCGATCGCGGCGCGCGAAATCGAACGCAGCGCCGAGCTGGGCCACGATGCGGCCGCGGCGGCCGAAGACGCCCGCCTGATCCGTTCGCAAGTCGAGCGCTGTCGCGCGATCCTGCAGGACATGAGCGCCAAGGGCGCCGAGCCGTTGGGCGAGTCGCCCGTGCGAGTCGCCCTGGGCGAGCTCTTCGCGGGCGCCGTTCGGGGCCTGTCGGAACCGGCCCGGGCGCGCGTTGTCGCGGACTTCGCCGCCTTGGAGCGCATTCGAGTGTTCCGGGCAGGTCTCGAGCAGTCGCTGGCCGCCCTTGTCAGGAACGCGCTCGATGCCAGCAGGGATGGGCAGCCAGTGGAGCTCGAAGCCCGCGTCGAGGAATCCGCGGTAACCTTCATGATCCGCGACCGCGGCGAGGGCATGGACGCCCAGACCATCGCGCGCGTCGCCGAGCCGTTCTTCACCCGCAAACCGCCCGGCGAAGGGATGGGGCTCGGCGGTTTCTTGGCGCACCTGTTCGCCACACGGGTCGGCGGCGATCTGCGCTTCGAGTCCAGTCCCGGCGCCGGGACCACCGCCTACCTGCGCCTGCCACAAGCCGGAGGCCGCGCTTGACCCCCGCCGAGCAGCCCAGCGTGCTTATCGTCGACGATGATGAGGCCTTCCGAAATCGTTTGCGCAGAGCCTTCATGGACAGCGGCTGGGAGTCCTTCGCCGCCGGAGACCGCCACGCCGCCCTCGAGTCCGTACGAGTCGATAGCCCGGATCTGATCCTGGTTGACCTGCGCATGCCGGACGTTGACGGGCTGGATCTGGTCGCCGAGCTGCGCGAGCTCGACGACTCCACCTCGATCGTGGTGCTGACGGGGTATGGCAGTATCCCCACCGCGCTGACGGCGGTCAAGCTCGGGGCCGACCACTACCTGAGCAAGCCGATTGATGTCGACCAGATCATCGCGGCCTACAGGCAACTGCGGCTCGATGATGGTTTTCCCCTTAAACCGCCCGCCAGCGTGCCGACCCTCGCTCGGGTCGAGTGGGAACACATTCAGCGAGTGCTGAACGATTGTGACGGCAACGTTTCGCGGGCGGCGCGATTGCTCGGCATCCATCGACGATCGCTCCAGCGCAAGCTTTCCAAGTATCCTCCCTTGCGCTAGTACATACGAATCTCAGTCTCGTGCTACTATGGCCCGCATGCAGGGCTCGTCCTCCTCGGCGCCTTCCATCCGCATGAGCGACCGCGTTCTGCGGGGCGCGGTGGAGGAGATCGTCATCAGGACCCGGGTGGCTAACATCGCAGGAACGCTGACGCGGCCGAACGCAGCAGCAGTCGCGCCCTGCGTCATCCTGGTTGGCGGCACGCTCTCGCACACCCGCGACGGCGGGATGTTGCGGGAAGGCGCCCCGCCGCGGACGGCGCTGGCACGGCTTGCTTCTTCGCTGGCCGCGGCAGGCTACGCCAGCTTCCGCTACGACAAAGTCGGAGTGGGAGCGAGCCGCCCCTCCGCGGCGTGGGGGGACGTCTACGCGGATGAAGCGCGGGTCCTGGCGGACGTGCTCGAACGCTTTCGGGCTTCACCCGACCACGGCAAGCTGATTGTGGCCGGCGAAAGCGCCGGGGCGTATGTGGCCTGCCTCGCGGCCAAGGCCGGAGCTCGCGCCGACGCCTACCTGTTTCTGGGCGCCTTCTGCGGCAAGGCGGAAGAGATTTTCGAGTACAACTACGGGCGCTTTTTCGCCTGGGCCTCGGAGTCGGAAGAGCGCATGTCTTGGGCTCGATCGCACGGCATGCGGCGCGAGTTGGCGCTGGGCAGGCTGTGGCCGGAGGTTTTCGCAGCCGCGCAACGAGGCGAGCCACGCTACGAGGTGGTCGACGAGGACTTCCATTTGACGCTCGACCTCGCTCGCCGGATCGAGGAGCTCGAACATCCGCCGGACGACCAGTTTGCGTATGTTCAACAGCCGGCTCTGGCGCTCGCCGGAAGCCGCGACCTCAACGTGGCGCCGCACCATGCGGCGTGCGCGGCGATGGTCATGCAGCGGGCGGGCAACATGGAATCTCGCAACGTGCTGATCCGGGGAGCCGATCACAATTTCCAGATCGCCGCGGATGACCACGACACGGCGTTTCGCGAGCGCTATACGTTCGCGAGCTTCAACCGGCCTTACGCCCCTCGCCTGGACCGCGAGATCGAGACGTGGCTGGGTGAGGTCACGCCGACGCCTAATGCCCTCTATTGCCGTGCGATCCACGGGCCCGACGTCGACCCGCCGACTCCTGACTCGCCGGAGCGGCTGCACCTCGCGCCGGGCTTGACCATCCTCGAAGACGTCCTGGCGGCCGCGGAGAGCGTGGGCGTCGATACAGCCGAGGGCCGCATCGGACCTCTGCTTCGCACCGACCGCGCCCGCGCGCACTACATCGACATGCCGGCCGGCATGTTCCTCGACGAGCATCCGCACGTCACCGGCAGCCTGATCTACACCGTCCGCGGCGAGTGGGGCCTCGCGAGTCTGGGCCGCTGGCATCACATGAAGCCTGGTTCGCTGTACTGGTTCGGCGACGATGTTCCCACCGGATTTCAAGTCCCATTCCGAAACGACGCCTTCATCCTGATCTTCAAGGACTCTCCGGGCGCAGACGACGCAGCATTCCTGCGTTACCTGCGCGAGCTCCGCGACAAGCTCGAAAAACAGCGGGAATCCGGCGCCGCTTTCCGCCTGGCGGACCTGCCCGCCGGACATCCGGCGCTTGCGTTCGCACGTCGAGTCAATGCGCGCTTTGACGAAGAGATCCTAAGCCTCTGACCGCACTCCGGGTGCGCTGATTTGCCGCACGCGAAAGGGCCTATTTCGTTGTTAGCCTCGAAGAATTGAATCCGAGCACTCCATGAAGCTCCAACCAAACGCCTCACCAGGTCTCATGAAAAACCAACTGATTCTGCTGCTGTTGATCGCGGCCTCCGCCCATGGCCAGACGTCCACCGGCGCCCTGAGCGGCACGGTTCTGGACGCGAAGGAAGGGCTGATCAAGGACGCTCGTGTAACGCTGACCGACCCGGCCAAGGGCTACCGGCGTGAGGCCGTCACCAACGAGAGCGGCGCCTTCGTGTTCACGCAGTTGCCGCCCTCGACCTACGCGCTTAGTGTCGAAAACCCCGGCTTCCGCACGACCCGCTTCGACACGCTGACGATCAACGCCGACGACCAACGCTCGATCCGCGTCGAGCTCGAGCTCGCCGGCCAGCAAGAGTCGGTAACGGTGACCGCTGAGGCGCCGTTGGTCCGCGAAGCGCCTGCCGTCGCTACCGCCGTCGATCAGAGCTTCATCGAGAACCAGCCGCTCAACGGCCGCAGCTTTCAGGGTTTGCTGACGTTGTCGCCGGGCGTTGTGCTGGCGACGCCGTCGCTGCCGTCACAGGGGCAGTTCTCGGTCAACGGGCAGCGTACGGGCTCGAACTACTTCACCGTGGACGGCGTCAGCGCGAACTTCGGCATGCCGTTCGCCACGACGCCGTATGAAGGTTCCGGCGGGGGGACGCCTTCGTTTTCCGCCCAAGGCAGCACGGCCTCGCTCGCGTCGGTCGACGCCGTTCAGGAGTTCACGATCCAAACTTCGACCTACGCGCCGGAGTACGGCCGCCAGCCGGGTGGACAGGTCGCCATCGTCACGCGCTCGGGAACGAACGCCCTGCACGGGAGTCTGTTCGAATACTTCCGCAACGATAAGCTCGACGCGAGCTCGTGGTTCGCCAACTATAACGGTCTCCAACGACCTACCCTCCGTCAAAACGACTTCGGCTTCACCGTGGGCGGTCCGGTGACGCTGCCCACGGTATACGACGGCCGCAACCGCACGTTCTTCTTCGCCTCCTACGAAGGCTTGCGGTTGATTCAGCCGGACGTGGCGAGCAACCGCCGCGTGCCCACGGTCGAGGCGCGGCAGCAAGCGACTGGGGCCGTGAAGGCTCTACTCGAGAACTACCCCCTCCCCACGGGACCTGCCTTCGCGGACGCTCCATTGGAAGCAGCCTACGCCGCTTCGTTCTCGAATCCGTCTGACCTGGACGCGACGGCGTTCCGCGTCGACCAGAGCCTGGGTTCGAAAGTGACGATCTTTGGACGCTACTCGTATGCGCCGTCGGCGACCGAGCAGCGCGCCCGCTACGCCGCGGCCAGTTACGTGGCGGAGCTGCCCGGGAAGTCGCAGACCTTGACGATCGGCTCGACGATGATCCTTTCGCCGAGCATTAACAACGACCTGCGTCTAAACTACAGCCGCTCGCGAGCGTCGCAGTTCTACCGCCAGACAGAGTTCGGCGGTGCGAAGCTGCTGCCCGACAACTTCTTGTTGCCGGATTTTGCCGATCCGGCGACATCGTTGCTCTACATCCCGATCGGCGGGGGAGACGAGCAGGCGCTTAGCCCTGGCACCTTCAGCGACAACTTCCAGAATCAGCTCAACTTTGTCAACACGCTCGGCTGGAACGCCGGCGCCCACTCGATGAAGATCGGGTTCGACTACAGGCGGCTGGCTCCCTCTATCGGGGGCCGGCTCTACAGCAAGGTGCTGACTTTCCCCGACATCACCGCCCTCGCAACCGGCATCGTCCCCACCGGAACCGTCTCGCAGGTCGACACCTTCCTCGAGCCGCGCTATCAAAATTTTTCCGCTTACTTCCAGGACGCCTGGAGAGTGGCGCCGCGCTTGACGCTGACCTACGGGCTGCGCTGGGAGGTCAATCCGGCCCCCGGCGAGGGCAACGGGAATCTTCCGGTGAGCGTCGTGGGCCTCGAGAATCCGCAGACCGCGACGCTGGTTCGGGGAGAGAAGTTCTACGAGACGACGTACGCCAACTTCGCCCCGCGGCTGGGCGTTTCGTGGCAGCCGTTCGCAGAGCAAGGTACGGTGGTCCGGGCCGGATTCGGCGTCTTCTACGACCTGGGGTACTCGTTCACCGGCAACGCCTTCTCGCCCGGCAATTTCCCCTACACGCGTGCGACCACTGTGAGGAACACGGCGTTGACCGACCCGGTCTTCACCCGCGACCCGGTCGGCCCGGTCAACCAGGACCCGCCCTATCCCCGGGTCTTCGGCTACTACGACGGTTATGATCTGCCCTACACGTTGCAGTACAGTCTCGCCGTGGAGCAGCCCTTCGCCCGATCCAACTCGCTAACCGTCTCCTACGTCGGCTCGGCGGGGCGACGCTTGGCGCGTTCGGAGAGCCTTCGCTCGGCCGTTCTGCAGAATCCTAGCTTCACGCGCGTCGACGCGGTGAGCAACCGCGCGTCGTCGGACTACAACTCGCTGCAGACGCAGTTCAAGCGGCGACTCTCGAAGGGTTTCCAGGCGCTCGCGGCCTACACTTGGTCGAAGTCGCTCGACACCGCTTCGGACGAATCGATCTCGAGCTTCTCGACCCCGATTCTGCGCGGCGACCCGAATGACGACCGGGGGCCGTCGTCGTTTGACATCCGGCACGCCTTCACCGGTTCGATGAGCTATGAAATCCCAGCGCCGTCCTCCAACCACGTGGCGCGGATGCTGCTCGGCGGCTTCGCCCTCGATTCGGTGATCCGGCTAAGCTCGGCGGCCCCGGTGAACATCGTCACCGGTCGCGACCCGCTCAATATCGGCTTGACCAACATTGCGCGCCCGGACCGCGTGCTCGGCGAGCCGCTCTATCTCGAGGGAGATTCCATTCCCGGCGGCAAGCGCTTCAACCCGGCGGCTTTCGACGGCGCGACGCCGCTGGCCCAGGGCCGCCAGGGTACGCTCGGGCGCAATGTGATGCGCGGCTTCGGCGTCAAGCAACTCGACTTGTCGTTGCGCCGCCGCTTCCAGATCCTCGAAAGCGTCGCGCTGAGCTTCCGCGCGGATGCGTTCAACCTATTCAACACGCCCAACTTCGCCAATCCGAACGGAGTCCTGACCAACAGCAACTTCGGGCGTTCGACGGCGATCCTGTCGAGCCAGTTGGGCGGCTTCGGCCTCAACCCGCTGTTCCAGGCCGGCGGGCCGCGCTCGATCCAGCTCGGCCTTAAACTGGAGTTTTGATGCTACGCAGGACGTTTCTGCTGGGTTGCGGGTCGCTCCCGCTGGCGGCGGCCGTCGGGCCGACGCCGGCAGCCCCGCAGAGCAGCGCCTACTCGCTGGGCGCCTCGCCCGAGGGCGACGTCTACCTGACCTGGATCGAAACGGAAGACGACAAGCACACCCTCCGACTTTCGCGGCTCGAAGGAAATGCCTGGACGCCGGCGAAAACCATCGCAACGGGCGGCGACGACTGGTTCATCAACTGGGCCGACCACCCAGTCGTCTCCGCCGGCCCAGCAGGAAGGCTGATGGCAAGCTGGCCCTATCGTCCGGCCGGGGCGATGGGCTCGAAGTGGGGCTTGGCGACCCGCGTGATGTTCTCAGCGGACCGCGGGCGCACGTGGGACAAAGTGTGTGATCTCGGCGCTGACAACACCGCGGACTATTCCGGCTTCCTCGGATTCTCCGCCGACTCCGACGGCTTTCGCGCAGCCTACCTTTCGCCTCTGGCCGACGGCGCGCACCAGCACGGCGAAGGGCACGTGAAGACGTTGCGATTTGCGGACTTTTCGCTCGACGGCAAGCTGCTGCGCGACGAGCTGGTCGATTCGGATGTCTGCACTTGCTGCCCGCTTTCGACGGCGCAGACGGCGGCGGGGCCGATCGTGGTCTACCGCGACCACGAGGAAGACGAGATCCGCGATATCTCCGTCGTCCGGCGCGTGGACGATGGGTGGACCGAGCCGAAACCCGTCTACCGCGACGGCTGGGAGATCAACGGCTGCCCGGTCAATGGCGCGGCCGTCCAAGCCGCGGGCGAGCGCGCGGCCGTGGCGTGGTTCACGGCGGCCGGCGGCATGGGACGCGTGAAGCTGGCGCTGTCGGACGACGCGGGCGCGACCTTCGGCGAGCCCATCCCGATCGACGAAGGCTCCCCCGCGGGTTGGGCCGCCGCCGCCCTGCTCGATGACGGACGGACTGCGGTCGCCTGGGTCGAGCGGCGCGAGAACGCAGGGGAAGGAGCCGTGCTGCTGCGCTTTGTCGGCCGCGGCGGCAAGCCGGACAAGGCGCGGCTGATCGCGGCAACCTCGTCCGGCCGCTCGACCGGCGTTCTGCAGATGGTCCGCAGTGGGGACCGGCTCGTCATCGCTTGGCGCCAGGACGAGCAAGTCCAGACAACCCTCGTCGGAACGAGATAGACATGGACATCGAGGGGCTGATCTTCGCTTTCCTCCTGCCCGTGATCGGGCATGTTCTCTACGGGCTCCCGTCAGGTCCCGACGACACGGACGAGCGCATCACGCTGCATAACGGCGACGGCTTTTCCCCCGCCGACGAGGCGCCCAACTCCAGCCGCATGGTGGGCCTGCGCGCCATTTCCGCTGTCGGCGCAACGCCGCTGACAGCGGAAGGGAGCCGCGAAACCGGCGTTGCGGTGGATACTAGCGCGGTCCGAGACCGTCCCTGCTGGGTGGTCGTGGAGACCCCGCCGACTTTCATCGAGCTCGCCGCCGACAAGTTTCACGGCTATCTAGAGCATGAAGGGCTCGATAAGGTCATCGCGAGCAGGAAGTCCGCGGGACACGCAAACGAGTCCGGCCGCGAGATCTATAGCAAGTACGTCAAGATCGCGCTCGGCGAGGCAGCCGGCCCTCCGCGCCTGTTGACCGAGCCCGTCGGCTTTTCGATCGAGATCATCCCGTCGACCGAAGCCGCTCTCTCGCCCGGATCGGTCCTGCCTGTTCAAGTGCTCGTCGGAGGGCAACCCGGCGCGAATCTGCAACTGCGCGTCAGCCACCGCACACCCGGCAGCGGCGAGGCCTCCTCTGATTCGCTCTACAGGACCGATTCGGCCGGCGGAGCGTCCATCGCCATTGACCGGACAGGCCTTTGGCGGCTGCACACGATCTCCATGACCCCTTCCGCAGGAGAAGCGGCGGATTGGGAAAGCCTCTGGGCGTGCTTGACGTTCCGGCTCTAGCGAAACGGCAGGGCCGGCCAGGCGGCAAGAAACTCGCGCGAGGCCGGGCGCTTGGGGTTCGCGAAGAACGCATCCGTATTCTGGTCTTCCACGATCCGGCCCTCGTCGAGTAAGGCGACGCGGTCCGCCAGCCGGCGAACCGCCGTGAGATCGTGCGAGATCAGCAGGACGGCTCGAGCGGCCCGCCGAGCCACCGCCTGCAAGAGAGGGACGATTGCGGCTTGGCTCGGCGGATCGAGAGCCGAGAGCGGTTCGTCGAGGATGAGGAGATGCGGATCCGGGGCCAAGGCGCGGGCGAGCACGATACGCTGACACTCGCCGCCGGACAGCTCGTGCGGCCGGCGCGCCGCAAGCTCCGGCGCGAGCCCAACGGAGCACAGCAACTCACGCACGCGGGCGCCTCGCGCGCCTGGATCGCCAATACCGAAGCCGTCCAACGGCTCTCTAATCGACGCTCCTACCGTCTGGTACGGGCTGAGGGAAGGGACGGGGTCCTGCCACACCATCTGGACCACACGGCGCTCCGGGCGTCTGCGAGGATCGAACACGCGGCCATCGATTCGGACATCGCCCCCGTCGGCCGTTTCGAGTCCGATCACGCAGCGCGCGAGAGTCGACTTTCCCGCGCCGGACCGCCCCACGAGCGCAACCGTTTCTCCGGCGCCAATGGCGAGGCTCACGCCATCGAGAACGCGAGAGCCCTCCCCGAAGGACTTGCGCAAGCCCTGGATCGAGACGAGCGGGTTGAGACTCATGACGCCAAGCTCCTGGCGGCTTTGAAGAGCTCTTGGGCTGCTGCGTTGTCGCGTAGCGCCTCCCACGCACCCTCCGCGACCACCCTGCCGCCATCCAGCACGATCGCGTCCGGGCAAAGAGCCCCGGCGGCGCGCAGATCATGCGTAATAAACAGGAGCGACGCCTTGGTCTTTTCGAGCAGCAGATCGATGCTAGCCAGGGTTTCGCGTTGCGTCACGGGGTCCAAGCCGGTGGTGACTTCGTCGGCGATCAGCAGTCGCGGTTCGAGCGTTAGCGCCATGGCGACCAGGGCGCGTTGGCGCATGCCGCCGCTGAGCTCGAATGGATAGCGGTGCATTGCGTCGGCGAGTCCAACCTCGGCGAGCGCTTCCTCGGCGCGCTCGTTCGCGGCCTCCTTCCAGCGGCGCTCCGCAGCTCGCCCTACCGCCGTACGGAGCGTCAGGCAAGGATTCAGCGCGGAGCCGGAGCCTTGAAACAAGAGAAAGAGGCCCGGCCCCCGCTGCGCACGCATCGACCGCTCGTCCAGGCTCAGAAGGTCCACGCCGTCGAGCACGGCCTTGCCTCCCACGACTCCGAGAGGCGGTCGCAGCAGACGCATCAACGACGTCGCGATTAGGGATTTGCCGGCGCCGCTGCGGCCGACCAGGGCGCGCCGTTGACCCGCCTCCAACGCGCAGGACACATCGTGCAGCAGCGCCGGCCCATTCGAGCCTGCGCACACTGTCAACCCCTCGATAGTCAGACGAGACATTCCGCTACCATCCATGCGCCTGCCGCACGTCCAATCGTTCGCGAAGGCCTTCGGCGAGCAAGTTGCAGCTCAGCACGCTGAGAATCAACGCCAAACCCGGCCCTAGCAGTAGGTGCGGCGCCGTCGAGACGAACGGTCGCGCTTCGTTCAGCATCACTCCCCATTCTGGATTCGGCGGCTGCAGGCCGAGCCCGAGGAAGCTGAGCGTGGAGAAGGCGACCACAATCGAGCCCATCTCCAAGCTGATCCGCACCGCGAACGCCGGACCGATCTGCGGCCATACATGGCGATACAGGACTCTTGCCGGATGCACTCCCGCAAGGGCCGCGGCATCGACGAAGTCGCGATGCCGCGCCGTGTGCAGCAACGAGCGCGCCACTCTTGCCTCCGCCGGCCACCACGTCCATGCGATCGCCCACACCATCGCCAAGGCCGAAGGCCCCATCACGCCGACTAGAGCCAACGCGAGAACGAACGACGGGAACGAAATGAACACGTCGATTACGCGTGAAACGACGCGGTCCGCCAGACGGCCGCCGAAAGCGCCGGCGGCGCCCACGGCAAGTGCGATCGCGCTCACGATCACAGACGTCAGCAACGCGAGGCCGAGCGAAGTCCTCGCACCGACGAGCGTGCGCGACAACTGACAGCGCCCGAGTCTGTCCGTGCCGAGCGGGAACTCCCAAGACGGAGACTCCAGGCGCCGCTCGATGTCGCCCTCTAACGGATCGTGTGGCGCGATCCGAGGCCCCAGCAGCGTGACGAACGCGATTGCGATCAACATCGCGGCGCCGACTGCGAAGGCTCTTCCGGAAGCGGGACGCGACGCTTCAGTCATGAATCCCTCGACGACGCAGGCGCGGATCAGCCCACGCGCTCAGCACGTCCGCCGCCCAGTTCGCTCCGACGAATAACACGCCGGCCAACATCAGGTAGGCCTGCAAGACGGGATAGTCTCTCGCTGCCACAGCCTGTAGCGCGAGGTTTCCCAAGCCCGGCCGGTCGAAGATGCGCTCGATGACGACGGCGCCGCCGAGCAGATAGCCGAACGAGCTCGCCCAGATGGTGACGATCGACGGCGCGACGACTCGCGCGATCTCGCGAAATAGAATCTCCCAGGGGGATTGCCCTGTCGCAGCCGCCAAGCGAACGTAGTCCTCGACCCGCTCGTCGTCGATGCGTTGCCGTACAACCCGCGATACGCTCATTCCGGGCGCAAGAGCGAGCAGAGCAGCCGCCAACGCCAAGCTGCCCCACGAAGCAGAATCCACCAGGGAGGCGATGCCGATAGTGACCGAGCCTACGAACACGGCGGCAAGGGCCAGCCAGTACAAAGGTATGGAGACCGAGGCCACGGTCAGGACGCGGAGAAATCGCGCCAGAGCCCCGCGAGGGTAGAGCGATGCGACGGCGCCGGTCGCCAACGACAACATCACGATCAGCGCAAGGGAGACTGCGGCCAGCGTCAGCGTCGGAGGCAATGCCTGTCCCAACTCATCCAAGACGGGACGGCCGCTGGCGATCGACTTCCCGAGGTTCAGGGTGACCAACCTGCCTGTCCAGCGGAGATAGCGCTCCGGGAGCGGTGCATCGAGGTCGAGCTCCTTCCTGAGGGCCTCCACGGTGTCCGGGTTCGCCGGCACGCCCAGAAAGCGCAACTCGGCCGTCACGGGGTCGCCTGGGGCGAGGGTGGCCAACAGGAACGCGACGACGGACATTCCAGCGAGCGTGCCCGCGGACCAAAGCAGTTTGCGCAGGACGTAGCGGGTCATGCCGTGCGTTGCGCGGCCCCAAAATCGACCCAGTCCAGGCTCTCGAAAGGTTCGAGGACGATGTTCGGTCCCGTGAACAGGAAGACAGGGACCATCAAGATCGGGATCGACGCAATGTGCTCATCGATGATACGCCGGTGCGCCTCGCGCACCAAGTTGACGATGGCCTCGTTGTCGGTCTCCTCGCGCGCGGCGTCGAGCAATTCGTCGACGTCCGCACCCGGCGCGCTGTAGCGATAGGCGGGCCACGGCGTACTGCTGTGATAGGTGTTGTAGAGCAGAAACGTCGGATCGGCGACAGCGTTCCCTCCCATCTCGAGAAAAAGGTCGGCTTGTCCTCGGTCCGCGTAGCCGGTGTAGTAGAGCTGATCGTCCTCGACCTCGACGATCTCGGTCTTGACGCCGATCATCCGGAGCATCTGCTCCAACATCTCCGGCATCGGCTTGACGGAGGAGGCGTTGGGAAATGCGGAGACAAGCCGCAACTGCAGCGGCCTGCCTTCCTTCGCGCGAAATCCGTCATCGCCAAGCCGCCACCCGGCTTCGTCGAGTAGCGAAGCGGCTTTCTCGCGGTCGAGACCGAACCCTCGCGGAGTCTCATCGCCTAGCCCGAACATCCAGCTCGGCAGGACTCCCCGGGCCGGTGAAACGTGTCCGCCGTACATGACGCTCGCGATGGCGTCGCGGTCGATCGCCAGCGCCAAGGCGCGGCGCAACCGAATGTCGCTCAGCTTGTCGTAGGGAGGATCCCCCCGTTTGTTGCAGAGCAGCGCGATGTAGCGCATCGGGCGCGACTTGCGGACGACGATCGAAGGCTCGTCGGTCACCAAGCCAAGGAACATCTCCGGTGTGACGTCGGAGATCATATCGACCTCGCCGGCGCGAAGGGCCATCAGGCGCGCCTGCGAGTCCGCCACGAATCGGAACAGGATGCGCTCGTTCAGCGGCGGCGGTCCCCAATAGCCATCGAATCGTTCCACTTCGACCAAGCGCCGCGGCTCGTAGCGGACCAGCTTGTATGGCCCCGTCCCGACCGGCATGGTGTCCTCTTGGCCGTTCACCCGGAAGAGACACGCCGCGGGATGCGTCATGTTCTTGATCATTGACGCCGAGCCGGTCAGCGACTGAAAGGACACCGTCGTGTCATCGACTCGCCGCAAGCTCTCCGCGTCGAGACCGATGAAGTCGCGAGGCGCAATGAATTGCTTGGCCGAGGCAATGAAGGAGTCCGCGTTGAGCGGGGCGCCGTCGTGGAACCGCACGCCGCCGCGCAAGTGTGCGACGTAGCGCCCAAGCCCTTCGTAGCTCCACCGCTCGAACAGCCAGGGTTGCGCTTGGAAGACATCGTCCGGCCTTACGGGCGGTTCGGCGACGTGGACGTTCGGCCGCGACGAGGTGAAAGTGAAGCGACCCTTCGACGTGTTGTAGCGGTCGAGCCCGGCTGCAACGCGTAGCGTCGCGCCGTCCGCCTGAATGGAACGTGCACAGGAGGACAGCGTGGCGGTTCCCAGTCCCAGCAGGCCGGATCGCAGGAGGAAGCGCCGCCGCTTAATGTTCTGTGGCCGGTCTGCCATGCACCTTCATATCGTAATACGATTCTTACTGTAGTGCTACGGCCCCCGCTTCGACCGTTTGGATCACTCATTAGGCCCGGGTGGCGAGGAACAGAGCTCGCGACCAGCTAGCGTCGGCGCCGCCGACGCTAGCGAAGCAGTGCTATGAGCGAACACCGCCTACCACGGGTCCGAGAAGCGCGGATCAGTTAGGACGCTCGCGTCCGTTAGCGCTTCGAGGAAGGCGATCAGATCGGCCTTCTGCTGCTGGGTCAGCTTGAACGACTTCACGAACTCGCTCTTGTTGGGATTGTGGGCGCCCACTCCCGCTCTCTCTCCCGCCGCGATCGTCCGCCCGCCGGCGGCGTAGTGCTCGATGGCTTCGGCGAGCGTCGTGATGCTGCCGTCATGCATGTAGGGCGCGGTCACGGCGATATTGCGCAAGGTCGGCGGCTTGAACTTGCCCACGTCGGCCGGGTTCTCGGTGAACAGGAACAACCCGGCGTTCGGGGCCGGATAGCTCAGCTCGCCGGGCAGGTTGTACAGGCCCGTGTTATGAAATTCGACCTCCGCAAAGCCCTTGTCGAAGTAGTCGACCGTGGATGAGAAGTTGACGCCTCCGTGGCAGTGGAAGCACTCCAGCTCTTCGCTGAAGAACAGAGCTTCCCCCCGTTTAGCGGATTCGGAGATGGCATCGTGGGCGTGCGCGTCCGCTTCTGAAGTCTCGGAGCCCCCGCCCACCACAGAAACTCGCGAGCGGGAGATTGCGCTTGCCTTCGATGGTCTGTAGGTAAGGACCTTGTCTTGCCCTGCGCCTACTCAGTTGAAGCCCTCGCTGTACATGCGGGCGTCGCGCTCACTGTCGACGCTCGTGTCGATGCTGATGTCATCCATGCTGTCGTCGTCAACGTCGCGCGCCGTGTCGGCTCGGCGCAGGATGGGCGGGAGCGACCCGAGGCGTAGCCGGGGATGTCTTTGGGCGGACCAGCGCCCAAGAACAGGGGGTCGCTCCCGCCCAAACTGCGCTGGCCGTGAGACCCGTCCGGGGCTCGCGGCGCTCTCCATCTGACTGACGCGCAGAGGTTTCGTCATTCGATCGGTTTCGGCGCGAAAACCCTGAAAGGGGAGCACTTGCTGCAATTAGGTGCTCCCCTTTCGATGCCACATTTCAGCGGCTCTAGCGCCGGCCGGTCGCGCGGGAAGCAGCGGCTGAAAGCGGAACACCCGCTGCAAACAGGTGTTCCGCTTCGACCGCTCGATGAGCCGATTTTTGCTTCCTTTTGAAGCGATGGCTGCGAGCTTGGGAGCACCAATTCTCCATCCCGAAGCAGCGACGAAGACCGTCCTCCCCTGTGGGCGAAGCCTTCTTCTCGCGACATCGACTCAGCGGGCGCGCTCATCGGAGCCGCCTCTCCATGAGGTTCGCTGATGCTCGCGCCTCCTTTCTTCGGACGCCATCCGACGGAGGAGTCTTATGGAACCACAGACGAATCTGCTCACCCTGACCGAGGTTGCACGCGAGCTGCGCTGTTCCAAGGCGCATGTCTCCAAGGCCACGGAGGGGAAGGTTCGGCACGCTTCGCCCCTGCCGACGGTTCGGCTCGGTCGCAGGAAGCTGGTCCGACGTGAGGCGCTCGACGCCTGGATTCGAGAGAACGAATCGTGCTCCCGTGATAAGCTGCCCTCGTCAGAGATCGACGCCGCGAGACGCATTCAAGGAGGTACTTGATGCGCAAGCGGCATCAGAAAGGCAGCTTGACCAAAGTGAATGGACGCTGGGTCGCGCAGTGGAGACAGGACGGCCAACGCCGAAAGCGAAGGCTCGGACTGGTCGCTGTGATGACCAAGGCCGAGGCCATGAAGCAGCTCGAAGAGCTGCTGGCCCCGGTCAATCAGGGCGCGGGAAGCCCCTCGTCGGCGGAACTGCTTGGACGGTTCGTCGACTTCGTGTTCCTGCCGTTCTACCGGCGAAAGTGGAAACGCTCAACCGCAATCACCTGCGAGAGCCGAATTCAGACGCACGTGCTCGCCGAGTTCGGTTCTCGACCGCTCGGAAGTTTCGATCGGGTGGAGTTGCAGGACTGGCTCGAATCGAAGGCTGAGGAAGGCCTCTCCCACAGCACCATCGACCATCTGCGATGGGATCTGAGTCAGATCTTCAAGATGGCGGTGGCGGAAGGTTGCATCAGCCGATCGCCTGCAACGCTTCTGTTCACGCCCCGAGCGGCCCGGACTCCGCCTCAACGGCGAATGAACCTACAGGAGGTGAATCTATGCTTCGAAGTCCTTGACCAACGCGAGCGGCTGATCGCTATGCTCGCTCTGACCGCCGGCATGCGTCCAGGAGAGATCCTCGCGCTCCAGTGGAAGCACATCCGCCCGGACCAGATCGAGGTCGTCCAACGCGTCTACCACCAGGAGATCGACACGCCCAAGACCAAGCACTCAGTCCGCAGTGTGGCGCTGTCTCCGGCGCTCAAAGCGGCCCTCGAATCGTGGAAAGAGGTCGCGCTATCGGATAACCCGGATGCTTGGGTGTTTCCGTCCGAGCATGGGCGAACGCCCGTGATCGCCGAGAACATCTGGCGGCGGAACTTCCTGCCGAGGCTGAAAGCCGTCGGCTTGGAGTGGGCGACGTTCCTGGTGATGCGGAGAACGCACGCCTCGCTGATGCGAGACCTAGACGTCGATCCAAAACTGGTCGCCGACCAGCTCGGGCACACGCTCGACGTCAGCCTGAACGTCTACGCGAAGAGCGGGTTGGCTCGACGTGGCGAAGCCCTGGCCCTGTTCGAATCGCGGCTGAAGGACGCTCAGACAAGCGGCGCTCCAAACTGAAATTGGAGCCAAATGGAGCCAGCCCGTCGGCTCAATCGCTGTAAGTTACTGACAACATGGAGCGGGAGACGGGGATCGAACCCGCGACATTCAGCTTGGGAAGCTGACGTTCTACCGCTGAACTACTCCCGCTCATGCGACGCTCTTGAGTTTATCACAGCGCTCGCTTGGCGCTACAGCCCCAGTTTCTTGGCCGTCTTGGCGTCCAGAAAGCCGGTTGTCTCTAAACCTTTCTCGGCTTGGAAGCGGCGCAGTCCGGCCTCAGTCTGCGGGCCGGGGATGCCGTCGATCTCACCCGAGTAGTAGCCCTTCGACTGCAGCTTCTTCTGCGCCTTGCGGACGCGGTCGGCTCGCTCGGACTCGCTGCCTGGGTCGTCCGCGCCAAAGAAGCCGGCGATCGCCTTGCCCGTCGTCTTGGCGGCGTCCGCCGTCGTCTTGGCGGCCACCGTCGCGCCCCGGCTGCCGTGCTCGACCGCAGCGCCGACGCCCACGCCGGCGCCGTCGAGCCCGGCTTCCACGCCGTCGCCGGCTTTCTTCATACCCGTCTCGGCGCCATCGCCGGCCTTCTTGATCGCGTTCTTGGTCGCCTTGCCCGCTTTGTCGTGAGCATCGGGATCCTTCTGGTCCTTCGCCACGCCCGTCGCCGTCAATAGCGCCAAGCTCAGCGCCAGCATCGTCGTTTTGTACACTCGCATGTTCCTTCTTCCTCCGTCTCGTTGTTGAACACGATCTTCGCCGCCGGCACGATTCAGCGCCGAAGAACGAACAGCAACATACTGAAGATCACGCTGAGTAGGACGGACGTTACAACAGGAATGTAAATGACTCCGTTCTTGCTCCGCCAGACGATGTCTCCGGGCAACTGAAACAGGCGCAGTCCAAGCTTCGAAGCGAGCATGACGGCTGCTCCGACCACGACCAGCGCCACGCCGGCGACGATCAGCCCTTTGCCCAGGCCCACTGCGCTCAGCCTAACGCATGAATCCTAGGTCGCGAATTGAAAAATTCGACAAGTTCGGGAAGACGAAGTTCAGATCGGCGTCGTTCAACCCGAACCAGCGGCCCAGCGTCGCCGCGTACTGGTCGAGCGACGTCGTCGGAATCCAGCGACCGCGGTCGCCGGAGTCGTCCGGCCCCTGGAGGGTCAGTTCGGGGAAACGGCCGTACAAAGCTCCGCCGCGTACGGCGCCGCCGAGAACCAAGTGATGCCCGCCCCACGCGTGGTCGGCGCCCACGCGCGCGTTGGGCTCGAAGGTGCGGGCGAACTCGGATTCGGTGAACGTCGTCACCTGTGCCGTCACGCCCAGTTCCTCCTTGGCGCGTTCGAACGCAGCCAGCGCGGACGCGAGCGAACCGAGCAATCCCGCGTGTTGGTCGGCCTGCTCGGAATGGGTGTCATACCCGCCGGCCGAGCAGAAGAAGATCTGCCGCCGCATGCCCAAGGCGCCGCGGACCGCGAGGCGGTGTGCGACTTGGTTGAGCTGTCGGCCCAGAGCGGAGTCTGGGAACTCCGCCTTCAGCCGTGAT
>JGI12316J15310_10000777_pt1 | contig 29206 bp, 20 predicted proteins | sample MarCyaLeptolynsp_FD_15310 | JGI IMG/M metagenome (IMG submission 15310)
TCGAATGCGTTTTGCTGAAGAATGGAGACTTACACTAGAAGCCAACCCGAACGTTGACTTTTGGCAAGAGATGGTTACCGGCATTTTAGTAGAGGGCAACCAGGTTACAGGAGTCACTACCGGAATGGGTGTAGAGTTTCGAGCCAAATCAGTTGTGCTCACCTCAGGTACATTCCTTAATGGTATTATACATATAGGTGAAAAACAGTTTGGAGGTGGAAGAACTGGTGAGGCAGCATCAAAGGGCATTACAGAACAACTCATCAAACTAGGCTTTGAAGCAGGAAGAATGAAAACCGGCACTCCTCCTAGGGTTGATGGACGCTCCCTTGATTATAGCAAAATGGAAGAGCAAGCAGGCGATGAAACCCCTCAAAAATTCTCTTTCAGCCATCATACAAGCCCCCTCAAACAGCAAAGGAGTTGCTACATCACCTATACAAATCCTGATGTACATGAAACTCTGGAACAGGGCTTTGATAAGTCACCTATGTTCAATGGGCGCATACAAGGCATAGGTCCAAGATATTGTCCATCTATCGAAGACAAAATCAATCGATTCTCAGAGCGAAATCGACATCAAATCTTTGTTGAACCAGAGGGCTGGAATACTGTAGAAATCTACGTCAATGGCTTTTCTACCTCTTTGCCTGAAGACATTCAATACAGAGCCATTAGGAAAATTAGCGGTTTTGAAAACGTGAAAATGTTTAGGCCCGGATATGCTATTGAATACGATTACTTTCCACCTACACAGCTCAATCACACTCTGGAAACTAAGCTTATCTCCAACCTCTTTTTTGCAGGTCAGATCAATGGCACAACTGGTTATGAAGAAGCCGCTTGCCAGGGTCTTATGGCTGGAATTAATGCTCACTTAAAGAATAATGGGCAAGATACGTTTACCCTATCTCGCTCTGAGGCTTATATTGGGGTATTGATTGACGACCTCATAAATAAAGGAACAGACGAGCCATATCGCATGTTTACATCCCGGGCCGAGCATAGAATCCTGTTACGACAAGACAATGCCGACCTGCGACTCACCCAAAAGGGTTTTGATCTTGGGCTGGCTACAAGCGAACGCCTGGAGACCATGAAGTCCCGTTCAAAACAAATCCATAAACTGCTTAACGATCTTGATCAGAAGAAGGTAGATCCAGCAGAAGTTAATCCAACACTTCAAAACTTGGCCACAGCTGATATTCAACATCGTATTACACTTTCCAAATTGGTCAAGCGTCCACAGGTACATGTCAACGATCTAAAGCAAATCAACGAAGGACTTCAAGCATATTTATCTAAGTACGACCACGATGTCATTGATGGTGCAGACATTCACATCAAGTATTCCGACTATATAGATAAAGAGACCAAACTAGCTCAAAAGGTATCCGAGCTTGAAGACCTCAAAATTAAGGAGACCTTTGACTTTCAAAGTATACCTGCACTGTCAGCTGAAGCCAAAGAGAAGCTTGAAAAAGTAAAGCCTACAACGATCGGTCAAGCTTCCAGAATTAGTGGTGTTTCACCTGCCGATATATCCGTACTAATGGTATACATGGGCCGATGAATCACGAGACACTTACTTCATGTCCTGTCTGTGGTAATCATCACTTAGAAAGTCATACTGAAACACATGACTATTTTGGCAACAAAGAGTTATTCAAGCTGAGCATCTGTAAAAGGTGTGATACCTTGTTTACTAACCCACGACCAGACCCCAACGACATCCTAAAGTACTATAAATCAAATAGTTACGTGTCTCATGGAGATAAAAATGGTGGCCTGTTTACTCTTCTCTACCAACAAATTCAGCAAGTAAACTTCAAGTACAAACACAACCTACTCAAGAAGTATACACTTAACAAAACACATCTGGATTTTGGCTGTGGTACTGGTTCATTTCTGAAGTACCTAAGTCAGAAACACTGGCAAGTCAGTGGTGTTGAACCTGACGACAAAGCAAGAGCCATCGCTACAAAACAACACAATATCCAAAAAGCATTTCAATCCCTTGAAGAAATACCTGATCAACAAACATTCTCATCCATCAGCCTATTCCATGTACTCGAACATGTGCACACCCTCGAGGCAACTCTAAATGGTCTTATCTCACGACTTGAAAAGAATGGTGTCCTTGTACTTGCTTTGCCAAACTACAGATCTTTTGATGCACTTTATTATCAGCAATACTGGGCTGGTTATGATGTGCCTAGACACTTGTATCACTTCTCTCAAAAGAGCATTCATCATTTAGCCAAGTCCTTTGGTCTGAATATTGTAGCTACACATCCCATGAAATTTGATAGCTATTATGTTAGTTTACTTTCTGAAGAGTATAAGTCAGGGCAAAGAAATTATTTAAAAGCTTTTTTAAATGGTTATAGGTCCAATAAAAGAGCTCAGAAAACAAATGAATATAGTAGTCTTATTTACGTTCTAAGCAAATGAAGTCTAACTGTATATTCGCGTTAAGCCTTTTCTTTAGTCTTATTATTGCCACTTCATGTGCAAGAGTAGGAGCTCCTACTGGAGGACCCATAGATGAGACACCTCCTACATTAGTCAATTCCACACCTATAAATGGAACCACCAATTTCACAGGCCAAACTATCCAATTGACATTTGATGAACGTATCATCACAAGGTCTATAGAAACTGACCTTATTATAACACCAAAGCCCAGTGGTGCTTATCGAGCCAGAGTCAACAAAAACATACTGTCTTTAAGTTTCACCGAGCCCTTTGAAGAGAACACAACTTATAGCCTCAGTTTTGGCAATACGATCCAGGACATCACCAATAATAACCCTGCAGAAGGTGTTAGCTTGAGTTTTTCTACAGGAGACTACATAGACTCACTGACTATTCAAGGCCAGGTCCTAAGCCTCTATAGCCAAGAACCAATTGAGAACCTGCTGGTTTCTCTCTATACTGAGAATGATTCTTTAGACATTCTTACTGGCCCAGCGTCCTACTACAGCCGAACCGACTCACTCGGTAATTACAACTTTCGTAACCTGCCGAATGGAAATTTCAGAGTCTATGCTGTTAGAGACAAGAACAACAATAGTCAAGCAGATAGTGAGAATGAACTATTTGGGTTTTACAGCGATACCCTGAACGTAACCACATCACTTAGTGGTATAGATTTTACAATACAAAGCCTCAATACCGATAAGCTAAGAACCATATCTGCCAGGCCTTTTGGAGTATATTTTGACATATCATTCAACAAGTCGATAGAGGACTTTCAAATCTTGGAAGGCGCAGATTTCATCTATAGTCAACCTGAAAACTCAAAGATCAGATTCTACCGAATGGATCGATCGTATTCAGATACTACTCAAGTCATTTTCAGCGCAAGTGACTCTTTAAACCAAGTTCATATCGATACCACTCAAATTACATTTAATGAGTCAAGGTTAGAGCCAGCGAATTTCAGTCTAGAAGTTATCCCTAATGGCAATGAACTTCCTCCTAAAGACACCATCTCATTATTGTTTAGCAAACCCGTAATAGATTTCAATGCTGACAGTCTTTACTATCAACTGGATAGCACCACTCAGCTACCCCTCGATATTACCACCATAGTTTGGAATAAGCTTAATACGAAGGCCTCTTTTCCTATTAATGTTGTAGATCTTCTCAATCAAAAGTCAAGCTCTAGCGTCAGGCTATCATTAAAGCATGCAGCTTTTATCTCCGCTGATAATGATTCTTCCATAGAACAAAACAAGAACATTTCTCTACTTACCATTGAAAACTCTGCAACAATAGGGGGCACAGTCGTGTCAGAAGCACCCAATATTATAGTTCAATTGTTGGACGGACGGACACTCAAAGTCTTAAAGTCTTCACCTAATAAAGAGTTCTTATTCAATTATCTACCAGCAGGACGTTACTTCATCAGAGTCATTAAGGACCTCAATGGCAATGGTAAATGGGATATTGGAAACGTTCTTACGTGGGAAAGTCCTGAACCGGCTAAATTCTATTTCGATGATTTCTACAAAACGAAACTCATAGAAGTACGAAAGAACTGGGAGCAAACCGATCTAAATATCTTCTTTTAGTCTATTTGTTCCTTGGGATAACTTGTGCATAAAAGATTTAATCTCATCAATTTCTCCACAACTCTCGTTATTTCCATAGATTTCTTCAGTTGTCTTTTGATAACTTCTTCAATTCAAACAATCTATCACCAAAACATCCACAGCTCAAATCTCAATCCAACTTATCAACTTTGGAGAAGACTTATCCATATCTATTTTCCAATCACTTAATAAACAAAGATTTAGCAAGTGTATAAAATGTTAAGAATAACTGTATCGTGAACATTTCGTAAACAAATATCTTAGCTTAGTGTGAATGAAAAAGATTTCCACATATCCACAGCCCTAATAGAAACAACTTAATTTTATATAAAGAATAATATACTAATATGAGTGTGTTGAAACTGTTGATAAAGTCTTGTCTAACCATCTTAGCTTGCACTATAATTAGTTCAAACTCTGCAAATGCTCAAACAAATGATCCAGTTCAAATTGCCAAAGAATACTACAACCAAGGTGAGTTCGATAAAGCTAAAGCAGAGTTCAAAAAACTGGCAAGGAACAGACGCAACATTCCTAGAATTCATGATACCTATTTCAAGCTACTTCTTACAATAGAGGAGTTTGATGAAGCGGAAAAATATTTGAAAAATGTTATTAAGAATAACCCCTCCAATTTTATCTATGAAGTGGACTTAGGCGTTCTCTATCGGACCATAAACGAGGATGAAAAAGCACATGTCCTGCTAGAGGAAGTTATTAAGAAGGTTACTGATAGAGCATCAGTAGGCAAGAAGTCAAATGAGACTAGATTTTTAGCACAGGTATTCTTTGAAAGGAACTTTCGTGAGAAAGCACTTGAAACGTATATCAAGGGAAGAACTGCCCTGGGTCAGGAAGATTTATTCGCGCTTGATTTGGCCAATGTTTATAGGCTAATGAACAAAAAACAGCCAATGATTTCAGAGTATTTGAACTTCTCCAAAAACCAACCTCAAAACCTCAATTATGTAAAAAACTCGCTTCAGCGCTATTTACAAGAGCCAGAGGATTTAGATACCCTGGAAATGACACTCTATGATGTGATACAGAAGGAAGCAGGCAATAGTACCTACAATAACCTTTTGGTTTGGACTCACCTTCAGCAAAAGAATTTTTCCGCAGCGCTGAGACAAGCAAGAGCCTTGGATAGAAGGTTAGCCAATAACGGAGATAATATTATGAATGTAGGTATGATTTCTTTTAGAAACTCAGACTACAAAACCTCAAAAAAAGCCTTTGGCTATATTATTGAAGATTTTCCGGAGAGCCCCAGTAAAAGGTTGGCTTCACGATATGTATTGCTATCCGAAGAAGAGGTTTTGAAAAATAGTTATCCCATTGATTCATCAGCAATTAGAGATTTAATTACCAGGTATGAGGCCTTTATTTCAGAATCTAGAGATGTTTTTTCAGTTATGGAATCCCAGAGAAGAATTGCTTTGCTGCAGGCATTCCAGCTCAATGAAATTGAAGAAGCAATAGTGACATTAAACACCATGTTGGAACAGCAAGTCGGTAGGCATAGTGTTGTGGCGGAAGCTAAAATGGACCTTGCTGATATATACCTTTTGAATAAGGAGCCTTGGGAATCCATTTTATTATATGGTCAGGTAGAAAGAATGTTCAAAGATGAACCTCTTGGTTATACAGCTAAGCTTAAGAGTGCTAAACTGTCTTATTTCAAAGGAGATTTTGAACTTGCCCAGAGTAACTTGGATATTTTGAAACTAGCCACCTCGAGAGAAATAGCCAATGATGCGCTTGATTTGAGTATTCTTATTAAAAACAATACCGTTTTTGATAGCACGGATGTGATTATGCAAGAGTATGCCAACATTGAATTGCTTCTATTTCAAAACCAAAAATCTGCGGCTTTGACAGCAATGGATACAATGTTGGTGAAATATAGCTACCATTCTATTGTAGATGAGTTGCTTTACCTACAGGCTCAAACAGAAAGAGAGTTAGGACATTTTGAAAACGCTCTAAACTCCCTGAGTAAAATCAATGAAGCGCACTACTTTGAGATACTAGGAGATGATGCACTCTTTTTAACGGGAGTAATCCACGAGGATGACCTTGGTGATGATGAATCTGCCATGAATATCTATAGTGACTTATTGACCAAGTTCCCTGGAAGTATATACGTCTCCGAAGCCAGAACCCGATTCAGAGAACTCAGAGGTGATTTTAATAATGACAATTAGAGGTGACTATGGCTAGTTCCTTTAATAATTTACGAGTAGGCAAAAAATTTCAATTGATCAACTTTGGAGAGTCTTTTGAGTTTGAGGTTTTGGAAATCATGACTAATGGTGATTGTGTTTTGAAAGATATCCATACGCTAGAGAGTTACTCCCTTTTTGACCTTATTCGTTATGGCAAAGGCCCAGATTTTGACGTAAATGACCTGTGATCTAAGAATCCAGCAGACGTGATAAACTGTCAACAAAAATCAAATTTTACCTTGTAAAGAAGAATTTTGCTATTTTTGTTTCCCCCAAAAATGTGAATCGATGATTTTTATGGGGAATTAGTAATGATAGGCACTAAACTAAAATACCTCGCGATAAAGAGTATTTTTCTGCTCGGGTTGTTCATTGTACCCCTTTTGACAATCGCTCAATCTGAAGAGCAAGTCAACAGAGAGCTCGAAAAGAGAGGAATAAATACAATTGAAGAAATTCAAGCCGAATTAAGAAGACGAGGTCTTTCCGAAGCGGATGCTAGGAGACAAGCGAAACTTTACGGTTTGGATTACGACCAATATCTTCAAAAGTATGTTCTGAACAAGGAGGCATCTACAACCCAATTAGACCCTGTTTCAAAAATTACTTTGGACACAGTGGACTATACAACAGAAATCAGGGATAAGAATAACCAATTGGCTCCGACCATTGAAGTGTCGGAAAAAACTGATGACAATGATGATCTAAAGTACTTTGGCTACGATGTCTTCAATAATAACCCCTATGCAAACCAGCAGGCGCTTGTTGGGAATATAGACCCAGGTTACATTGTTGGGCCGGGTGATGAACTAAGAGTTTACTTATGGGGGGAAGCTGAGTTTCAGTTTGAAGGCGTTGTTGACATAAATGGAAACTTGTTCATGCCAAATGTGGGTCAGGTTTTTGTGTCTGGAACGACATATCAAAACCTGAATCAAAGATTAAAGCAATATCTATCTCGGTTTTATTCGGGACTCACGAAGAACAAAATCTTCTTAGATGTTTCTTTGACGAAACTAAGGCCGATTCGAATTATGGTTATGGGTGAATCTAATAACCCAGGATCACACCTTATCAACGCTTTTGCTACTACGCTGAATTCTCTTTATGCCTCAGGTGGAATAAAGACTTCAGGATCACTCCGGGACATAAAAGTCTTTCGGAATAATAAGTTCGTATCAACCATAGACCTTTATGACTACTTAATCAAAGGTTCTATTTCTGAAGACCTGCGCCTGATGAGTAATGATGTGATCTTTATTCAGAGCCGAATGAATAGTATAGCCTTAAAAGGGGAGGTTAATAGACAGGGAATATATGAGTTGAAGTCTGGAGAAGGATTGGTGGATCTCTTGGGCTTTGCCGGAGGCCTTAAGCCTACTGCACATACAGGATCAGTGACGATTAAAAGAATTAAACCTCTTTTGGGTCGAAAAAGTAACTCCGCTTTCGATCGAGAAATTATTACGATTGATTATGGGCAGCTTTTACAAGATGGGGTGAACTTCCGAATTCAGGACGGTGACGAAATAACCTTTAACAAGGTTTTAGACAAGTTCGACAATCTAGTGACCATTGCTGGTTCTGTATTTAGGCCAGGAGAATATGAGCTTCTTGAAGACATGACCATTAGATCGCTCATCGAGAATGCTGGAGGCCTTAGACCAAACACTTATTTTGAAAAACTGGACCTTTTCAGAAAAGACAGAAACGGTGATCTAAAATTCAGATCACTATCTCTTTCTGAAATCATCAATGGCCAGATAAATTCAGATTTGAATTTACAGGCAGATGACTCCATTAAAATTTATAGTGATCAAGAGCTAAAGTCATTAGAAACGGTTTCAATAGAAGGCTTTCTTTCGGAACCCAAAACTGTTTTATGGAGAGAAAATCTGAGCCTCTATGATTTAATCTTTATGTCTGCAAACATTGAAGATTTAGAATACCAGAATAGGGTTTTAACCAGCCGTGCGGATTTATTAAGGTACCAGGCTGGAAAAACGGAATATCAAGTGGTCCCATTCAACCTTGACAATGTCTTAGACAAGAAATTCAACGCTGTTTTAAAACCAAAAGATAAGGTGATCCTATATAGTCGAGATATTAACGAGGTGCTTGATAAATATGTAACCATTCGTGGAGCTGTTAAGAATGAAGGGCGCTTTGTGTTGACGGATAGTATGACTGTCGAAGACCTAATTCTTCAGGCAGGTGGTTTTGTAAGAACATCTTTCAAAGACTCAGTGACGGTGTCAAGAGAGAGGTTTGACTTTACAGGAAATCAAATAGCAGAGTTGACACGCGTAAAAACTGACTTGCCTTATTTGCTTGGGGTTCAGGAAAAATCTGGTGATAGCTACTTTTTGGAGCATAATGATAACATTTCTGTGGATATGATACCCGGCTCGTCCGAACAAAGAAGTGTGACTGTGGGAGGTGAGGTTAAGTTCCCAGGAACATACTCTTTGGAAAGTAAGGGAGAAACGCTTTCGCAGTTAATAGAGAAAGTGGGTGGTTTATCGCCAAATGCCTATGTTTCTGGCGCTACATTCACACGAAATGGTGAACGTCTGGCATTTTCATTTGACGACTTGTTCTTGAAGAATAATCCAAAATTTGATATCATCTTACAGCCAAATGACGAAATCTATTTCCCTGAAGCCGTATATACCATCAAAGTCGAAGGGGAAGTAATGAACCCATCACTTCAAAAATTTACCGAAAACCAAGGAGTTAAGACTTATTTGAGAAATTCAGGAGGTAAAACCAAAAACGCGAAAAAAATATTTTTAACCCAACCCAACGGATTTACTAGAAAAGTGGGTTGGTTTTCAAACCCGAAAGTGCTAGACGGGGCTACAATTACCGTTTCGGCAAAACCTCAGAAGAAGGAGCGGGAGCCAGGTAAGTTCTTGGAAAATTTTGGTACCATCGCTGCCATAGTGAGCTCAACGTTAACCACTATTTTCTTGGTGGAGCGTCTCGGAAATTAAGTACAGAATAGTCAATCAATTCGGTAGCATGACACTTTTCAATAAAAATAGTATGCATGCATAACAAATTTTTTCTAACTTCGTAAACCTCACAGCAGCCTATGAAGAGAGAAGAAACTGTAGATCACCAAATAAAAATGTGCTGGCATGCCATTTACCGAATGTATAACCAACAGGCGGTACAACATGAGAGCACCACATCTATGGCCTTTGTGGTATTAAACATTGATCCAATAGAAGGCACTCCAGCGACAAAAATTGCTCCTCTGATGGGGCTTGAGTCGAGAAGCTTGACGAGAATGCTGAAAAGTATGGAAGAGAAAGGCTTTATCTACCGAGAGAAGGATCCAAATGATGGACGCTCTGTCCGGATCTTCCTTACGGAAACAGGCCAGGAAAAAAGACGTGTCTCTAGGGAAACCGTCATTCGGTTTAATGAAGTCATTCGGCAATCGATTGCACCGGAGAAGCTTGACGCCTTTTTTGAAGTAATAACCAAGATAAATCAATTGATAGATTCAAAATCAATATTCTAAACACATGAGTCGAAGTATTAAGAAAGTAGCGGTTTTAGGTTCTGGGGTAATGGGCTCCAGGATAGCTTGTCATTTCGCTAATATCGGTGTTGAAGTATTGCTGCTAGATATAGTCCCAAGAGACCTGGCCGAAGATCAAAAGGCCAACCCTGCAGCACGAAACAAAATTGTAAACGATGCACTTCAGTTTGCATTGAAATCTAAACCCTCACCTATCTATGACAAGTCTTTTGCTCAACGCATTAAGACAGGAAACTTTGAAGACGATATGTCCAAAATATCGAATGTCGATTGGATCATTGAGGTGGTTGTGGAAAGACTTGATATTAAGAAGATCATCTTCGATCAAGTGGAGCAGTATAGAAAACCAGGGACTTTAATCACATCCAATACCTCGGGAATTCCAATGCATTTGATGTCTGAGGGTAGAAGCGAAGATTTCCAAAAGCACTTTTGTGGAACGCACTTCTTTAATCCACCTAGGTATTTGAGGTTGCTGGAAATTATTCCAGGTCCGAAGACTGACCCCGAGATCATTGATTACCTCATGCATTATGGTGACCTGTATTTAGGCAAGGAAACCGTGCTTTGTAAAGACACTCCGGCATTCATTGCCAACAGAATTGGTATTTATGCGATCATGTCGGCCATGCATACCATACAAGATATGGGCATGACAGTGGGCGAAGTAGACCGTTTAACAGGGCCAATCATAGGCCGTGCTAAGTCGGCCACTTTCCGCACAATGGATGTGGTTGGTTTGGACACTACCGTCAATGTTGCGAACAATCTCTACGCTGGCCTTCCTAATGACGAATCCAAGGAGGCTTTCGTACTTCCAGGCATTGTTAAAGAAGTACATGAAAGAGGCTGGTTCGGTGATAAATCCGGTCAAGGTTACTTCAAGAAATCCAAAGACGAGAATGGTAAAAGAGTTATTCAGGAACTCGACCTTAAAACCTTCGAATACGGAGATAGAACAAGGGCCAAGTTCAAGGCACTTGAGGCAGTAAAGGATGAAGAGAACTTAAAAACCAGAATCAAGACGCTCGTCAACTTTGATGATAAGGCTGGTGAATTTTACAGAAAGACATTCTACGATACGTTTAAGTATGTAACCTATCGTATCCCTGAAATTTCAGACGAGTTATTCAGAATAGACCAAGCGGTTTGCGCAGGCTTTGCTTGGCAAATGGGTCCATTCGATACGTGGGATTTGTTGGGCGTGCGATCTGTTGTTGAGCAGATGGAGTCTATGGACATGAAACCAGCTACCTGGGTTTATGAGATGTTGGATGCAGGTCATGAATCATTCTATAAGATTGAGAATGGCATCAAAAAATACTATGACGTTTCTTCCAAATCGTATAAAACGATTCCGGGTACTGAAGACCTGGTAATCCTGGAAAACATTCGGGAAACGAATAAGGTCTGGGGCAATGCAGGCGCATCTATCTTCGATATTGGAGATGGCGTGCTTTGCTTGGAATTCCATACCAAGATGAACGCAATCGGTCAGGAGGTGATCGAGGGCATCGAGACCGCGATTTCAATGGCGGAGAAAGACTACAAAGGGCTAGTGATCGGAAACGAAGGAGAAAATTTCTCCGCAGGGGCTAACCTTGCCATGCTGTTTATGTTTGCCGGAGATCAGGAGTTTGATGAAGTCAACCTAATGGTGGCACAGTTCCAGAATACCATGAAGAGAGCTAAGTTCTCTTCTATTCCGGTAGTCTCTGCACCAGCAGGCTTGGCACTGGGTGGTGGTTGTGAACTATCGCTTCACTGTGATGCGATTCAGGCACATGCCGAAACCTATATCGGTTTAGTAGAAGTTGGTGTAGGCCTGATCCCGGGCGGTGGTGGAACCAAGGAGCTCACCATGAGGGTAGCAGATTCCATCGAAGGAGGAGACCCAGAATTGAACCGCTTGCAAGAAGCATTTATGAACATTGCAACGGCCAAAGTCGCTACCTCTGCGGAAGAAGCCAGAGCTATGCACATCTTGAGACCTCAGGATGGTATAACACTAAATCGTAAGCGTCTGTTGACAGATGCTAAGGCGAAAGTCTTGGAAATGCACGAAGCGGGGTATACCCAACCAATGGAACGAAAGGATATCAAGGTACAAGGACGTACAGGTTTAGCCCTCTTTGAGGCGGGGATCAACGGCATGCTATTAGGTAATTATATCTCGGAACATGACGCTAAGATTGCGCGCAAGCTCGGATGGATTATGTGTGGAGGAGACCTGACCTATCCACAGAAAGTATCGGAACAGTATTTACTGGATTTAGAGCGACAAATGTTTGTCGAGTTAACTGCAGAACCAAAAACGTTGGAGAGAATTCACAGCATTCTCTTCAAGGGGAAACCGTTGAGAAACTAGAGGTCAGACTTTAGACATTAGACTCATGCACAACTTTAAAGAATTGAAAGTATGGCAAAAGGCGAGAATAATGGTCAAGGAGGTTTATGTGCTAAGCGCCATGCTTCCAAAGAGTGAAAAATACAATTTGATATCACAGATGCAGTCATGCGCAGTATCTGTAATGTCTAACATAGCAGAAGGTGCTGGAAGAGGGACAGACAATGACTTTGCCCGTTTTCTGGATATGGCTCTGGGCTCATCTTACGAGCTGGAGAGCCAGTTAATAGTATCAGCAGACTTGAGTTATTTAGAGAGTTCTGCATTTGACGAGATGACAACCAAATTATCTGAAATACAAAGAATGATAATTGGTTTAATGAATAAACTCAGGGGTCAGCAATCTAATATCTGATCTCTATAATCTAATAATCTAATGAATGCATATATAGTAGCAGGATATAGAACAGCAGTAGGCAGAGGGAAAAGAAGTGTTCTAAAGACAGTTCGACCTGATGATATGGCTGCTGATGTCATTAAGCATTTGGTAGGCCAAATCGATGGCTTTGACGCGAAACGCGTAGATGATCTGATCGTTGGGAATGCAGTACCTGAGGCAGAACAAGGGATGCAAATGGCTCGAATGATTTCGCTCCTGTCCTTGCCGATTGAGGTGCCGGGTGTTACCGTTAACCGTTATTGTGGTTCAGGCCTTGAGGCGATTGCCTTAGCATCTGCCAGGGTACATGCTGGCACAGCCGATTGCATTATCGCAGGTGGAACCGAATCCATGTCTATGGTTCCGGTAATGGGATACAAGACGGCTTTGAACTACAAGTTAGCAACAGAGCATAACGACTATTACCTCAGTATGGGCTTAACCGCAGAACAGGTAGCTAAGGAATTCAATATCAATAGAGAAGAAGCCGATCAATTCGCATTGGACTCGCATACCAAGGCAGTGGCAGCACAGGCCGCAGGCAAGTTTGACGATGAAATTGTACCGATCAAGGTGACCGACAAAGTAGTAGGTCCTGATGGTAAGATTCATGAGAAATCATACACAGTAGATAAGGACGAAGGGCCACGAGGAGATACATCAATGGACGTGCTCGGAGGTTTGAGACCTGTATTTGCCCAAGGCGGACAAGTAACAGCGGGTAACTCTTCGCCAGTTTCAGATGGTGCCTCCTTTGTGATGGTGATGTCTGAGAAGATGGTGAAAGAATTGAACCTGGAGCCAATCGCCAGAATGGTGACTTATACAGCGATCGGGGTACACCCAAGAATTATGGGTATTGGTCCTGTGGAGGCGGTGCCAAAAGCCTTGAAGCAAGCTGGCTTAAAGCAATCCGATTTAGACTTGATCGAACTTAATGAAGCTTTTGCCGCACAGTCTTTAGCAGTAATCAAAGAGCTTGATCTGGACCGATCTAAGTTGAATGTGAATGGAGGGGCCATAGCGCTCGGACATCCACTCGGTTGTTCTGGAGCCAAGCTTTCGGTGCAGCTTTTCAATGAAATGAGGAGAATGGGTAATGCCAAATATGGTATGGTTACCGCATGTGTTGGTGGTGGCCAGGGAGTAGCAGGAATTTATGAGTTCCTGAAGTAGGTGTGGTAAGCAATCACACAATTGAGTAAAACATATAGAAACTAAAAATACTAATCTGATGTCAGCAGTAACCGACACCAAACGTTCAATCAAAGGAGGCGAGTTTCTTGTCAGAGAAACAGACGCCCAGGAAATCTTCATTCCAGAAGAGTTTTCCGAGGAGCAAAAAATGATGGCACAAGCCTGCCAGGACTTTATCGATACAGAGATAACACCAAAGGCTGAAGAGATCGATAGCATGAAGGACCCTGAACTGGTGCCTCAGATTTTCAAGAAAGCAGGTGAACTCGGTTTATTAGGCATCTCCGTTCCGGAGAACTACGGTGGACTGGGTATGAGTTTCAACACAGGTATGCTGATCGCGGATATTATCGGTGCAGCAGGCTCTTTCTCTACCACCTATGGTGCGCATACCGGTATTGGTACCTTGCCAATTCTCTACTATGGTAACGAAGAGCAAAAGAAGAAATACCTTCCACTATTGGCCACGGGTCAGTGGGCTGCTTGTTACTGTTTGACAGAGCCTGATGCAGGGTCTGATGCCAATTCAGGAAAAACAAAGGCGGTCCTTTCTGAAGACGGAAGCCATTATAAAATCACGGGTCAGAAAATGTGGATCTCCAATGCGGGCTTCGCAGACCTCTTTATTGTTTTCGCGAAAATCGAAGATGATAAAAACCTGACCGCCTTCATCGTGGAAAAAACCTTCAACGGTATTACCATGAACGATGAAGAGAAGAAACTCGGTATCAAGGGTTCTTCTACCAGGCAAGTATTCTTCAACGATACGGAAGTACCGGTGGAAAATATGCTTTCGGAAAGACAAAATGGATTTAAGATTGCGGTAAACATCCTGAACATTGGCCGAATTAAACTTGGCGCGGGTGTATTAGGCGGATGTAGAACAGTAATTTCTCAGGCCACACAATATGCCAATGAGAGAAAGCAATTCAACGTGTCGATCTCGAGCTTCGGTGCTATTAAGCATAAGCTGGCCGAAATGGCTACTCGCGTTTATGTGACGGAGTCTCTGGACTACAGAGCCGGTCAGAACATCGAAGACAAGATCAATGACCTGACAGCTTCAGGCATGGATGACGCTCAGGCGAAACTGAAAGGCGTTGAGCAGTTTGCTATCGAATGTGCCATTGGAAAGATCCACAGTTCAGAAGTACTCGACTATGTAGTAGATCAGGGGCTTCAGGTATATGGCGGCATGGGTTACTCAGCAGATGCCCCAATGGAGCGTGCTTATAGAGATGCCCGTATTGCCCGTATTTATGAAGGTACCAACGAGATCAACCGCATGTTAATGATTGGTATGATCCTGAAGCGTGCAATGAAAGGCGAGCTGAATATGTTCGAACCTGCCATGGCCGTATCTAAAGAATTGACCGCGGTACCGACATTCTCCACGATTGACAAGTCAGTACTTTTCAATGCCGAGAAAGAGGTGATCAAAAATCTGAAGAAAGTATTCTTGATGGTAGGTGGTAAAGCTGCGATGGCTTTACAAGATCGCATCGAAGACGAGCAGGAGGTGATGATGAACCTGGCCGATATCTTAATTGAAATTTATGCAGTGGAGTCTGCTATGTTAAGGACCGAGAAGCTGATCAGCCTAAGAGGCGAGGAAGCTTGTGCGGACTACATCGCAATGACGCAGATTTATATGGCACAAGCCGTGGATAAGATCAATGCTGCTGCAAAAGAAGCCATTGCCTCTTTTACTAAGGGCGATGAGCAAAAGGTAATGTTAATGGGCTTAAAGCGATTCACTAAAATGGATTTGGTGAATACCAAGGAGCTCAGAAGACAAGTTGCTGATACCATGATTAAAGAAGGTAAGTTCCCTTACTTCTTCGCATAGTAACAGCCCTCTAAACAAGTAAAAAGGCGAACCTTAGGGTTCGCTTTTTTTATGATCTCCCCTTGAGGGGAAGCCTGCCTGTCGGCAGACTGGATGTCTGAAAGCCGGAGGGGGTCTTAGTCTCAACTATCAATGGAATTGCCGAACAACTCGATGTAGATATTCGAGAGTTGTTGGTGGGGACTAAGCGTTGAAGCTTTTACCTATTATCACAAATGGGTTGATTTTATGAAAATTCCTGGACTAATTGATCTTTATCACACACGATAAAGTAAATGTTAGGCAATAAGGTTAGTAATCAGAAACTCTTTCAGCTCATTTTCGATTCAGGAGATGAAGCCGAGCTCCAAGGAGTTATTGACCTCCACCCCGATGTTTTCAAGCAAGAAAATTGGCATGCTCTAGGCGGAGATCGAAATAACTTCAGTGTTGTCAAAAACCAGCAGTCCAATCCAATTGCTGCCTTAATTGAGAAGATTACGAACTCTATTGATGCTACTCTAACAAGAAAATGTCTAGAAGCTGGCATAATACCAGAGTCTTCAGAAGCCCCACGGTCTATTAATGAGGCAGTGGATAGGTTTTTTGGAAGCGAAAAAGAAGACTGGGCAATAGATAAGTTTAGGAGAGAGCAAGCAAAAAATATCCAGGTCGTTGCTGATGGGCCTACCAAGAGTACCTCAGTGATTATTTATGATAATGGGGAAGGACAGCATCCTGAGAAATTTGAGGAGACTTTTCTTTCTCTTATGAAAGGAAATAAAACGAAGATTCATTTTGTACAGGGTAAGTACAATATGGGCGGTAGTGGTGCCCTTGTGTTTTGCGGTAAAAAACGCTATCAGCTTATTGCTTCGAAGAAATATGACAACTCAGGTAAGTTTGGTTTCACATTGGTTCGAGAGCACCCTCTAAGCATGGAGGAGCAAAAGACAAATAGAGAAACTTGGTACGAGTATTTAAAAATTGATGGCGAAATACCATCATTTGAAATAGATGAATTGAACTTAGGGTTGTTTGAAAGAAAGTTTACTACTGGATCAATATTAAAGCTGTATTCATATCAGTTTCCTTCTGGATACTCAGGCTTTGCACAAGAGCTTAATCAAAGCATAAATGAGTATTTGTTTAAACCGGCCCTTCCAATTTATACAGTAGATAAGGCCAGCCGTTACCCTAATAATAAAGTGCTCAGCTTGGACCTCTTTGGACTTCAGCGAAGGTTAGAAAAGAGTGATAATGAATATGTGGATGATTTCTTTTCTTGGGAATTCAACAACGATCTCTTTGGCAAGAGCAAGGTCACCGCTTATGTGTTTAAGTCAAAAGTGAAAGACCAAGACGCGAAGAGCACTAAGAAAAATATTGCACGTAGGTTTTTCAAAAATAATATGTCGGTGATTTTTTCACTAAATGGTCAAGCCCACGGGTATTTTACTTCTGAGTTTATTACACGTTCTCTAAAACTGAATCTTCTAAAAAGCCACCTTTTAATTCATGTGGACTGCACAGAGATGAATTATGATTTTAGAAAAGAACTCTTCATGGCCTCGAGGGATAGACTAAAGGACGGTGAGACGACAAGATCACTTCGGCAATTCCTTGCGAAAGAACTCTCAAAGAAAGACAGCGCACTAGTAGAAATTGAGAAAAAGCGAAAAGACTTTATTACCTCTGATTCTGGAGATGCAAAAGAGTTGTTGAAGTCTTTTACTAAGAACCTACCGTTGGACAGCGATTTGATGAAGTTGCTTAACCAAACATTCAAGCTTGAGTTGGCAGGGGACAAAAAGACCAAAAAAAACAACCAGAAAAAGAAAAGACAGGGCAAAGAGAAGGAATCATTCAGACCTGAACGCTTTCCTACAAGAATGAACTTGACCATCGCGGAAAAGAATGGTATAAAGGCTGTGAGTATTCCGAGGGGGGAAGAACGGACTATCACGTTTGATACAGATGTGGAGAATCACTATTTCGATAGAGTAGAAGAACCAGGAGAACTGAAGATTGCTTTGGTTTCATATACTTCAAATGAAGAAGGAGGAGGGGATCATCCACCAGTACCAGCCAAAATTGAAGAGCTCTTCAATATAAATAGGTCAAGCCCTAAGGAGGGCAAAATAAGAGTTAGTATTCATCCTAAACAAATGATGAATGTTGGTGATGATGCCGAAATTAAAGTTACCCTGACAGCTCCTGGGGGTGATTTTGAAGAACTGTTCTGGACAAAAATTACAGCACCTCAACAAAAGAAAGAGAAGGTCCCAAAAGAGGAACCTGAAGAGCCATTAGGGCTACCAGAGTTTACATTAGTCTTTAAAGAAAAAAAAGAAGGCCAGGATCATTTGTCTTGGGATGAACTAGAGGAGCAAGGTATTAGTATGGATTGGAATACGGTTATGTATCCCTTGGGAAAAGGTGAATCAGAACTTGAACGGATATTCATCAACATAGACAGCAGCGTGTTTCAAAATTTTTTAAAGGGTTATAGAAACAAAAGTGAAGAGCAGTACAAAGTAGCTGAAAACAAGTATATCTCTTCCGTTTACTTCCATGCACTTTTCTTGTATACCATTTCAATGAACCGAGGGTATGTAGTGTCAAGAAAAGCTGAAGAAAGAAATGAAACTGAGCCTGTGGACCTTGGTGAATACCTTAGAGACATTTTTGATAACTACTATTCGACATTCTTATTGAATTATGGGGGAATGGAGGAAATGATGGTTGGATTGGCCGATTAATTTAATTCTAATATGACAGATGATGCTTTTGATTTTGGTGAAGAGAGTAGTTTGAGGGATGTCCCTTACAGGCTTTATGAGCCTTTATGGAATCAGTATGACTTATCTGAAATTGATTTGGATATTTCGGAATGGTCGACAATCAAGTACCTCAATGACTCATTAGACGATTTTCATCCTGATATATCAAATGTCCCCAATGATTCAGGAGGACTATACCTTTTTTGGATGAAATGCCCGATAATAACTGGTGTAACAGAGTACCCCTTCTATATTGGCCGGGCATTGTTGACTAAAGGTCAAAACTTACGGAAAAGGACCAAGGAATATTTCCAGCACTACCAAAGCGATAGAGATCGACCAAAAATAAAAAGAATGATTCGCTACTGGGGTAATAGACTCTATTTGAGTTATCATTCTGTTGCTGATAATAACTTGACTGAAGATTACGAGAAAAAGCTAATAAACAGTTTATTATTGCCATTTAACACAAGAATTCCTGATAGCGAAATTTCAGCATCAATAAGCGCCTTTCCACTATGAAAATTCCTGCAATTAGGTCTCAAATAGGAGACTGGACATATTATATTAGTTCTTTAACATTCTCACAGATCGCTTCGAAAGTCGAGAAAATCGATGATAGACTTCATCAATCAAAGACGCTGAGTGATTTAATTCAAAGGAGCATTACAGACAATTACCTTTCTATAAGCCAATACATACTATCACAAAATCAACGGTTTTTCAATTCAATAGTGCTGGCAGTTTACGATGACTACCCTCAATGGAAGGAATTGAAAATTGAGATTGATGATGAAGTGTTTTATTCGATTGGACTTCTGGAGTTTCCCGGGCCGCATAAAATATTCCCAGTCGATGGACAACACCGAGTAGAAGGTATTAAAGAAGCATTGAACAATAACCCTGAGTTGGCTGAAGAAAAGGTTTCTGTGATATTCATCGGTCATAAGAATAATGTCGAGGGAAAAGAAAGAACAAGGCGCCTTTTCACGACCTTAAATAGATATGCTAAACCTGTATCACTTAATGAGATAATCGCTCTTGATGAGGATGATATAGTCGCTATAAATACCAGGCATCAACTTGAAAATCATCAATTGTTTATGGGTGATAAAGTCATTAATGCTTCTCAGAAAGGAATTAATGAGACAAATTGGAAGTCATTCACTTCAGTAATCACCCTTTATCAATGCAATTTGGAGGTTTTCAAACCGTATTTTTTTGAAAATCAAGAGAAAAGACCTACCAAAAAGAATATTTCTGAATTTTTAAAGAAAAGACGGTCTAATGAAGAAATCGAAGCTTTCAGAAACTATTGTGATCGGTTTTGGGATCTTTTAATTCAAGAGCATACTATTATATCATCATTCTTAGACGCTTGGAGAAATAACTTTTTAAGTACCAACAACTTCCACGACTTGGCTCCGGCATATCGGTTCAGAAATAGAGAAGATGGAGGCAACTTACTATTTAGGCCCGTTAGTTTAGAGGCTTATGTCAAAGCAGTCATCGAAATACATTCGAGAACCCAAACCGAATATGGTCAAATTCACCGTAGGTTCAATTTGATGGACTTCACTCTCTTGGGAGCACCCTGGAAGAATGTACTTTGGAACGCTTCTTCCAGAACAATGTTAATGGGTAATGCTGGTTTAGTTAAACTATTACTGATTTATCTTTACGACCACCATCTCTTAACCCCAAAAGAGAGAACTTCAATTATTGAGAGATACTCAGATAAGCTTAACTACGAACAGGAGCCATTGGAGGGTGTTCTGGAGAATATTCCTCAATATTAGTATTAGAGCTTAAATAAAACAAGCAGCACATCCTTCGCTTTCTGTGTCATCAAGGATGTCAATCAAAAACTTTGAACCTTCAGATTTCTTTCGGTTCATTCTATTTAAGTGCTCTTCTTTAATTCCCTCTATTCTCGTAGGATGAATTAAATCACTCAGGGGTTCATTTTGATTCCAAGTAAAACCCTCTTTCTCATTTTCATATTCCATCGCCTGAGTAAAGAGGTCAGGATGTTGTTCATAGAGCCAAACCCACTCTATCTTTTGTTGGAAGAAACAGAAGTAACAACCAGATCTGCTTCGAGCATACTGCCCAACTTCTCCATTAACTTTGTAGTCTAACTTTTCATAATAAGCTGGAACGCCTACATCACTTTTTCTTAGTAGGTCAAAGATATCATCTCTTACCAGCACATCATTATCATATAGAAGAGGGTAATCCTCTTCAATCGACAATGGGTAATTCCGAGACTTTAAGAATTGGAAAACAACTTGGTTGAAGCTTACCACATCCCTGTCTAGTAGATCATTAAGCTTCTCCATCGTCACCCGTTTGTTAAATTCAGGGTTTCGATTTTGTAGGTTTAGAGGCTTGTCTACTAATGATAAAACTCTGTCTAAATTTAGCCCCTGAAAATGACTAGTATAAAGCTCTTTGACTTCTTCCCTTGACTCATCAGCTAAGGCAGCTTTGATTATTTCCTCGCTCCAAATATTTCTTCTAAAAGGAAAGATTGACTGTATGTTAGGCTTTGTCGAGATATAACCCTCTCTGTCTTCATCCCCTCGAATACCGACATAAGAAACGGTTGGAACCGAACCTACATACTTTTCAAAAGGCTCAAGCTTCATTTTTTTGGTACACCACCTGGCCATGTTAGAAGGCAAATAACCGCGATAGGCATTATAGTAGAAATCAAATGGGTTTTTACTGGCGTCTTTAGATTCTTGTGACTCTAGCCTTACAATGGACTTTCCTAGAAAGCCCTCTAGTCGTTCGATTAGGGCGTATGTTTCATCAAGCTCTTTACCTGTATCGCAGAAATAGTACTCGATGTCAAGCTCCGGGTATTTTGTTCTTATGTGAATTGCTAGTGCAGCACTATCCTTGCCTCCTGATATCCCTAATACGTGCCGTGCTCTACTCATTTAGTTGTTCTTTTAGAAGACTTACTAATAAATATAGATTGATTTTCTTATTCTCACCCATAGATTTCATCATTTCGTCCAGTTTTTTCTGTGTGTTTTCATGCACTTCCTTAGGTATCATGATGGTTTCTTCTATCAACCCTTGTTCAAAAGATGTAAGCTCTAATTTTAGCACTTGTTGATCAATATGAGTTTCGTGCCTTCCAGCAATGGTTACTAGATTGTCTAACTCTTTGAACGATGTTAATAACTTTTCTTTGAGTACTTCTTCTTCTTTGTCTTCAAGCACCTCAAGCCTTTTTCCAATGACCACTTGACAGATCGAATTAATCCATGAATTCCTATCATCAATTGGAGAATTGATCCTCATTAAGAAACTAGCTTGATTTCTCAATAGCATATGCTCTTTGAGAAAGCTGTATCGAGTTGACAATTTTTCCTTATAGTCCTTAAAACTTAGTTCTTTTTCAAGTAAAATTTCTTCCAATAAAAATGCTTCAATTCTATTCACCAACTCATCATAACAACCACGTAGCTCTTTTATTGAAATTCTTAATCTATTTACATAACCTTCGAACAACTCCTCAGATTTTAGTAAATCAGAAACCTCAGTGTTTAGAGCTTTTGGAAATAACTCAAAGAAGAGTTTTTCAGGATCCTGAACTGTGGCAATTGTTTCTCTAAAGGCAATTGTTTCCTTACTCAGTCGATTGGTGGATTTTGCATAAACATTAAGGTCCTTATGAAAAATAAGAAAGGGCTTTATGCTTTCTATTAAGCTTTGGTTGTTTACTTTTTTTACATCCTTTAGGGTTAAAAACTCACGATACTTATTGTATAAGTCCAGCTTGACTCCTTGAACATCAAAAGATTTGATTTCATAGTCATTGGCAGATCTTGTAAATAGATATAAGATTGAGCCTGTTATCTCAGGTAGGTAACCCTCGTCTTTGCTAAACAATGCATATTCATCACGCTTAATGAATAAGTAGATTGGCACCCAGAACTCAAGAAAACCTGAAGTCATGCGATAAGGCTTACGCCCTAGGATTTCAAACAATTCGGAGACCTTCTTTTTTTCACTCTTGGCAGATTCTAAAAAGTTATCACAGGACTCCCAGAGTTTGTCGAACCCATTTCGATTTGGAACACCGAAAGTATAATTACCATTAACCTCTTTGTGAATCTCATTTTGTTTCAATAGAGTTAGGTATATAGTTTTTTCAGCCGGAAAGTGATCTTTGGAAAAGCCAAGGTCCTCTAAATGGCTTTTTGAAACCAAAGCTTCAAATAATATCTTTTTGGAGTTGGCAATATTTCCGGATAAGAAGGTTCTATTGATCAGTTCGTTTCTAAATGTCGGACAATAGCTATATGCATTCTTACAAATAGACGAAAGAACTTGATTAAGCTCTTTATTTGAGCTGATGGAAATCTCTGCTCCATCATAATACCATGTTACATCTTTTTTAAAAAGTGCATCGACAACTTGGTGGTTGAGTATACTTTTTTGACTCGACAGTATCGTTGTCAATTCCCTCTCTGCAACTCGGTCACTTTTATTCTGAGCTAGAACTCTTTGGGTCTTCTCAATTTCAAAAATTGTTTCTCGAATCTTTTGGCTCTTTTGAAAATGAGCATAAACTATATGATTAGCTTGAACTGAAGAGCCTCGCAACTCATCAGAAGAACCGCCAAAGACTAAGTTAATCCAGCCATCTATTTGCCCTTCTGGATCATCATGAATTGGCAATTCAGAGATTACGTATTGAAACAACCTTGGAGTACCTCTTAAGTATGATACTGACTTCGCGTTAATAACTGGAAATTTGAAGTATTCTTTGAGCTTATCTATTATATCAAGCTTTGTATCTATTTCCCTCGAAACTCTTAGAAATTCGTGTTCAAAATCAAGGTCAGTACCTTCAAATATTTTATAGGACTTGCTAAAACGATTAAACCTTATGAGCTTGATCTTTTCTAGTTCACCAAGCGTTTCCTGCACAGTGGTCTTTTCATAATTATAGCTGAGATACTCAGTCAGAAATTCACTTTCAACATGAGCTCCCTTATGACCAAAGAGTGCAACTAATCCGACAACTTTTACTAGGTCCTCGGCTATCTCTTTATTCTTAGTAAAGTCGGTTTCAATCCTATCTAAAGCGTAGTCGATTAAGGACCAACCTGTATAGTCAACATTGAACTTGGAAGAGAGATAAGAATAGAATTCGTGAAGCAAATAATCATAAACTTCAGGAATACCTAGTTGGCTAGGGTTGTCTGTACTGAATTCTGATTCAAGAAACGTGAAAAGGGACCTTTCATTTTGTCCATATCGCTGTAATGCAACACACAATAAATAAGCGGAGAGAATATCTAGAGGCCATAATTTACGCGCTATGTCATCTACAAGTTTCGAATCAACTTTTACAATATGAAACCTTCTTTGAAGTTCAACTATATGCTTTGCATCATTTTGAAATGAACTCTTCCCATCATTCAGGTTATTAGCCGCTAAAAGAAGTAACTGCTCAATCGGCTCGTTAAACGTGAGGTCTTTAAAGCGACCTTTGACTTTTCGCCACTCTTGCTTTTCACTTTGTTGTAATTCATGGTGACCGTAAGCGTCAAAGCTTTGATGTAGTGTTGTCAGAAGAAGACAGTTGTGCTCAGGTGTGTTCATCAATTCTGCTAACTGTTGCAGAAAATAGATTTCACTATCTGTATCATTATTTACGGCATATTCCAAGAACTTGCCAAACTCGTCAATAACCAAAACGGTGAGACGGTTACTCGTAAAAAGCTCCGATAAGCTAGAGAGAATTGCGGAAGAACTCCTTTTTTTTACCGGAAGCCCCAGTTCAATACCCAACTGATCTCGCAGGGACTCTGGTTGTCCAACAATTTTCAGGAATTCGACTTTTTCGAAACTCGAAAAGTCATTCTCAAAATAATTGCCTTCCCCAAGGATGGTTTTTTCCAATGCCCATAAGAAAGATGATTTCCCCGTTCCATAAGACCCAATAATATTGAAGCTTCGAAGCCCCTTCTTAAACAAATCACCTATTTGATTTGCTACTTTTAAAGCGTTTGGAGTTACAATATACTTTAGCTCACGATTTTCATCGCGAATGATATTGATAGAAGGAGAAAACTTAGTGTGCATAATATTCCTTCAAAATGTCAATGGTTGATTTGGGTCTTTTCTTGAATTGTAATTCTCTTACACCTGCTTCGTTTGAATAATTTATCCAATTGAATAGCTCAGCTAAGTCCTCGAGTAATTGATTCAGTCCATCTTGATTTAAAGCAAAAACCCTTCCTACGCTTCCGGGTTCATTATAAAGTAAGTCGAAGCTCAAAGAGGGGTCTTTTGGGTTAGCATCCATGATGCAGAACAACAGAATGTGAAGCGGAATCTCCGGCCGGGGCCTCGGTTCAATTTCTAAACCCTTCGGTGTTTCTTTTACTAGATTAAGCTCTGTCAAAAGGCCAGATACATTTTCTTCCAAGTCCTTTCCTTTATTCTTAGCAATGTAGGTTCGGGTAAAAGCTTGAAAATCCGTTTTTAAGCTGTTTGGACTAACATTGACCCTCTTTTCCTTCACAAGGTCCAGAAAATGTGTTTGGCTGAAAACAGGTCTTTTTCTTCTGAGTTCTTCAAAAATCAAGTTATAGATTGATGCGTACCCTCTTGTAACAATCCAATAGTGTAATAACCAAAGTGTTCCATCATCTTCTAGGTATGGGTCGAAGCCATCATCACTGAACAGCTGTTGACTTGCAGAAAGTATATTTTCATCCTGATCCATTAAGCCAAATGACTTCATCCAATGGCGAATAGATGAAACCATATTTTTACCTACGCCTAAATGTATTGGAGCTTCTGAGTCAGGAAAACTCATGCCTTGCTGCTTAAAATCAAATCCCTTTTTGAGCCAGTAGGGTCTACAATGAAAGGATTCGTGACCTGAAAAACGCATTGAATCAAATTACAAACTTATTGCAATTTACAGGTTCCGACTATCACAATTATGATTAATTAAAAAAATTAAACCCCCCTCCCAAACGGAGCGAAAGCCAGGCCGGCTAGTTTAAAGTGCTGGGCACCGAAAGGAATCCCGATAATGGTGATAGTAAAGAGCAACCCCCAGATCAGGTGAGTAAGGAATACCCAAAAGCCGCCAAAGAGTAACCAGATGATATTAAGCGGAAGAGATAGGCAACCGTTTAAGGTTCTGCCCGGTTCTATCTGCTGACCAAAAGGTGCAAAACCGAGAATCGCCAACTTAAAGCACTGAACCCCAAAAGGAATCCCAACAATGGTCAGGCACAGGGCAATCCCCCCAATGACATATTCCAGGGCGATCATCCAACCGCCAAATACGATCCATATAATATTGCCAATAAGGTTCATAGTTTGTTAACGGTATGGGTTCAGGATATTTTTATTCCATCGTGAATTTAGGAAGAAAAATTCCGGAATGACGCTTTGGTTCTGGTTTCTAGGCTATGGATTGTCATACCTTTCACCTCATCACCTCATCACCTCATCACCTCATCACCTCATCACCTCATTATCTTGTCTTCCGAAGGTTTACGGGAGGAAGAATCACTCATACCTCAAAGTATTCGATGGATTCATCCTGGCACTCTTGATGGTTTGATAGCTCACGGTTATCAGGGCCACGGAAAGTACTGTCACGGCAGAGATCACAAAGACCAAAGCGCTAATATCCGTTCGGTAAGCAAAGTTGTTCAACCAGCCATCCATCACCAAGTAAGTCAAAGGAGTACCGATAACTACTGCCAACAAGATCAATAGCAGGTACTCTCTAGAGAGCAGCATCAGTATATTCGGGACAGATGCGCCCAATACTTTACGAACGCCAATTTCCTTGGTACGTTGTAAGGCACTGAATGCTGATAGCCCAAAGAGGCCTAAGCAAGAAACGATGATGGCCAGAATAGAGAAGATACTAAAGACCGTACCGAATTGGTCTTCCTTAGCATACTGTCTGTTATAAAAGCTGTCCAGGTAGAAATAGTCCATCGGATTACCTGGGAAGAATTTATCCCAAGACACCTTGATTTGATCGGCCAATTGCGCTGTGCTATTGGTCTGCAGTTTTAGGGCATAGAAAGAACTGCCTTGTGGCTGTAGGTGATAGAGAATGGGCGCCACAGTAGTCTTAAGCGACATTTGATTGTAGTTGTCAAGAACCGCAACTACCTCTTTGTCTTGGCCACTGTCCGTAACCTTTTGCCCAATGGCATCTTCCGGGTTTTCGAAGCCCAGAAACCTGGTAGCGGCTTCATTGAGCATAATGCTATTTTCATCGGTGGCAAAATCACGACTGTAGTTTCTGCCATGGAGAATCTCGATATCGAAATTGGGAATATATTCATAGTCGATGCCGACATGATAAATCGTTTTAAAGTCTGAGTTCGGTGCTTCTGCCCTTTTAGCACCATTGGTCCAGAAGATTTCATCGCCAGGCACATTGGTAGCTGTGCTTAGTCCGGAAACAGCCGCTAAACTGGTGACTTCGTTTTTAAATCCTTCCAGGTAATTGGAGTATAAAGAATCTACCTGCAATACGCTTGGGCCTTTGAGCACCATGGTGGACTCCATCTCAAAACCGAGGTCTCGATTCTTCAGATACTCCATTTGCTGATAGACGATAATGGTGCCTGCGATCAGAAAGACCGAAGCCAAAAATTGAAAAGTAACCAGTGACTTTCTTAGCACTGCTCCTTTTCCAGAAGTACTTAGTTTGCCTTTGAGCACGACAATCGGGCGGAATGAAGAAAGGACAAATGCCGGATATAGGCCTGATAAGAAAGCACCGCCCAGGAATACGGAGAGTACAATCAACCAGGTGCCAGAATTAAAGATAAGTGCCAATGAAAGTGGCGATCCGGTGAGGTTATTAAAGTAAGGTAGCACCAAGGCCACAATACCCAGAGACACAATGGCCGCCAAGAAATTGACCACGATAGACTCAACGATAAACTGACGAATCAACTGGGCTTTAAAGGCGCCTAATACTTTTCTGACACCTACTTCGCGGGCGCGCTCCATAGACTTGGCTGATGCTAAGTTGATGTAGTTCACCCAGGCGATCACTAGGATGAATATGGCCAGAATACCCAGGAAATAAACCGATTGTGCATCGCCATTTTCTTCCGGCTCCGACTCCTGAAGCAGGTTTGACTTCAAATGAATGTCGTTGATGGGTTGCAGAACGAACTCCTGAAGCCTTCCGCTTTGCTCAAACTCCTCCCCTCTTATACTATATAGGTAATCGGCAAATCGCTTGTCAAAGTCTTTTGGATCTACTCCTGGAGTAAGAGAAACATAAGTATTGTGGTCATACCATCCCCATGAAGTTTCAGATTGGCCTTGGGAGACCTCATTGAGTGTGGAGTGAGATGCCAGAATACTGAATTTTATATGTGAGTTGTTGGGAACGTCTTTTACCACGCCTGTTACCAGATAGTCTTCTGTAAACCAACCATTGCTCCATTTGAGGTATTTGCCTACTGGATCTTCTGTACCAAAGTATTTTCTGGCCGTACCTTCGGTAATCACCATTTTCTTAGGCCCGTCCAGTGCGGTTTCGATATCACCCTGAATCATTTGCCAATCGAACATGGTCAACCAGGAAGGAGTAGCCAACTGTACCCTTTCTTCTCTGAAGTTGATATCTCCATAAGAGACCACACCATCAGCGGGAAAGGCTATGGCGTAATCTTCGATCTCCGGAAAGTTTTCTTTCATCGCCTTGCCCACAGCAGGAACAGCGGCAGCACATTCGAAAATGGTCACCCCATCTTTGTAGCTGTTGTATTGAACCCGATAGAGGTTATCGCCATTGGAGTGAAACTTATCGTAACTCTTCTCAAAGGTCACATACTGAAAGATGACCATACAGCAGGCCATGCCCAGGGCTAAACCAAGGATATTAAGAAAAGAGAAAGCTTTGTTTTTGAGTAGACTGCGAAAAGCAGTACGAAAATAGGAATAGAGCATAGTGGTTAATTTTGAGTTTATCGCCTATTGGCGGTTTGACCAAGTCTAATATGCTGAAATTAAACTCCTTATCAAAGACGCAGGTTGTCAATCAAAGGATGCATCTGCTCAAAATGGGATATCAAATCATCGAAAAAGGTTTTAGGGAAATGGTCATTTCCTTACCGTTTCGCAGGATTTGAAGCTCTATGACTTTGTCAGCATTGGAGAAGTAATTTTTACACTGATCATTCGTCATGCCCTCTTTACCATCGACTGAGAGGATAATGTCGCCAACCTTGATCTTGGCTTTTTCAGCTGCAGACTCAGCAGTAACAGACTCTACAGTCAGGGTGCCGTTTTCCTTTTTAAGCTTTAAACCGCTCTTGTTTTCGCGATAAGGCGCATCAAAGAGACTATTTCTTTTGATGTACATCACCTTCTTTTTATAGTCGTAAATGGTATTGAATCGCTTGAGAATTTCCAGGCCTAGTATGCCATTGACATTACTCATACTGCTGACCCCTGTAGTAACGTTGGCCATCCTAATAGGCACTCCTTCAAAAGATTCTCCGAGCACCTTAAAGCTCTTTAGTCTTCCTACTTTATCTATTGAGGAATTGTTAAGTGCCCTTCCAGAAAGCTCATAGTTAGGAGTTATCTTTTCTACTAATTCGTTTTCATTGACGGTTGGTGTATTAATGCGCAAGGCCAAGGCAGCACCAGTATCTACCAAGTAAGGACCAGTAATAGTCTCATCGCCTGATA
>JGI12316J15310_10000165_pt3 | contig 29148 bp, 35 predicted proteins | sample MarCyaLeptolynsp_FD_15310 | JGI IMG/M metagenome (IMG submission 15310)
CGTCCATGATGAGGAGGCGCGGATCGGACAGGAGCGCCCGCCCGATGGCAACACGCTGCTTCTCGCCCCCCGACAGTCTGCCCGGCTTGCGCTCCAGAAGCGTAGACAGTCCCAGGAGATCGACGACTTCATCCAGATCGCGATCCCCTTTGCGCCGTCCCGCCCAGCGCGCATAGGTGAGATTGGATCTGACGCTCAAATGGGGAAAGAGGCGTGCATCCTGGAATACATGCCCGATCCGCCGCTCCTGCACAGGCAGGTTTACGCCCTGCGCCGCATCGAACAGCACCGTCCCGGCCAGGCTTATCCGCCCCGTTTGCGGCACCAGAAGCCCGGCAATCATGTTGGTCAGGGTCGTCTTGCCGGAGCCTGACTGCCCGAACAGCGATGTAACGCCACCCTCACTGGCAAACCTGGCCTGAAACTCGAGGCTGCCGACCCTGCCGGCAATGTCGACGTCAAGCATCGGCACCTCCAAGCCGGGCGCGCAGATGACGCGCCAGCAATTCTGAGGCGATCAGGGCCGCGAAGGCGACGAAGGCCGCAATGATCGTCAGCCTGAAGGCGGCAAGATCGCCACTGGGGGTCTGGGTCGCGGTGTAAAGGGCGAGCGCCAATGTGCGGGTCTCACCCGGGATATTCGAGACAAAGGTGATCGTGGCCCCGAACTCCCCCATCGCCTTTGCAAAGCCGAGTATGGCACCGCCCAGAATGCCGGGAAGCGCAAGCGGCAGCGTCACAGTGAAAAACGAAACAATCCGGCGCGCGCCGAGAGACTTCGCGGCTTCTTCCAGTTTGGGGTCCACCGCTTCGAAAGAGAGGCGGATCGGGCGCACGATCAACGGAAAGGCCATGACGCCGGCGGCGAGTGCGGCCCCCGTCCAGCTGAAAGCGAAGCTGACCCCGAACGTGTCATTCAAGAACGCGCCGACCGGGCCCTTGCGACCGAACATCAACAGCAGCACGTAACCGGTCACCACCGGCGGCAAGACCAGCGGCAAGTGCACCAGCGCATTCACCAGTCCGTGGCCGGGGAAGCGGAAACGCGCAAGAAGATAGGCAACCAGAACGGCGACCGGCAGGCTGACGGCCAGCGCGACGGCTGCGACTTTCAAGGTCAGCAGAAGTGCCTGCCATTCGTCGGGTTGAAGGTCGAAAAGGTTCACGTGCGCCCGGTCTGCTGCTTGTCTTGCCGCTCAAGACCATCCCCGTGGCGGCAATCTACTCCACCTTATCGGTCACAAACCCCAGAGATTGCAAGATTTCTTGTGCGTCCGGGCTGGTCAGGAAATCCAGAAAAGGGGTCGCAGCCGGGTTGCCGCTCAGCTCGGTCACAGCCGCGAGATAGCGTATTTCAGGATGACTGCTGACCGGAAATGTTGCTAGAATGGCAACATCCGGTTCGATTTCCGCATCCGTGCGATAGACAAGCCCGAGCGGTGTGTCGCCCCTGGCGACCGACGCCAGGGCGATCCGGACATTTTCCATAGGCGCAAGCAGACCGGAAACCGATTGCCACAGGCCAAGGTTTTCCATCGCTGCCTTGCCGTAGCGGCCTGCCGGGACCGTATCCGGATCTGCCATCGCCATGCGCTGGCCATCAAGAAATCCGGTGATCTGCGCTGCATTGAGGTCAAGTCCGGCGGTATCGCTGGCGCCGATCAGAACGAGCTTGTTGGAGGCGATCTGCCGCACGCTCGCAGGAGCGACACCACCGTTTTCCGCCACGTAGTCCATCCAGTCGGCGTCTGCGGATATGAAAAGATCAGCCGGCGCACCCGCCTCGACCTGCCGCGCCAAGGTTCCGGTTCCTGCAAACGAAAAGACAATGCGCGTGCCGGTCTCTTCCTCGAATTTCGATGCGATCCGCTCCATCGCCTCGCGCATGCTGGCAGCGGCGAAAACCGTGAGTTCGGACGCGGCTGCGACGGGCGGGAGAAGCGCCTCCATGAAGGCAATAATCAGACAAAGACGCTTGTGCATTCGTGATCCGGGCTCGCAATCAGTCAACGGGCTAGTTTATCGGCAGATGGACTTCAACAGGCCGTCACGGTGTCGCGCGACGATCCTCCTTGATCATGTCGGCTCCCTTTTCGGCGATCATGACCGTGGGCGCATTGGTGTTTCCCGATGTGATCGTCGGCATGACCGAGGCATCGATCACGCGGATATTGTCAAATCCCCGCAGCTTGAGCCGCCCGTCGACCACGGACGCCTCGTCCGTACCCATCCGGCAAGTACTGACCGGGTGAAAAATGGTCGTGCCGATCTCGCCTGCTGCCTTCACCAGATCCTCCTGGTCCGTCAGGTCCGGTCCTGGCAGAAATTCTTCCGGCTCGAACCGCTGCATGGCGGGCGCGGCCATGATCCGCCGGGTCAGCCGGATCGCATCGGCGGCAACGCGTTTGTCAGCCTCCGCGGACAGGTAATTGGGCTGAATTTCGGGATGATCGGACTTGTTCGCAGACGTGATATGGACATGGCCCCGGCTTTCCGGCCGCAGATTGCACACGCTTGCCGTCATCGCAGGGAATGGATGCAGCGGTTCTCCGAATTTCGGCAGGGACAGCGGCTGGACGTGATATTGCACATTCGGCGTTTCAAACGAGGGATCGGTCTTTGCAAACGCACCAAGCTGACTGGGCGCCATCGACATGGGACCGGAGCGCTTGAGAAGGTATTCGAGACCGATCTTCGCCTTGCCGACCCAGTTGCTTGCCATCTGGTTCAGCGTCTGGGTGTTGCTGACCTTGTAGATAGGCCGCAGCTGGAGGTGATCCTGAAGGTTCTCGCCGACATTCCGGTTTTCCGCACGAGGCTCGACACCCGCGTCTTTCAGGACGTCGGGCCTGCCGATGCCGGAGAGCTCAAGCAGTTGCGGTGAGCCGATGGAACCAGCGGCAAGGATCAGCTCTCCTTCGACGCGCAGGGTTGACGGTTCGCCCGCGACGTCAAGCGTCAGTCCGCTCGCCTTGCCGTTTGCAAAATCGATGCGTTCGGCATGTGCCTCGGTCAGCACTTTAAGATTGGAGCGGTTCTGGGCCGGGCGCAGGAAGGCCTTTGCGCCGTTCCAGCGCAGCCCGGATTTCTGGTTGACCTGAAAATAGGCCGACCCGAAATTGTCACCGGTGTTGAAATCCGTGGTTTTGGGAATGCCGGTCTGTTCGCAGGCTTCCCGGAACGCATCGAGCACTTCCCAGGACATGCGCTGCTCTTCGACACGGAGGTTTCCACCCTGGCCGTGCTCGTCATCGTCCAGGGCATAGTGGTCTTCCGATTTCCTGAAATAGGGCAGGACGTCGTCCCAGCCCCATCCGGTCAGCCCGAGCTGGCGCCAGTGGTCATAGTCCCAGGCCTGGCCGCGCATGTAGATCATGCCGTTGATCGAGGAACAGCCGCCAAGCACCTTGCCGCGCGGATAGAGCAGAGAGCGGTTGTTCAGGCCCGTTTCCGGAGCGGTCTTGAAGCCCCAGTCAACGCGCGGATTGCCGATGCAATAGAGGTAGCCTACCGGAATATGGACCCAGATGTAGTTGTCGCGCTTGCCCGCTTCCAGCAGCAAAACCTTGACATCAGGATCTTCCGACAGGCGGTTGGCCAGCACGCAACCCGCCGTGCCCGCGCCGACGATAACGTAATCCCATGCCCCGAGGTCGTGCATCATTCCTCCACTATCCGTTTTCCGGATGGAGGCACGAGCGAAGGTGTCCGGTCAAGTTAGCCGCCGGATGAATAAGGTCCCTCTGGCGGACAAATTCACTGCGGACTAAAGATGAAGATGCCCGGAACAGCAGCCTGACAGAAGATCGAAGGATCCTGAAACTGATATGAAAATCAGCGTGATCGCGAAAACACCGGACCCGGACACCTATCTTGCCTTGCGCGCTGCGGGCGGGCTCAGCCCTTACGAAGAAAAGGCGGCTGAAACAGGTCTTAAAAACAGTCTTTATTCCGTCATGCTCTTTGACGGTGAGACACCGATCGGCATGGGGCGGCTGATCGGAGACGGCGGCCTGTTCGTTCAGGTGACCGATATTGTCGTGCATCCGGATTATCAGGGACAAGGGCTTGGGCAGAAAATCATGGCGGCGCTGGTCACTCATATCGAGACCGAATTGCCGCCGTCGATCTATGTGAGCCTGATCGCGGACGTGCCTGCAAACCGGCTCTACGAAAAGTTCGGGTTCCGCGAAACCGCGCCGTCCTCGCTTGGCATGGCGCGGCGCGGCCGTTAGGGCATACCCAGCGGCGTTTACGTAATTCTTACGAGACTTTGCAACAACTGAGCCGGTTCCGCAGGCGAGGCTCACTTCATGTCCAACTTTGCACAACGCAGTCTGGAAGGTGTTTTCCTGATGTGTTTCGGTCTTGCAAGCCGTATCTACCGTCCCTTGCGGAGCTGGATCGGAGCGGCGGTGCTGTGCCTGTTCATCCTGATGACGGCAGCCGTGGTGCAGGTGTTTCCGGTTTCCAACTGGGACATGCTGGCCTATACGGCCGCTGCGATCGAGCCCGAAACCGCCGATGCCGTCGATCTGCATTCAAAGACTTTTGCACTCGTGAAGGCCAATGTCAGCGAGGGCGAATATGTCACGCTGACGGAAGACCGGCCCTACCGCATCCATCAGGCGAAGGATGCGGACGCCTTCCACACGATGCTCGGATTCTATCGGCTCAAGGTGCTCTATGTCGAAACCGCGCGCCTTTTCTCAGGCGTCACCGGTACCGTTGAGGCGTTCCGGCTGATTTCGCTCCTGTCTGTATTCGCCGTCGGCGCCGTCCTGCTGGTCTGGCTCGGCAGGACCGGAACACTCCGCTACGGGCCGGTCGTGACGGCCTTCCTCATGGTGTGCAGCTTCGGCTATGCCGCGCAGCTCATTTCACCTGACCTTTACGCAACTTTCTTCCTGTTGCTTGCGGCCTTCTTCTTTCTGGAGAAATGGGATGTGCCGGCCGCGCTTGCACTCGTTTGCGCGTTTCTCGTACGGCCGGATCATCTCGCCTTTGTCGGCGTGTTTTTCATGTTCGTCGCCATCTACGGACCGGGACGATGGACAATGTCCGCCTGTTTTGCAGCGTGCCTCGGGATCTATGTCTGGCTGACACGCGGTGCGGATCACCCCGGCTGGTGGGTGCACATGTGGTTCACGCATATCGAATATGTGCCAACGCTGAAGGACTTCGATCCGCCCTTTTCCCTTGGCTCCTATGTCGAAATGCTCGTCCGGTCGACGGTCAGGGCAATCATGGGCTTCACCTGGATTGCCGTCCTGTTCGGGTTGGTGCTCTTTTTCGCAAGGTGCCTGTCTCCGGATCGTCTGGATCTGAGGTCAAGAGTGCTGCTCTATGCGGCCTTCACCTCGGTCTGCGCCAAATATGTCGTGTTCCCGCATTATGAAACCCGCTTCCATCTGCCCTATCTTGTGATCATGGGCATGATCCTGCTTGTTGGCTGGCACCGGCAGCAGACGGTGACGTCGTAGCGGCTCGCAAATCGGGTCGCAATGCATGCGGCCCGTTTCTAAGTTCGCCTCAGATTCACTGAGGAGACTGTCCATGTTTCAGATCAATCCCCTTCCAGAAGGCGCGTTTTCCCACCTATACGGGCTCCCGGATGACGAGCTAGCCCGGCAAAACGTTCAGGTTCACGTTTCCGATGGTTCCGCTCCCTGCCGGGTGTCGCTGACCGATCTTCCGGAAGGAAAGCGCGTCTTCCTTCTGAATTTCGAGCATCAGCCGGGCGAGACACCCTATCGGTCGCGCCATGCGATCTATGTCGGCGACGGGGCACCGGAGAACCGCCCGGTCCCCGGCGTTGTGCCCGATTCCATTTCGAGCCGGTTGCTGTCGGTCCGCGCATTCAACGCGGTGCACGAAATCATCGATGCCGATGTCATCGAAGGACGCGAGGTTGCCGGGCTGATATCAAGTTTTTTCGACAACCCGGATGTGGACTATCTGCACCTTCACTTCGCGAAACGGGGCTGTTTCGCTGCAAAGGTGGTTCGCGCCGAAGCATAGGGTACGGACCCATAAATGAAGCCGATTTGGCGGCAGAAATGGCAAGATCTCGGGAGGAAGCGTGTGCAGAGCGGGCTTTTTGCCCGGTCAAGCGCGGTGACGCTGCGAGGTACAGCCATTTTGCCGTCCTTCGGATTTGGCCGTTTTGACCATCTGCCACGTCGCGAAAGGCTTGAAAATGAACCACATTTCCTGCGCTTTCGCTTCTCGCAGTTGGTCAAAACGACCCAAACCAAATTGACTTCTTTTATGAGTCCGTACCCTAGACAAAAGCGCCGACCTGCCCTTTTTCCCTTTCTGGTTGGCCTCGCCTGTCAAACCGGTTCCTTTTTTTTAGGTAAACTGGTGCTGGCATCCGGCTCCGTGTTTTGGAAGCGTCCGGTCCCGAAACGGCATCTCGTGCTAAACTTGGGATGACAGATCCGATTTCAACAACCAAAGGGAGACTTGCGCCATGCAGACCGCCGCAGACCGTTGCGCCGCTTTCAAGGCCCTACACGAAAGAGGACGGGCGTTCCTGATGCCCAATCCCTTTGACATCGGATCTGCCCGTATTCTCGATGGAATGCGGTTCGATGCGATGGCAACCTCAAGCGCAGGTTTCGCCTGGACCAAAGGCGTGCGCGACGCCGAGGGACACATCACCCGCGACGACGCGCTCGCCCACGCCGCCGATATTATCAGCGCGACAAGCCTGCCGGTGAACGGGGACCTTGAAAACGGATTCGGTCACAGCCCCGAGGACGTTGCCGAAACGATCAGGGGCGCCATCGAGGTCGGGCTGGCGGGTTGTTCGATCGAGGACTATACCACCGATCCGCAGGACCCGTACTATCCGCTTGATCAGGCCGTCGACCGGATCAAGGCCGCTGTCGATGCGAAAATGAGTGCCGCGCCCGACTTCGTGCTGACCGCGCGCAGCGAAGGTCCGGTCAAGACCGCTTTCGAGCTTGATGAAACAATCAAGCGCCTGAATGCTTTCGCTCAGGCAGGTGCCGACTGCCTGTATGCGCCGCAGCTTAAGGATAAGGACCAGATCGCCACAGTGCTTGCCGCCGTCGACAGGCCGGTCAACATCCTTGCGGGCCGCAAGAACTTTCACCTGACCCGCAAGGAACTGGCGGATATGGGCGTTGCGCGGGTGTCGATCGGGGCTGGTCTGGCGCGGATCGCCCTTGGTGCTTTCGTTGCCGCAGCCGAGGACATGAAGGACGGTGGGGCCTTCGGGTGTTTCGACAGGGCGCAAGGCATGAGCGATTTTGAATCGTTCATGAAGGCCCGGCCCTGAGCGGGATGGACCCGAACGAGGCGGGAAAAGATCCCGAACGGGCAAGACCGGAGGATGCGACCGATCTGACGGAGCTCGCCCGGCGCGCTTATGAAAGGTTCATCCCGATCATGAACGCTGTGCCGTTGCCAATGACAGCGGATTATGCCGCCCTGATCGGCAATGCCGACGTGTGGGTCGTGCGCAGCGCGACCGGCATTGGCGCAAGCCTCGTTCTTGTTCCCCAGGATGACCACCTTCTGATCGAAAGCATCGCCGTGGACCCGGACAGGCAGGGCGCGGGTCTCGGTCGTCAGATGTTGCACTGGGCTTACAAGCGCGCGCGCGACTTGGGCTTTCAGGAGCTTCGCCTCTACACCAATGTCCTGATGCATGAAAACAGGGCCTGGTACAAACGCGCCGGCTGGACGGAGCTCTGCGAGGAGCAGCGCGGCGACAAGCGCATCGTGCACTTTGCTTATCGTCTTTAACCGGTCGCCCAGTAGGTCAGGACGAGTGGCAGCGTCACCAGCGTCAGGCAGGTGGACACGAATATGAACGCGGCCACACCGTTGGCGTGATCGGGCTGATGCTGGGAAATGGCAAGATATGTCGCGACGGATGGCGGCATGAAGCACAGAAGCACGATCACGCTCTCGATCTTCGCATCAAGCGTCAGCATGTACGTGATCGCGAAGGCTGCGACCGCCGAAATGCCGATGTGAATCAGCGACAGGAAAACCGCGCGCGAAACGCCGCTCAGTTTCAGCGTCTCCAGACTGTGGCCAAGCGTGAGCAGCATGATGGGAATGGCAAGCCCTCCCAGGATCTCCAGGCTTTGATCGACGGGGCCGGGGATCTTCCAGCCGGTCGCCAGCAACAGGAGCGCCAGGATCACCGCGTAGATCACCGGCTGGCGGGCAAGAGCCTTGAAATCTGGCCGCCCCATCGGAATCGCGATACCTATCGTAAAGATCGCCGTCAGAACGACCACGATGAAACCGATCGCCACTGCGCCGCCTTCCGCGCCGAAGGCCAGGGTCGCGACCGGCAGACCTATATTGCCGACATTCGACAGCATCATCGGTGCCAGATAGGCCTTGATCGAAATGCCCATCAGTTTCAGAACGACAAATCCCAGCACGCCGAAAATCACGATCATGGCAACGGCAGCGCCAAGCACGGTCAGAAACGTCTCGAGCTGGATATGTTCCTTTGCCAGATGAGACAGGATCAGGGTCGGATAGCCGACATTGGACACGAGTGAGCCAAAGAGTTTGCGGTCGAACGGTGCCTTGAAATAGGCAAGAGCGTAGCCAAGCAGGACGCAGAGCAGCACAGGCACCATGACATTGGCGACATGTTCCACAATACCTGTCACGCCTCTTCCCCCTGCCCTTGTTCAAACCCGAGGTTAGGGTTTGCGCCTTTGCCAAATCAAGCGCAGGACCGTTATTCGGGCCGTTCACCGACATAGGCCGCCCGCGGGCGGATTTTCTCATGCGCTGCGTATTGCTCCAGCGCATGCGCGATCCAGCCGGTGACGCGTGCAGCACAGAACATGATCTTGGCGGCGTCTTTGGGCAGATCATAGGTTTTCTGGATCGCCGCCAGTGCGAAATCTATATTCGGCGGCAGACCGAACAGACCGTCCGCCGCCGAGGTCAGCTCCGGCAAGCGCACAACGAAAGGATTGTCCGCCTCGGTGCGAATAAGAATGTCCAACAAACAATCCGCGCGCGGGTCGCGATCCTGATAGACCGAGTGTCCGAAACCGGGCAGCGTTTCGCCGCGCGCCAGCCGGTCCGCGAGGGCCTGTTCAATGTCCGTCTCTGACTGGATCTCCGTGAGCCAGGCGGCTGCCCGGTCTGGCGCTGCACCATGGCGCGGTCCAGCAAACGCACCGAGGCCGGACAGGAGGGCCGCGTGGAGCGGTGCGCGTGTTGACGCCGCGCAGCGTGCGGCGAAGGCACTCGTGTTGAGTTCGTGATCGGCGCACAGGACCAGTGCAGCCCTGATCACGTTTTTCGCGCTCGCCGATACGTTGAAGGCATCGGCAATTTGCGTGTGGATCGGAACGGCCACCGGATGCTGATCCAGAAGCGCGGCGACACAATAGCGCAACAGGGCCGCACCCTTTGTCTGCAACAATCGCGGCGCAAGCGTGAAGGCCGCCTTGTCCTGAAGCGGCCAGGCCGCCAGCGCCATCATGAGACGGTCGAGCGGTGCGAGCCCTTCAGGCAGCGCAGGCGGGTCCCTCGGAACATTGCCCGCAAACGGATCGTCAGGGGACGCCCAAAGAAGCGTGGCAACGCTCTCCAGCGTCGATGTCTCTGCAAGGCTCTTCGCAAGCCTTCCGCGGTAGACCGGACCTGCTTCAGAAATCAAGGTGAGTTCGGTCTCAAGCACCGGATCGCCGGTCAGTGGGCGGGCACCGGTATGGTCCTCGACCTGCCGCCGTCCCTTGAGGCGCCGGACATCCGCTGCATCGTAGCGGCGCTTCTTGCCCGGCCCGGCGACGGAGGAAATCAAACCGCGGCTCACATAGGCGTAAAGCGTCGCAGGTTGAACGCCGAGTTCGGTTGCCGCTTCCTTGGCCGAAAGAAAAATGGGCGTGCTCATACATTGATTGTAATTGTCAACATTGATCAATGCAATTCTTTTCAACTATCTGAGCGCAATCAAAGAAGGAGCTGACCATGACAGAAGTGCCAAATCCGGCTCAGATGAAACAGGACCCGACCGCCGGTCTCGATGGCGTTGTCGCGGCGTCGACGCGGCTGAGTTCCGTAGACGGGCAGAACGGTGTTCTGATCCTGCACGGCAGGAAGATCGAGGATCTTGCGGGGCAGGCCCCGTTCGAACAGGCCGTTGCGCATCTATGGCAGGACGTCGAGCCTGTCGACGCGCGTACTCTCACGAACTCTCTCGGCGAAGCGCGAATTGCCGCTTTTGCGCTTGTTCCCCTTCTGGAGAGCGCGGCAGACACCTTGTCCGTTTTCGAACGCATGCAGCTTGGCCTGACTGCACTTCAGCCGAAACAGGGCGTACCGGAAGCCGTGTCGATCATTGGTGCTCTGTCGGTGTTCCTGGCCGCGTCCCACAGAATCTCCACCGGCCAGAGAACCCTCGCTCCCGACAGCACGCTTTCCACCTCTGCAGATATTCTGCGCATGCTCACCGGTGAGACCGCCGTCACTGCGCACGCAGGCGCGCTCGACCGGTATCTGGTCACCATTCTCGACCATGGCCTCAATGCGTCGACATTTACGGCGCGCGTGATCGGTTCAACACAGGCAAGCATGAAACAGGCTGTTCTGGGCGCCATGGGTGCCTTGAGCGGGCCGCTGCATGGTGGTGCACCCGGACCGGTGCTGGACATGATCGACGCGATCGGAGAACCCGGCAATGCGGAGGGCTGGATCAGGCAGGCACTGGCGCGCAAGGAACGCCTGATGGGCTTCGGCCACAGGATCTACCGGACCCGGGATCCCCGAGCGGACGTCCTGAAAGAGGGTTTGCGGAAACTGAGCCGCGACAATCCGAAAGTGCAGCTTGCTGAAAATATCGAAACCGCCGCGCTCGCTGCGCTCAAAACAGCAAAGCCGGACCGGCCTCTGGACACCAATGTGGAGTTCTATACCGCCGTTCTGCTCGATGCGATCGGCATCGACCGAACCCTGTTCACACCGCTCTTTGCCACAGGTAGGGCAGCCGGCTGGTGCGCGCACGTGATTGAGCAGCAGAACACGGGAAAACTCATCCGCCCGGCATCGCAGTACATAGGGCCAATGCCGGACTGAATTGCTCCGATGCACAAGTTGCAACAGTCCATCCGTCGTCATTGCATTCCGGCGGCGGATGGCTGTGCAATGAGAATTGTTACGGAATGAATGCCATGGTCAAGCCAAGGCATGATCGAACTTGGGTTTACTCCTCTGCGACGGCCTTGAGACCTTCCGGAAGAGGCTCACGCGAGAACCAGGCGCGCAGGGTCTCGGTGAAGAGCTCCGGGTCGGTCGCGATCCAGCCATGGCCCAATCCCGGGACGATCCGGGCCGTGCAATGCGGCATCCCGGACTGAAAAGCCGGTAGTGATGACAGGATGGCCGGATGTTCGGTTTCACCTGCGAGGACGAGGGCGCGCGTTTCAATGCTTTGCAGGTCTGCGGATGCGTCGAAATCGAGCGCCAGTGAACTGATCTTGCGCATCGTCTTTGACGACGCGTTGGGCCGGCCGCCCCTCTGGCTGACAAGCGACGGATCGTTGACGCCGAGCGACCGTGCCATCTTTTCGCGGTTCTTGCGGGAATTCATCATGAAGGACGAGGCATGCATCAACGCGCGCATGAGCCCGGAAATCTGGATCGGCACATGCTGAAATCCGCTGAAAACAGCGCTCTCGACCAGATTCGGGTGCCGCGCCAGCAGGCGGAGGCCAATGTAAGACCCCATGGACAGGCCAGTGAGACAGACCGGTGCGGTGCCGAGGCTGGCGATCAGTTCGGCGACCTCATCGCTCGCCGCATCGAAATCCGTGACCGGAACACCCTTCGACTGACCATGACCGGGCAGGTCGGGGCAAACGCAATGAAAGTCGGTCAGTTGTTCCGCGGCCTGCTTCCAGATACGACCGTCGAAACCGGCCGCATGAAGAAAAACAATGGTTTTCTTCCCGTTTGCCTCAGACTGGCGGTAATGAAGCATTCAATCAGCTCTCTTGCGTTGGAAATGCGGAAACGAAGCCGGAAACCGGGTCATTCGGATTGACATGGCTGTTTTTGAAGCCAGGGCGACGCAATAAGCGCAAAATCCCCTTTTGACAAACTGTTCCGCAGCGGCGATACCTCGATCCCATGTCTGAAGTGCAAGTCAAAATCTGCGGCCTATCGACCGAAGAAACCATGGAAGCGGCGCTGGAAGCAGGTGCCGACATGGTCGGTCTGATGTTCTTTCCCAAGAGCCCGCGCCACGTGTCGCTCAGCAAGGCGTGCAAGCTGGCCGACATGGCGCGTGGAAAGGCCGAGATTGTCGCGGTAACCGTGGACATGGACCCGGACGGATTGTCGCGGATCCGGGAGCTCGTCAATCCGGATATCATCCAGTTCCATGGCTCTGAAGCCCCGGAAGCCCTGGCGGCCGCCAAGGTCATGCAGGGCACGAAGGTCATGAAGGCCCTCTCCGTTGCCGAACGTGAAGATCTGGAACGCGCGCACTACTACTCTATTGTAGCGGACTGGATCCTTTTTGACGCCAAACCACCCAAAGGGTCGGAATTGCCCGGCGGGAATGGCGTTTCCTACGACTGGACCCTTTTGAAGGATCTGGACCTGAAAAAACCCTTCCTCCTGTCCGGGGGGTTGGACCCGGCCAACGTCGCTGAAGCAATTCGGCAAAGCGGCGTGTCGGCTGTCGATGTCTCTTCCGGTGTCGAGCGGGAGAAAGGCGTCAAGGAAAGCGAATTAATTCGCGCTTTCATGGCAGCGGCCAAAAGCGCATGATTTCCGGCATTGCCCGGGTGAAGGAGTAAACGCGTGAACGACATGGCGAACAGCATCCGGACCGGTCCGGACGATCGTGGGCATTTCGGGATTTTCGGCGGCCGCTATGTCGCCGAAACCCTGATGCCGCTGATCCTCGATCTGGAACAGCATTACAAGGACGCCAAGAACGATCCTGAGTTTCATGCCGAGATCGAGACGCTCAACAAGCACTATACCGGCCGGCCGTCGCCGCTTTATTTTGCCGAGCGGCTGACGAACGAGCTGGGCGGCGCAAAGATCTATTTCAAGCGCGACGAGCTGAACCACACCGGATCGCACAAGATCAACAATTGCCTCGGCCAGATCCTGCTGGCCAAGCGTATGGGCAAGACGCGCATCATCGCCGAGACCGGCGCCGGACAGCACGGCGTTGCAACGGCCACCGTTTGCGCGCGTTTCGGCCTGCCCTGCGTCGTCTACATGGGCGCGACCGATGTCGAGCGCCAGAAGCCGAACGTGTTCCGCATGAAGCTGCTCGGGGCGGAGATCGTTCCGGTCACCGCCGGGGCCGGTACGCTCAAGGACGCCATGAACGAAGCCCTGCGCGACTGGGTCACGAATGTCGAGGACACCTATTACCTGATCGGAACCGCCGCCGGTCCGCATCCCTATCCGGAGATGGTCCGCGATTTTCAGTCAGTGATCGGCAAGGAACTGCGTGAGCAGATGATGGAAGCAGAGGGCCGTTTACCGGACGCACTCGTGGCAGCTGTCGGCGGCGGGTCCAATGCCATCGGCCTGTTCCATCCGTTCCTCGACGACAAGGACGTCAGGATCTACGGTGTGGAAGCAGGCGGGCGCGGCCTCGTCGGCGAGGAGCACTGCGCATCCTTGACGGCCGGCAAGCCCGGCGTGCTCCATGGCAACCGGACCTATCTCCTTCAGGATGACGATGGCCAGATTTTCGAAGGCCATTCGATCTCCGCGGGTCTTGATTATCCCGGCATCGGCCCGGAACATTCCTGGCTGAAGGAAATCGGCCGCGTGGAATATGTGCCGATCATGGACACCGAGGCCCTCGATGCTTTCCAGATGCTGACGCGCGTCGAAGGCATCATTCCGGCGCTCGAACCCGCACATGCCCTGGCTCAGGTTGTCAAGCTTGCGCCGCAGATGGACAAGGACCAGATCCTGGTCATGAACCTGTGCGGTCGCGGCGACAAGGATGTCTTTGCCGTCGGACAGATGCTGGGCTTCGACATGTAACCGGCCAACCGGACGAAGAAAGCCGCGTGCCGAAAGGCGCGCGGTTTTTTATTTTCCGAGCGGCTTTGCAACCAGCTCCCTTTCCAGAAGCTCCAACCGGCCGCGTGCATCCAAGCGACCGGCCTTCCGTATCAGCGCCGGATCAGTCCGGCTGTCGGCATTGCTTTGCCGTACGTCGCGCAGGGGCGCGCCCAAATTGAGATCTCTGACACGTCGCCAGATCTTCTCGTGCAGGGGCGGTGGGGCCGGCTCGAACAGGGAATGGGCCATTTGCGGCTCCTTGTGTTGTTTCCTCTACAACAGACAGTAAGTGCACTTTGTGCACATTTGAAGCAGTATTTTCTGCAGATCAGATAAGCCAGCTATGCAATTTGACGAGAGATGAGCGTGCTTTGGCGGCGCAGCCATTCGCAAGCGGCAGTGCAGCATTGCAATCTTGTCTGTTGTGTGCGCTGCAGCAAAACCTATGTTGATGGTCGGACAGGGACGGCGGCAGAAACGCTGTCCAGCCAGAACGAAGGGAACACGAAATGAAATTCGATCTTCTGACAGGTTTTGTCCGTGACATCCGCTCTGCTCATCGCGCCGCGACCGAGTTTGAACGCCTGAACCGGATGAACACCAACGAACTCGCGCAGCTCGGCCTCGACCGCACGGAAATCTCCAGCTACGCCTTTAACAAGCACTTCAAGCGCTGAACCGATGCGCCTGGCCTCGCGGCCAGGCACGCGTCGTTTTTTATCCGTGGCTGACGGGCATCTCGTCCCATTGAGACGATCTTCATTGACATCAGCTTGCCTGCTCCCCTACATCGCACTCAGTTCAAATTGAGAAACAGAGCCGTACGACGTGCGGCAGGGGTTTAGCTGCATGACGGAAACGCGTATTGATCGCCGCTACAAGGCTTGTGCTGAGGCGGGCCGGCCGGCCCTGGTGACCTTCATCACCGCAGGTGATCCCGACCTGGAAACATCCCAGGCCGTTCTCAATGCGCTCCCTGAAGCCGGCGCTGACATAATTGAGCTCGGCATGCCCTTTTCCGATCCGATGGCCGAAGGCATTCCGATCCAGCTTGGCAACCAGCGCGCGCTTGCGGCCGGCCAGACCATGGACAAGACACTGGACATGGTGCGCAAATTCCGTGAGCAGGACGACGAAACACCGATCATTCTGATGGGTTACTACAATCCCATCTATGTGCGTGACCCGAAGCAATTTGTTCACGTTGCAAAGGAAGCGGGCGTTGACGGCTTCATCATCGTCGATCTTCCGGCGGAGGCCGATGACGAATTCTGCCTTCCGGCGCTTGATGCCGGGCTCAACTTTATCCGCCTCGCGACACCCACCACCGACGACAAGCGGCTTCCGGCCGTTCTGGCAAACACGTCCGGTTTCGTCTATTACGTCTCGGTGACTGGTATCACCGGTGCGAATATTGCCGATACGGGCCGGGTCACGGCCGCGGTCAACCGGATCAAGAAGCATACGGATCTTCCGGTCGCGGTCGGGTTCGGCGTGAAAACCGCCGACCAGGCAGCCGTGATTGGCAAGGACGCCGACGGCGTGGTCGTCGGTTCGGTTCTGGTGAATGCCATTCGCGACAGCCTGGACGAGGCAGGCAAGGCGACAGACAGCACCGTGAAGGCGGTTGCCGATGTTGTTGCCGATCTTGCCTCCGGTTGCGCGCGTGCGCGCACGGCGTGAATGAGCGGTTGAATTGAAGGTTTTGCGGCGAACCCCATATCTTCGCCTGGAACATCGTGCTTTCCAACGATTGCACACGGATGTTCGATCAAGTTGGAAGCGGTCAACTTTTAGATGTTCGGTCGACAGCGACAGGATATCCGTTGATCTGGTTATTACTCGAGGAAACGGACGCGCCTGACGTGAACTGGATCAACTCTATCGTACGCCCCAAGATCCGCGACCTTTGGAAGAAGCGCGAGGTTCCCGAGAATCTCTGGATCAAGGATCCCGAGACAGGCGAAATGGTCTTTCACCGGGATCTGGAAGCCAATCTCTGGGTCGTACCGAATTCCGGTCACCACATGCGCATGCCGGCACGCAAACGCGTCGAGGCGTTTTTTGACGACGGTGCCTACACGGATGTCGAGACGCCGGACGTCCAGGCCGATCCGCACAAATTCCGCGATTCCAAGCGCTATACCGACCGCCTGAAAGAAGCCAGGGCCAAGTCCGGTGAGGACGAGGCCATCCTGGTTGCCCAGGGCAAGGTCAACGGCATGGACATGACCATCGCCGTTCAGAATTTCGACTTCATCGCCGGCTCCCTCGGCATGGCTGCGGGTGAAGCCATTCTGGCCGGCATGATGAAGGCGGTCGAGGACAAGACCCCGTTTGTGATGTTCGCAGCCTCCGGCGGCGCGCGCATGCAGGAAGGAATCCTGTCGCTCATGCAGATGCCGCGGACAACGGTCGGCGTGCAGATGTTACGCGAAGCCGGGCTGCCCTATATCGTCGTCCTCACAAACCCGACCACGGGCGGTGTATCGGCCTCCTATGCCATGCTCGGCGATGTCCATATCGCTGAACCAGGTGCACAGATCGGCTTTGCCGGACGGCGGGTGATCGAACAGACCGTCCGCGAGAAGCTCCCGGAAGACTTCCAGACGGCTGAGTATCTGCTGGACCACGGCATGATCGACATGGTCGTTCCGCGTCAGGAGATGAAGGAAACGATCTCCCGCATTTGCGGCATCTTGCTGAAACGCGAGGTGGAGCTGCCGAAGATCGAGGAGCCTGTCGTTGAGGAGACAGCCGACGAACCCGACGCCGAACCTTCCCAGGAAAATGTCGACACCGACACCGCCGAGACCGGAGAAGCTGAGCAAAAGAGCTGATACGGCTTCAAAATCTGCGCGAAACTTTCCCAAAAATGTCGCGAAAGCGGCTTAAAGGGACAAATCTGCCCGGCCCGCTTGTCAAGCTTCCGGCAATCTCCTAAAGCCGTTTGAGAGCGAAACACCGGATAGAGGACCCTTCGGAGGGCGCCTTGGATCAAGTTACCAAAATCCTGGACAGACTTCTGGCCTTGCATCCCAAGGAGATTGACCTGTCACTTGGGCGGATGCACCGGTTGCTTTCCGCTCTCGGCAATCCGGAACAAAAACTGCCGCCAGTCATTCATGTCGCCGGTACCAACGGCAAGGGCTCGGTGACGGCAACCATGCGTGCGATTTTGGAAGCGTCCGGCAAGCGCTGCCATGTCTATACATCGCCGCATCTCGTGGCATTCAATGAGCGCATCCGAATCGGAACGGATGGTGGTTTTGTCTCCGACCCAGTTCTCTACGACGCCCTGCATCGCTGCGAAGAGGCCAATGCAGGCGGTGAAATCACCTTCTTTGAAATCACGACGGCAGCCGCCTTCCTGATCTTTGCCGAACACCCGGCCGACATCCTGCTTCTGGAAGTCGGACTTGGAGGACGGCTGGATGCGACCAACGTGATCGACCGGCCGGTGGCAACCGTGATTACGCCGGTTTCCATGGATCATGAAAAGTTTCTCGGCAATGATTTGGCCGACATCGCCGTCGAAAAGGCCGGGATCATCAAGCCCGGCATTCCGGTTGTGTCTGCATCGCAACCCGAAGAAGCGTTTCCCGCGATTGTCCGCCAGGCAGCACGCAACAGGGCGCCTCTCAAGATCATGGGGCAGGACTTCACCTCTCATCCCGACCAGGGCCGGATGGCTTTTCAGGATGACGACGGCCTGATCGATCTGCCGATGCCGGTTCTGGGTGGAAGCCACCAGTTCGCCAATGCCGGGGTCGCGATCGCGACCTTGAAGGCAGCAGGGTTGCTGCCGGACGAACCGGTGATCGAGCAGGGCCTGAAGTCGGTCAACTGGCCGGGACGCCTTCAGCCGATAACACATGGGCATCTGATCGGGATGTGTCCCGATGGCGCCGAAGTCTGGGTTGATGGCGGCCACAATCCGGGTGCCGGGGTATCCGTCGCCGAATTCATGGGAGAGCTGGAAGAAAGATCCCCCCGCCCGCTCTATGTTGTTGCCGGTATGCTGACGACCAAGGATCCTGTCGGCTTCTTCCGTCCTTTTCACGGTCTGGTGCGCCATGTCGGTACGGTTCCGATCGTCTCGACCACGACGGCGAGAACGCCGGAAGAGCTTGCGGATCTTGCGCGGTGCGCCGGTTTGGAAGCAACACCTTTCCAGTCACTGGACGCGGCGCTGGCAGATGTGGCAGCTTGTGCCGAAAAGGATGGCGAGCCACCCCGAATTTTGATTTGCGGTTCGCTCTATCTGGCCGGCGAAGCTTTGGCGCGGAACGGAACAGTTCCGGACTGACGCATCGCCGGGCCCGTGACGGAGACCTGGTCGATGCAATCAATTTTAAAGCTTTCAACAGCCGCGGCCGCCCTGGCGCTAAGCTTTGCGCTTACCGCAGCGCCGGCGTTGTCTCTTTCTGAACAATATGAAACCCCGCCCGAGCAGGATCCTTCCGTCGTTCTGAAGGGCAAGGAAAACGGTCCGGGGTATGCTGTGCTGGCGCCGGTTCGAAGCGACGGGTTTCTTCGGATCTACCAGTTGCAGACGGATCTGGGGGTTGAGCAGATCGAGGGTGACGGTCTCCTGAAGCTTAGGCTTGCGGAAATCAAGGTTCTGATCGCACTTGAAGGCCTGAAGAACGATGCCAGTTTTCTGGATGGCCTGAAGGAGGCGGCCAAGAAACCCGTCGATTTCGTTGAAAGCACGGTTACCGATCCGGTCGGCACGGCAAAGAGTACCGTGTCGGGTGTCGGGCGGATGTTCGGCAGGTTGACCAAGGGTGTTGGCGATGCCGTCTCCGGCAAAGGCGGGTCTCCCGCCGATATCGCAAAGGCCATCACGGGTCAGGCGCAAGCAGAACGTGAACTCGCCGTTCAGCTCGGCGTTGACCCCTATACGTTTTACAAGCCCCTGTCGGAAAAGCTGAATGAAACAGCAAGCGTCACGACGGCTGGAAGCTGGACGGTGACCGCGATTACCGCCCTGTTGCCGGGCGGAATGATCGTGTCTGCGGCGCGTCAGGCCGACAATTTCAGAAACCTGATTGTCGACAGCACTCCGGCGGAGCTTGCAGACCGCACTGCGGCAACCTTCCGGACCGCAGGCGTTACTGAAAAAACCATCTCGCGCATCGCGGCCAACCCGTTTTACACCGCGACCGAAAAAGCGATTATCGCCTACCAGCTTCAGGCCATGCCGACCGTGCAGGACCTCGACCTGATCGCGGCAAAGGCGGCCGACGCGGAAAGCCGGGACATCGCTTATTTCCAGCTCCGCCGCGTCGTGCTTCTGGAAACCTATAACCGGGTGATTTCCGGCCTTGGCCAGATCAGGGCCGTCAACGGCATCCCCGTTGCAATCCGCAAGGACGGCCTCGCTGCCGTGGTGCTGCCGCTCGACATGGTCGCCTGGACCCAGACGGTTGCCCAGACATTCTCATCGATCCATGAAGGCCTTGCCGGGCTGCCGTTTCCGCCCACCGGCGTCGATTTCCTGATCACCGGTGACCTGACCCCCGTCGCCGCCGAGCGCATCTCCTCCTTCGGCTGGGAAATCACCGGAAACTACCCAATGCCGGAAGGACCGGTGCATTAGGCTAGGTTGCCCCAATGTCGCCGACCCGCATCAGCGAGCAAACGAGGACACGCGCGCAAGCCCTGAGGCGGGATCAGACAAAGGGCGAGAAAATGCTTTGGCGCGCGCTGCGTGAACTCAAGGCTGAGGGCATACGTGTTCGAAGACAGGCGCCGATTGGCGTTTATGTCGTAGACTTTGTTGTATTCTCAAGGAAAATTGTCATTGAAATCGACGGGGATGTGCATGCGTTGGGTAAGCAGATGGCGCATGACAGGCGGCGGGACACCTGGCTCCGCTCTCAGGGCTTTGAAGTTGTCCGGTATTCGTCCCTCGAGGTAGCTGACAATCTCGAAGGTGTTGTGCTGGATATCAGGCGAAGATTTGGATTGAACTGATCGATACCCCCACCCCTAACCCCTCCCCACAAGGGTGAGGGGAACAGGGCTTCACCAGCAAATCGGCGGCTTATGAAAATCCTCACCACTTGGTTGGTCTAACTTATTTCAGGCAGTGCGCAATCCCCCTCCCCCTTGTGGGGAGGGGTTAGGGGTGGGGGTTTCAAACTCGTTTCCGATTCGTGCGCTCAAACACACTCCAGGACCGGTCCTGAAAGACCGGTTTCCCAGCCGAGGATCGCGCGTTTGCGGGTCAGACCCCAGTGGTAGCCGCCGATCTTGCCACCTTTTGCCAGCACCCTGTGGCATGGCACCACGAAGGAGATCGGGTTGCGCCCGACGGCAGAACCGACGGCGCGGGACGCTTTCGGGTTTCCGATCGAGGCCGCCACATCTGCATAGGTTGCGGCCTGTCCCATCGGGATCTTGAGGAGCGTCTGCCAGACACGGATTTCAAAGTCCGTGCCGATCATGACGACGTTGAGCGGCTGATCCTGTTGCCACTGCTCCGGATCGAAGACACGCGCGGCATAGGTGCTGGTCGCGTCCTGGTCGTGGACATAATTTGCCGCCGGCCAGCGGCCGCACATGTCTTCCAGCGCGCTTTCCTCGTCACCCGGGTCCGCGAAGCCGAGACCGGCCAGGCCCTTGTCCGTGACCATGATCAGGACCTGCCCGAAGGGCGAGGGATGAAATCCGTAGGCGATCTGAAGGCCAGCGCCACGAGCCCGATAGTCGCCCGGGGTCATGGCCTCGTGCGTGATGAACAGATCATGCAGGCGCGAGGAGCCGGAGAGGCCGACTTCGTAAGAGGCGTCGAGCACACTCGCGGAGTCTCGCAGGAGCGCTTTTGCGTGGTCCAGCGTGATCGCCTGCAGGAATTGCTTGGGCGTCAGTCCCGCCCAGCGCGAAAACACGCGTTGCAGCTGGATCGGCTGCAATCCGGCCTCTTTCGCCAGCATCTCCAGCGTCGGTTGTTCGCGCCAGTCCAGCGTGATCCGTTTCAGGGTTTGCCTGACGACTGCGTAGTTTTCTGCCGCCTCTTTGCCGACGGAGATCGGCTCCGGTCCCGGGGCAAGGCTGGATAGGTCGATTGCCTTGGTCATCTTCAACTCGCCATCTGATCAACTCTGAAGCCAATGTAAGCGCCGCGTCACCCGCGCGCGACCCGTTTTGCGAGACCATCGCGCTAATTCGGCAGAACAGCCGGACCCTTGCGGGTGTTGAGCAGGATATTGGTCTCCGAGCCGGCAATGCCTTCGATCAGGCGGATCCGGTTGAGCGCATCGTCGAAGGCGGCGAGATCACGGGTGGCGATATCCAGCACAAGGTCCCACTTGCCGTTTGTGGAATGAATGGCCCGCACTTCCGTCATCGCACTCAAGGACCGGATGACCGGGTCGGTGTTGTGTCCATCGACAACCAGCAGCGTAACTGCCCGGATTGGCAGATCCTGCCAGTCGTCCCGCAATACAGCCGTAAATCCGAGTATCTCTCCGCTGGCCTGCAACTTTTCCATGCGTGCGCGCACCGTCGCACGAGACACCTTCAAGTCGCTTGCCAGATCGGACACTGCCCGGCGTCCATCGTGACGCAACAGCGTGATTAATCGCAGATCGAGATCGTCCATGTGATCATTTCGATAAATGAAGCCTATCAAAATGATAAAATCGATTGATCATTTGTTCAAGTGACTGGATTTACTCCGCCATCCAATATCCTCACATTTCAAGGTGAAAGGTCGGTTGGAGGCTGAATTGAACGTAACTGCAAAACAGATCGCGCTGGTTGGCGCGCCCGTGGATGACGGCGCGGGTCAGAAGGGTTGCCTGATGGGTCCTGATGCCTTCCGCACGGCCGGTCTGGCCGAACAGCTTGAGGCGCTGGGCCACACGGTGTCCGATCATGGCAACCTGCATTCTGCCGATGTCGGCGACCTGTCTTCCCCAAACGCGGTATTGAAGAATTACAAGTCCTATGCGGGCTGGACACGCGCGCTTCATGCCAAGGCCGCCGAGTTGGGGCGGCAGCAACTTATTCCGATTTATCTCGGCGGCGATCACGCCATGGCGGCAGGAACCCTGTCCGGTCAGGCAAGGGCCGCTGCAGAAACAGGCCGGCCGCTTTTTGTGCTCTGGCTCGATGCCCATTCGGATTTTCACACGTTTGACAGCACGGACAGCGGCAATCTGCACGGGACACCGCTTGCCTTTGCCTGCGGTCTTCCGGGATTTGACGATCTGCTCGGCGAGCCCCTGCGCCATCCGGTCGACCCGAACAATGTCGAAATCCTCGGTGTCAGGTCCATCGATGCGGCGGAGCGCGACATGCTGCTCAGCCACGGTGTCGGTGTCAGCGACATGCGCCGGATTGACGAGGAGGGGATCGCGAGCCTGATGCGGCCGTTTCTGGAGCGCGTCCGGGCGCAAAACGGGCTGCTTCACGTCAGCCTCGACGTCGATTTCCTCGATCCGGAAATCGCACCTGCCGTCGGGACGACGGTACCCGGCGGCGCAACGTTCCGCGAGGCGCATCTGGTCATGGAACTGCTGCACGACAGCGGCCTGGTGACTTCGCTCGATCTTGTCGAACTCAACCCTTTCCTGGACGAACGCGGAAAAACCGCGCGCCTCATGGTCGATCTCACCGGCTCTCTCTTCGGACGCCGGGTTTTCGACCGGCCGACACGCAGCTTTTAGAGGGCTTTTCAATGATACGTCAAAACCACAATCCGAAACCGTCCGAGCTCGCCTTTGTTCCCTTCGTGAGCGTCGATGACATGATGCGCAATATCCGCACAATTGGCGTCGAAAAGGCGATCAGGGGCATTGCCGACTATATCGAGCAGGACTTCCTGCGCTGGGAGAGCTTCGACAAGAAGCCCCGCATTCCGGCACATGCCCCGCAGGGCGTGATCGAACTGATGCCCACCAGCGATGGTGAAACCTTCGGCTTCAAATATGTCAACGGCCATCCGCAGAACGTGCGCGAAGGACTGCAGACGGTGACCGGGTTCGGCGTCCTGTCCGAGCTTTCGACCGGGTATCCGGTACTTTTCACCGAAATGACCATTCTGACGGCTCTGCGCACAGCGGCGACATCCGCCTTGGCGGCGAAGTATCTGGCGCCAAAGGGCTCAACGACGATGGCGATCATCGGCAACGGAGCCCAATCGGATTTTCAATGCCTTGCTTTCAAGGAAATGCTCGGGATTACGGATATCCGTGCCTACGACATTGACGTGAAGGCGAGCCTTCGCCTGGAGCGAAACCTTGCCTATTCCGGGCTGAACGTCACCATCTGCAAGACACCTGAGGATGCCATTGAGGGCGCGCAGATCATCACGACGGTCACGGCCGACAAGAAATATGCGACGATCCTGACCGACAACATGGTCGGGTCCGGCGTGCATATCAACGCGATCGGCGGTGACTGCCCGGGCAAGACCGAGTTGCACAAGGACATTCTTCTGCGGTCCGATGTCTTTGTGGAGTTGCCCGAGCAGACCCGGATCGAGGGAGAGTTGCAGCAGCTTCCCGAAGATCATCCAGTCACCGAACTCTGGCAGGTCTATGCCGGCAAGGCGGCGGGCCGGATATCTCAGGACCAGATCACGCTTTTCGACAGCGTCGGTTTTGCCATCGAGGATTTTGCGGCCCTGCGTTACATCCGAGACCTCCTGCCGACCACGGGTCATTTCGAGAAGCTCGATCTTCTCGCGGATCCGGACGACCCGCGCGACCTGTACGGCATGGTGCTGCGGTCGTCTGCCGTCGGCGACAATCAGGCGGCATAACTTAAGAAAAGACCGTCATCTTTAAACTAGCCACCGCGGCAGCGGTGGCCAGTTCTTTTGAGGTGCGTTGCTGCTTCAGATTCAGCCCAGCGCCGCTTCGATTTCCGCAACGACCGCATCGGCAGCAGCGCCAGGGTCTTCTGCTTTCGAGATCGGTCGCCCGACGACAAGATAGTCGCTTCCTGCCCGGATCGCGTCTTCGGGTGTCAAGACGCGGCGCTGATCACCAGCGGCGCTGCCTTTCGGGCGGATTCCGGGCGTCACGATCACCAGTTCCTCCTGGAGAATTGCGCGCATCTTCTGCGCTTCCGTTGCTGCGCACACGATCCCGCCCATGCCAGCGTCTCTGGCGTCCTTGGCGCGGGCGGCCACAACGTCGGCGACGGGACCGCGATACCCGGCAGCAACAAGGTCGTCTTCGTCCATCGATGTCAGCACGGTCACGCCAAGCAGGCACAGATCCGGATTGCCTTCTTCGGCAAGACCCTTCACGGCGGCTCGCATCGTCTTCGGATAGGCGTGCAGCGTGACAAATGTCATGCCCATCCTGGCGACATTGCGGATCGCGTGGGTGATAGTGTTGTCAATGTCGTGGAGTTTGACGTCGAGAAAGATTTTCTTGCCGTCGGCGGCAAGGTCGCGCGCGAATTCCAGTCCGCCGGCAAACTGCAATTCCATGCCGATCTTGTAGACCCCGACCTTGCCCTCCGTCCGGCTGACCAATGCCTCGGCATCCCGAATGCTCGGAACATCGACGGGAAGCATCAGACGGTCAAGCGCGGTCTTTGGGGCGAACGGGCTGGTCGGCATGGAGCGGGCTCCTTTCAGGGCGGCGGGAAGACGCCCTGTCCTTAACACTCCGGTTGCCGCGTGACCAGCCTACGACTTTCCCGATTTCTCGAATTCGGCAAAAGCGTCCTTGAAGTCTGCATGCCAGCGGGAGAGCGGCGGCCTGTTTTCGATGATATCGCCAATGGCCCACTCGGCCCGGCGTTTATCGCGCGTGCTGTCGACGTCGTTGTCCGGACACAGGATATAGAAGTCACCAGCCGACATGCGTTCGAGAAAAAAGTCGACGGTCTGTTCGCTGGTCCAGGCCGATGCTGGCTTTTCCTTGAAAAATCCCGACGTCATGCCGGTATAGGTAAAGCCGGGAACGAAAAGGTGGACCGAAATCGGCGCACCGGCTTCACGCAGCTCGTGGGCAAGTTGCTCGCTGAGCACCTTCACGGCGGCCTTCGTTGCGTTGTAGCCGGGGTTTCCGGGCGGTGTGGTGATGCCCTGCTTGGAACCGGTGTTGATGATGACGGCCGGACGACCTGCCTCGATCATGCGCGGCGCAAACGCCTGCACACCTCTGAGGACTCCAAAGAAATTGACGTCCATCATCCGTTCCCACGCGTCATAGGCCTCCCAGGTTTTGGAAGACATGCCTATCCCGGCATTGTTCATGAGAACGGCGACCGGCCCCGCGTCAAAAGCCGTATTGGCGAGATTTTCCACCTGCGCCGTGTCGGAAACGTCGGTGGGCACACCAACAACCAGTTGGCCCGCACCCGCAATCTTGCTGATTTCCTGCGTTGCCGCGTCCAGACGCTCTCCCGGCAGATCCGCCAGAACGACCCCGAGACCGGCCTCGGCGAACCGTTGCGCTGCGACAAAACCGACCCCGCTCGCTGCCCCGGTCACCACCGCGAGGCCGCCTTCCGACACGGATTCCTTGAACATGAAACTGCCTCCTGAATCACTCTTCCGGCCGATCATGGCACAGGAATGCAAAAGAGTCGGCACACATTCAAAAGGGCATGCCGATACGTCTTCGAGCGGTTTGCACGATGTGGTTTCTTTAGTCGGCACTCCCTGCTACAACACCGCCGGTTCCTAACCTCAGCAAGGACAGCAGCTTATGCGCACAGCGAGTGTATCGCGCGACACCAAGGAGACCCGTATTTCCGTCGAAATCAATCTCGACGGCACGGGAGCCTATGACGTTCAGACCGGTGTCGGTTTCTTTGATCACATGCTGGAACAACTGTCGCGCCATTCGCTCATCGACATGAAGGTGCGCGCCGAGGGCGACACCCATATCGACTTTCACCATACCGTTGAAGACACCGGTATCGCGCTCGGTCAGGCAATCTCGACCGCGCTGGGCGATATGGCCGGGATTACCCGCTATGCCGACACTCACCTGGCGATGGACGAAGCGCTCACTCGCTGCGCGCTCGACGTGTCCGGCCGTCCGTTTCTGGTCTGGGACGTCACCTTCGACCGGGACAAGGTGGGTGACTTCGACACGGAACTTTTTGAAGAGTTTTTCCGGGCCTTTGCCATGAATGCCGGGATTACCCTTCATGTTGCCAACCTTTACGGCTCCAATTGCCATCATATTGCGGAAACCTGTTTCAAGGCGGTTGCGCGCAGCTTGCGCAAGGCTGCCGAGATCGACCCGCGCCAGGCGGATCGCATTCCGACCACAAAAGGCCAATTGGGCGGCTGAAGGACAACCGGCTTATGAGTACCTATGTTGTTATGGCCCCGCCGGAGTTTCAGGACCTGGCGGGAGACCCGCGTGAGGGCGACCGGCTCTTGTTCGTTCCGGACCGTTTTTCCGTTCTGGCCTTCGCGTTTTCGTTCATCTGGATGCTCGTGCATCGCATGTGGCTGGTGTTGTTGGGATATCTGGCGCTCACACTGATCATCGAGTTGCTGGCGCTGGCGCTCGGAAGCCAGGCGACAGGCATCGTCGCGCTGACGATCTCGCTTCTGTTCGGTTTCGAGGCACAGGCATTGCGCCGCTGGTCGCTGGAGCGCAAGGGCTGGCGTGTCGTCGGCATTGTCGACGGTGCCAGTGCCGCCGAGGCCGAACTTCGATTTCTGAACAAGGAAGCCGTTCGGATAGCGCCGGAGCCTCTGCCGCCTGAGCCGCCTACGCGTCCTGTGCGGGCACCGATCGTGCCACGGGTCGGCAGCGAACGGGTTGTCGGTCTGACACTCGGTCCGGAGGCACGGCAATGACGGTCGCCATCATCGACTACGGCTCGGGCAATTTGCGCTCGGCGGAAAAGGCGTTCGAACGGGCCGCGCGCGCGCATGCGCACACGCCCGACGTCATTGTAACGGCCGATCCCGATCGGGTCCGCACCGCGGACCGGATCGTGTTGCCGGGTGTTGGCGCCTTTGCCGATTGCAAACGGGGTCTTTGGGCCGTTGACGGGATGCCGGAAGCGCTTCAGGAAGCCGTGCGCGACCAGGGCAAACCCTTTTTCGGCATCTGCGTCGGCATGCAGCTGATGGCTGAACGCGGCCTTGAGTTTGAAACCGTCGAGGGTCTCGGTTGGATTGAGGGCGACGTTTCGGAAATGAAACCGTCGGACCCAATGCTGAAGATCCCGCATATGGGCTGGAACACGATTGATGTCCGGCCCGAAAGCCACCCTGTTTTCAAGGGTCTCAGCACGGGGTCGGACGGGCTGCACGCCTATTTCGTTCACTCCTTCCACTTCGCCTGTTCTGAAGAAACAGACCGGCTCGCAACGTTCGACTATGCCGGCACCTTCACGGCGATGGTTGCAAGGGACAACATGATCGGCACCCAGTTCCACCCGGAAAAAAGCCAGCGGCTGGGTCTTGGCCTGATAGCCAATTTCCTTGACTGGACACCCTAGTCGCGCGGGAGGCTTGCATGAAAAAAGGCTATTGGATTGTGCATGTCGACGTGACCGACCCGGAAAATTATCCGAAATATCTGGCAGCGGACGCAATCGCCTTTGAAAAGTTCGACGCACGTTTCCTGGTGAGGGGCGGCGACATGACCGGCCCTGGAGGGCCCGTGCGCAAGCGCCATGTCGTAATCGAGTTCGAGAGCTACCAGAAGGCACTGGACTGCTACAATTCAACGGAATATCAGACCGCGGCCAGGTTGAGACAGCAATATTCCGACAGTGACATCGTCATTGTCGAGGGAACGTGAGCAAAACGGGGAGAAGACACGTGAGCAAGGGATACTGGATTGCACGGGTGGATGTTCGCGACCCGGACAACTATCCGAAATATGTGGAAACGGCGAAACCCGCCTTTGAGCGGTTTGGCGCCAATTTTCTGGCGCGGGGCGGCAAGGCCGACGCGATTGAAGGTCCGGGCCGGGCACGCAATGTCGTCATTGAATTTCCGAGCTTTCAAGATGCCGTCGATTGCTATAACTCCCCCGAATATCAGGAAGCGGTGAAAATCCGCCAGAAAGTTGCCGATGGCGAAATCGTCATCGTGGAAGGAATTTGACGAGAATGATCCTCTTTCCCGCCATCGATCTGAAGGATGGCCAGTGCGTACGCCTGAAACTCGGCGACATGGACCAGGCGACCGTCTTCAACGACAACCCCGGGGCACAGGCAAAAGCCTTTGAAGTCCAGGGTTTCGAATGGCTGCACGTGGTCGACCTCAATGGTGCGTTTGCGGGTGAAAGCGTCAACGGCGCAGCCGTTGACGCCATCCTGGCATCAACACGGAACCCGGTTCAGCTGGGCGGCGGGATCCGAACGCTCGATCATATCGAAACCTGGCTTTCAAAGGGCATCGCGCGGGTCATTCTTGGGACCGTTGCAGTGCGCGACCCGGATCTCGTGAAGGAGGCGTGCCGCAAGTTTCCGGGCAAGGTCGCCGTCGGCATCGACGCCAAGGGCGGTCATGTCGCCGTCGAGGGCTGGGCGGAAACCTCCGAGCTGACCGCGGTTGATCTGGCAAAACAGTTCGAGGATGCGGGCGTTTCTGCGATCATCTACACCGACATCGACCGCGATGGTGTCCTGAAAGGTCTCAACATCCCCTCGACGCTGGAACTGGCCCGATCCGTCTCCATTCCGGTTATTGCCTCCGGCGGCCTTGCGTCGATCGACGACATCCATCGCCTGCTGGAACCGGATTGCGCCATTTTGGAAGGTGCCATTTCAGGCCGCGCACTTTACGATGGACGGCTGGACCCAAAGCAGGCGATGGATCTGATCCAGACTGCGCGGAGGAAAGCGTCATGACCCTCAAGGCCCGTGTCATTCCCTGTCTGGATGTGAAAGACGGCCGTGTCGTCAAAGGCGTCAATTTCGTCGACCTGGTTGATGCCGGTGATCCGGTCGAGGCTGCCAAGGCTTATGACGCAGCCGGTGCCGACGAACTCTGCTTTCTGGACATCACCGCGAGCCACGAAGGCCGGGACACGATTTATGACGTCGTCCGGCGGACGGCGGAGGCCTGTTTCATGCCGGTCACTGTCGGTGGCGGCGTCCGCACGGTCGAAGATATCCGCAAGCTCCTGATTG
>JGI12316J15310_10000026_pt16 | contig 29034 bp, 22 predicted proteins | sample MarCyaLeptolynsp_FD_15310 | JGI IMG/M metagenome (IMG submission 15310)
CCGGCCAGAGAGAAGGGCGCGATCGCGCTGGCCTGGGTGCTGACGGCAAACACCATCGCCGCCGGCTGCCCGTCGAACAGGATGCGGGTTCCGCCAAGCTCGGTCGCGACCTTGTTGTTGCTATCGAACTGAAGAGTCGTCAGCGCCGCCGGGCCGATGCCGGTTCCGAAGAACGACAGGATCTCACCCGGCGCCACCGCACCGCCCAGGAAGCTGGCCGAGCTGACCACGCCCGCCGCGGAGAGCACGGGTCCCGCCGGGGCGGTCCCGCCGACCGCCAGCTTGTAGGGGCCGGTTGTTTCCTCTTGCCAGGCGGCAGAAATCTCCACCAGATAGCGGCCCGGCTCCAGTTCCACCCGCATGACGGAGTTCGTGCCGCTGCCGCCGTCGTCGTCCGTCGCCAGCAGGGTGTTCACGCCGCCGGTCAAGCCGGTGAGCGCCAGAAGAGTGTCAAAGGCGATCGACTCGGCGGCGATGTCGACAGTCTGGGCCGTGGGCACGCTCAGCTCATAGTGATCGGCATAGGTATTGAGGGAGAAGATCGAGCGGTTGTCGGTGGGCTCCAACATGCCCTGCACGGTCTGCCCCAGAGTCAACGGCGCTGCGGGCTTGGCCGGCCCCAGAACCTCAATCGACAGAGTGTAGGCGCCGCCGTCGCCCGCGCTCGCCGTCGTGGCCTGGATGACGTACTCCCCCGGCGCTAACGTGAACTCCAAACGGGAGTCCGTTTCCGAGAGGTCGTAGCGCAGATTGTTGTTAAACCCGAGCTCGAACCCCTCCAGGTCGTCAAAGATGTAGACGTAGGCGTCGACCGAGGTGGAGCGCATCTCGATCCGCAAGGTCTGGCCCGAGGTCAACACCAAGCGGTAGTTGTCAGCGAATCTCCCCATGCCAATGGGGCTGCGCGCGTCAGACTCCTCCAACACGCCGTTGACGGGAACGCCGGGCAGAATGTCGCCGACGGTCGGCTGTTGCTGCTGCGCGCGATCGAGCGTCCAAGCCGCGGCTGCGGAGGGCCCCGTCTTGCCACGCCCCCCTGTGGACTCAGCGGCCGGCAACAGCACCGCGCCGGCCAGTAGCAAGCTAAGTAAGACTCTCATGATCGATTCTCCCGCCTGGAAGCGGAGCCGAGAGTCCATCGATCAAGAGATGCAGCCTCGGGCGCTTCCTGTGGCCGCGCCTGCCACCGACTCAGCGAGTCGGGCTGGGCGCGTTCAGAAAGTTCTGTAGCAACTTCCTGCCCACATCGGTCAGGATCGATTCGGGATGGAACTGCACGCCCTCGACGGCGTACTTCCTGTGACGCAGGCCCATGATGAGCCCGTCGGAGGTCTCGGCCGAGATCTCGAGCTCATCGGGGAGGCTTTCGCGCTCGACGATCAGCGAGTGGTAGCGCGTGGCGGTGAAGTCCTGCGGCAGGTTCTCGAAGACGGACTTGTTGTCGTGATGGATGGCGCTGGTCTTGCCGTGCATCAGGTAGGGCGCGCGGATGACGTTGCCGCCAAAGGCTTCGCCGATCGACTGATGCCCCAGGCAAACCCCCAAAATGGGTTTTTTGCCCGCAAAGCGGCGGATCAAATCGACGGAAATCCCGGCTTCCTTGGGCGTACACGGTCCCGGCGAGACGACGATCCTCTCCGGATCGAGCGCTTCGACCTCGTCGAGCGTGATCTGGTCGTTGCGGCGCACGTCGAGTTCGGCCCCCAACTCGCCCAGGTGCTGGACGAGGTTGAAGGTGAACGAATCGTAGTTGTCGATGACGAGAACCATCTACAGCTCCCGCGCCAGCTCGACTGCGCGCAATAGGGCCCCGGCCTTGTTCATCGTCTCTTCCCATTCCTTTTCAGGAACCGAGTCGGCCACGATGCCGGCCCCGACCTGCAAATAAGCCTTCCCTCCTTGGACGAACATCGTGCGGATGGCGATGCAGGAATTGAGATTGCCGGAAAAATCCAGATACAGCACGCTGCCGGAGTAGATGCCGCGCTTGGTCGGCTCGAGTTCAGCGATGATCTCCATCGCCCGCACCTTGGGCGCGCCGGAGACCGTCCCGGCGGGGAAGCAGGCGGCCAGGGTGTCAAAGGCGTCCTTGTCGGCCCGCAGCTTGCCGCGCACGCCGGAGACGATGTGCATCACGTGCGAGTACATCTCGACGATCTGGAACTCGGGCACCTTCACCGAGCCGTACTCGGCCACCCGGCCCACGTCGTTGCGGCCCAGGTCGACCAGCATCACGTGCTCGGCGATCTCTTTTTCGTCCGCCAGCAGGTCGGCGGCCAGCGCCTTGTCTTCGGCCTCGTTGGCGCCGCGCTTGCGGGTGCCGGCGATGGGGCGGTATTCGATGTCGCGGCCGTCGACCTTCACCAGCATTTCGGGCGAAGAGCCGATCACGACGTTTTCGCCCAGCTTCAGGTAGTAGAGGTACGGCGACGGGTTGACCGCACGCAGGGCGCGATAAATCTGGAACGGCGGCGCGGGCAGATCCATCTCCAGCCGCTGCGAGAGCACCACCTGGAAGACGTCGCCGGCGAGGATGTATTCCTTGGCTTTCTCGACCGCGGCGCAGTAGGCTTCCTTGCCCATGTTCGAGCGCAGTTCCACCGGGCCCTCGGCGGGCTCGGCGTGCGGCGGGACGGGCGTGGGCTTTGCCAGCGCCTTCTCAATCTCGGCGATCTGCTCGCCGGCCTGCTCGTAGGCGGCGCGGAGGTCGTCATGCTCGTCGACGCGGACGTTGGCGATCAGGTAAATCTGGCGCTTGAGGTGGTCGAAGACGACGACGTTGGTGAAGAACAGGAACACCGCGTCGGGCGCATCGACATCGGGTACGCGGGCCGGCGGCACGCGCGGCTCGATCAAGCGCACAATGTCGAACGCGGCGTAGCCGACCGCGCCGGCCAGAAACGGCGGCAGCCCTTCCACATGCGCCGGTTGAAAACTCTTGGTCAACTCGCGCAGCACGTCGATAACGTTGCCGGTGCGCTTCTCCACGACGCCGTCGCGGGTGATCTCCACCTGATCGCCGCGCGCGGTGACGCGCAGAAACGGGTCGACGCCGATGTAGGTATAGCGTCCCAGCCGCTCACCGCCTTCCACGCTTTCGAGCAGGAAGGAGTATTCGCGACCGGTGGCCAGCTTCAGGTAGGCGGAGACCGGCGTTTCCAGGTCCGCGACGTAGGACTTCCACACCGGCGCGAGATTCCCCTGCTCGGCCAGCGCCTGGAAGGTTTCAAAATCCGGTTTCAAAGAAACGCGTCCCCTTGTAATACCTCTAGCACAGCGTTTCGCATGGTGGCGTGGGGCGGTTTGGCGCCGGTCCACAGCTCGAACTGGGCCGCGGCCTGCTCGAGGAACATCTCCAGCCCCTCGATGGTCTGCTTGCCCTGCGAAGCCGCATTGCGCAGCAGGGCGGTTTCGAGCGGGTTGTAGACCATGTCGAAGACGATGTCGGCGGGGATGCGGCCGGGGAACAAAGACCCATCGTCGTGGGGGCTCATGCCGACCGGCGTGGTGTGCACCAGCGCGTCGAACGAAGCCTTCTCGAGTGCGGCCCATTCCATTGAAGCGGCCCCGGCGTCGGCCGCCAGAGCCGCCGCCTTCTCCGCACTGCGGCCAGTCACGGTGACTTTAGCCCCGCTGTCGGCCAGCGCAAAAACGGCCGCACGCGCAGCGCCGCCCGTACCGGCAACCAGCACCCGCGAGCCTTCTAGCTGCAGCCGCTTCGACAGCGGCTTCACCACACCTTGTGCGTCGGTGTTGGTCCCCCACAGCTTGCCGTGCTTGCGGTAGACGGTGTTGGCGGCGCCGATGCGCTCGGCCAACGGATCGAGCCCGGCGAGGCGGCTCAGCACGGCCTGCTTGTGCGGAATCGTCACGCTGAAGCCCTGGATGTCGATCTGTTCGGCGAGTTCGAAAAAGTCGTCGAGCTGATCGCTCGCCACGCGGAAGGGGAAGAAGCAGGCGTCGATGCGTTTCCTGCGGAAGGCGCGGTTGTGCAGCCGGGGCGAGAGCGAATGCGCCACCGGGTCGGCGATGACGCCGAAGACTTTTGTGCGGCGGCTGCGGCGCGGCAACTGGTAGAGGTCGCGCAGCGTGCTCGCGGTGATCTGGCCCGGTGCGGTGCCCATCTCTCCGTCGGGCGCGGCGAAGGCGAAGCAGCCGCCGCGTGCAACGGTCAGAACGCGGCTCGGCGCGCCGATCTCGCCCATCGCCATCAGCGCCATGGGTACATCGGGATGGGCGTCCAGCAGCGCGGTCAGACGACCGATGTCGCTGGGCCGGGTGGCGGTGACGGCGAGCTTGTAGATGTCGGCGGGAATCTCGCGGAGACGCGCCAGCGCCGCGTCGAGATCGGGACAGCCTTCGAAGTCATGGAACGAGAGCACCACGCGCGCCGCCTCGCGCAACGACGCGACCAGCTCCGGCGCCGGCTCGGCCGTCTCGATGTCCACGTCCACCAGTTGCGCGCCGGCCGCCGCCGCGGCGGTCAGGATCACAGACTGCTCTTCGATCGTGCCTTGGAACTCGCCCCGCGCCTCGGTCCGCCGGCAGGTCGCCAGCAGGGCCGGGCGCGGACGCTGCTCGGACAGGCGGCGGATCACCTCGACGCCTTCGGCGGGACGCTCGAGCATGTCCAGGCGCAGTTCGTAGAAGCGCTGCCCGCGCTCGAGGCCGTCGATCGCAATTCGCTGCATCGCTTCCGGCGTGGGGCCCGCAAGCGCAACGCAAAGCCGCGGAATGGCTTTCAGGGAAATCATCATCAGTCAGCTTTTCGAAAAAGCGGCTCCTACGAAGCTCACCACCGAGCGGTCGTCGATATTCCACTGCTCATAACGCAGCACGCGGCCCGCCGCCTGAGGCGCTGATTGCATGAAAGTGTACATCGGTCCGTACCCGCACCAGCGCAGGTCGTCGTGATTGGGGCGCATCAGCTCATAAAAACCGGCGCTGTCTCCGGCGCAGAGCCGCTCGAGCCGCTCCTCGTCGCGGCGACGCACTTCGAGCATCCGGCCGCTCTCGGCCAAGGCGTCAAAGGAGTCTCCGTAGCGCCGGCCGATGTGAGCCATGTCCACGCCCAGCACCCAGATCACGTCGCCGCGCTGCTCGGCCATCTCGCCCAACGCTTCGAAGAATCGCCGGGCGCGGTCTTCGCGTTCGGGAGCGCGGCCGGTGTAGAGGCTCTCGGCCAAGCCGCCGCACAGGATCGGCACGGCGCGCAGCCGCTCGCCGTCAGGCAAGTGCGGCCCCAGCCGGCCCTGCAAGAACACCGACTGGAACTCGATCGAATGCTCGCTCGCGTGGCAGAAGTCTTCCATCCGCACCGCATCGCCGGCCCGTCGGGCGAGCTCGTCGACGAACTCCGTGTCGGTCTCCACCGGCCCCAGAGGCGTCTGGTAGGGCTTGCGGGTCAACCCGAAGCTCTGCGATTCACCGTAGTGCGAAGTCCCCAGAATGATGAAGGTCTTCGAGGCGTGCTCGGCGCGGATTTCGCGATAGGCCGCCGCGTAACTCTCATATCCGCCTTCGGGGCTGACGTGCGGCGCGGCGATGCCGAGCAGGTCGCCGTCGGCCAGGGTCGCATCGGGACCCACGGCGCCGTAGCGCTCGAGCGCCTGCCGCAGCGCTTCCGGCTCGTCGGGGTAGCTCGAGCCGGCATGCGCGGGCGTCCGATCAGGGGCGTCCGCGAACTCCTTGTGCCGACGCTCGCGCATCTCCTCGAAGGCCGGCGAGACCAAAAAACCGTTCTCGTCGAGGGTTTCGAAAAAGTGCGAAGCCAGTTCGCCGACCTCGATCTCTCCGGTAATCTGAACCAGAGCGGCGCGCAGATCCAATTCCGTATGTTCGCCGTCGAACAAGGGCAGCAAGCGGGCCAGCCCGGGAGGCACGATGACGGTGGCGTCGGTGTACTGGAACGGGTCGCGCATCAACAGTCCCGGGCGCTCCGGCACGGGCGACGGCATCACGTCCAGCTCGGGGCGCAGGGGTGGAAGCGTACGCGCCAACCTTCAGAGTAGCGCGCCGCGGGCGTCGGGCTACAATCGAAGCAGTCAAGCCATGCGACGCGTCCTCTCCACCCGGCTGTTTGCGGACGAACGGCTGACGACCTCGACTCTGAGCCGCATCGAGAGAGCGGGATTCCGCTCCGTAGCGCTCTACGGCGAGCGCTGGAGCCTGGACTACCGGCAACGCGGGCGGATGGATGAGCTGCGCAGCTGGTTCCGCGACAGTGAGCTGCGTCCCTACGCCGTGATCGCTCCCACTACGAACGACGAGTCCGGCCGCGGCGACCCCGATGCCATGCTGCGCATCACCGAACTCGACAGGCCGCGCCGCATCAAGATCACCGACGAGCTCAAGCGCGTGCTCGAGATCGCCGACGGCATGCCCTATCAGGCGCTGGTCCTGACCTTGGGCGAGCCCGACGAGGCCTACAGCGAGGCCGCCATGGACGCCGCCTTCAACGCCCTCGACGAGCTCAACGTGATGGCCGGCCAGCTCGGCGTGGAGCTGCTGCTCTACAACTTCGCCAATGAGTTGGCCTCCGCGGACCGGCTCGAAGAGTTCCTGCGCTTCACGCACTTGCCGCTCGGCTATGCCTTCGACTTTCCGTCCGCGCAGGCCACCGGCAAGCTGACCGCTGAGTTCGAGACGATGGCGGAGAAGGTGAAGGCCGTGCTGGCGGCCGACGGCGACGACCCGCGCCAACCACGGCTGTGGCCGGGCCGCGAGGACGCCGCGGTGGACTGGGGCCTGGGGCGCGAGCTGCTGCAAGAGCTCGACGACAATGTCGCGGTCATTCTCGATGTCGACCCGGACCCGACCGTGGAGCCGTTCGATGCGGCCAAGCGCGCCTTGGATTTGTTGGAGGGGTAAGGATTGAGCAACGCAGCGCATCCGCACATCACGATCGAACAGGCCGCCTCTCACGGCGGCGAGACGGTGGTCCTGCAAGGCTGGCTGCACAACCTGCGCCGCTCGGGCAAGATCGCCTTTCCGATCTTTCGCGACGGCACCGGCTTCATCCAGGGCGTAGCGGTGAAGGCGCAGGTTGGCGAAGAGATCTTTGACCGCATCCGCCACCTCACCCATGAAAGCTCGGTGCGCGTGACGGGGACGCTGCGCGCCGACGAGCGCGCGCCGGGCGGCTACGAGCTCGACATCGCCGACGTGGAAGTCCTGCAGGCGGTTCCGGTGGACGACCCGTTCCCGATCACGCCCAAGGAACACGGCGTCGACTTTCTGCTCGACCACCGCCACCTGTGGCTGCGCAGCCGTCTGCAGCACGCCGTGCTGCGGGTGCGGCATTCGGTGATCCGCGCGGTCCGCGACTTTTTCGACAACGACGGCTTCACGCTCGTCGACACGCCGATCCTCACCCCGGCCGCCTGCGAAGGCACGACGACGCTGTTCGAGGTGCCTTACTTCGACGAGGGCTCCGCGTACCTGGCGCAATCGGGGCAGCTCTACAACGAAGCCAACGCGATGGCGCTGGGCAAGGTCTACTGCTTTGGGCCGACCTTCCGCGCCGAAAAATCGAAAACCCGCCGCCACCTGACCGAATTCTGGATGGTCGAGCCCGAGATGCCGTTCGTGGATCTCGACGACATCATGGACCTCTCCGAGCGCTTCGTGGAGTACGTGGTCGCCCGCGTAATCGAAGAGCGCAAGGAAGAACTCAAGACGCTCGAGCGGGATGTTTCGAAACTCGAATCGGTCCGCCGCCCCTTCCCGCGCATCGCCTATGACGACGCGGTGAAGACATTGCAGGGCAAGGGCAGCGAGATCGAGTGGGGCGGCGATTTCGGCAACAACGACGAGACCCTGCTGGGCGAAGACTATGACCGTCCGGTCCTGGTGCACCGCTTCCCCACCGCCATCAAGGCCTTCTACATGCAGCCGGACCCGGCGCGGCCCGAGGTCGCCCTCGGCGTGGACATGATCGCGCCGGAAGGCTACGGCGAGCTGATCGGCGGCGGCCAGCGCATCCACGACTACGACCTGTTGCTGGAGAAACTCCAGGAGCACAAGCTGCCGCAGGAAGCGTTCGACTGGTATCTGGACCTGCGCAAATACGGCTCGGTTCCGCACGGCGGCTTCGGGATGGGCGTGGAGCGCTGCGTGGCCTGGATCTGCGGCATCGAGCATGTCCGCGAGACCATCGCCTTCCCGCGCATGATCTACCGCATGAAGCCCTGACGAACCGACCGATTCCGTTATCGTAAGGATCGCTCGCATGTCCCTGGCGTCCCGAATGTTTGGCGTGCTGCTGCCGGCGCTGGCCGCTGCGGCCCAGCCGGCGCCGTTCGAGCCGATCTTTCGCAAGGCCGTCGAGCTGCGCGAGCAGAGCCTCGGGCCCGACCATCCGCGCACCGTCCAAAGCCGGTTGGCGCTGGCCTACTATCTGGCCGAACAGGGCCGCGCACCGGAGGCCGAGAAGCTGATCCAGCAGGCGATCGGCAGTCTTGACGCCGAAGCCGATCCAGCATCCGCGGCGCTGGCGCTGGAGCGCTGGGCGGAGTTGCGGCTCGACCAGGGCGACGGCTCCAACGCCGAAGCGCTGCTACGCAAGGCCCTGCCCTTGCGTGAGCCCGGCAGCGAAGCGTGGGCGAGAAACCTGGATCGGCTGGCCTCACTGCGCAGCCTGCGCGACGATCTCGCCGAAGCCGAAGCGCTCTACCGGCAGGCGCTCGAGGCCGAACGTAGCGGCCAACGACTGCGCGCGCTAGCCGTTACGCTGGAGTCCCAAGGAGACTTCGCTCAGGCTGAGCAGGTTTACAACGAAGCGCTCGAGGCCCAGCGCCGCGAAGCCGACGGCGGGCTCGACCCGCAGATCGCGCTCACGCTCAACAGCCTGGGCCTGCTGGCCTTCGAGCGCGGCGATCTGGAGACCGCGGCCGCCCGTTTCGGGGAGGCGCTGGCAATGTTCGAGCAGACTCTTGGCGGCGACACGCCCGAAGCCGCCACGGCGCTCGACAACCTGGGCAACGTGCGCCGCGCCGGCGGGGCGTTCGGAGCCGCCGAAACTCTGCTGAAGAAGGCGCTGGCGATCCGGCGGCAGGCGTTGTCAGCGAATCATCCCGACACCGCCGCCACGCTCAACAACCTCGCCGGGCTTTACCACGTGCAAGGCCGGCTCGACGACGCCGAACCGCTCTACCGCGCATCGATCCAGGCGCGCCAAGCCGTCTTCGGCCCGGCGGATTCTATGGCGGCGGAGACCCTCTACAATCTCGGCCACCTGCTGCGGCAGAAAGGCGATGTTGACGCCGCCCGCGACGCTTTCGCCCAATCTCTGGAAATCCTCGAAAAGGCCTACGGGCCCGCTGACGCGTTCGTAGCGGAAGTCCGCAAGGCGCTCGGCGCCATCACGCCGGCCGGCAGCAGCGGCTCGCCGTCGCCGTAGACGCCGATCCAGTGGTTGTGGAAAGTGAGCCCGTTTTGGGGCGTCACGCCCGGCATGTGGCACGAGGCGCAACCGGGCTCGGGCTTGCAGACGGCCGCGGGCGGGTCGTGCTCGGCGGTATGGCATGCGGCGCAGCGCGCGTTGTAGTAGGCCGGCTCGTCGCGCCGCACCGGCTGGTGCGGATCATGGCAGGCCATGCAGGTCAGCCCGGCGGGCGAATCCTTGAAGCAGGCGCTCTGGCTCAGATAGATCGGCTGGTGCCGGGTGTTCCAGGGGTCGCGCCAGTCGATCGCCTCGCCATCGGACGACGGCGGGCGGTGGCAGCCGCCGCAGTAGGTCATCAGCTCCGGCGCGCTGAGCCGAGCCGGGTTGTCGATGGCGGTCTTGGCCGCCGTGAGCTCCCCGGCGCCGATTTCCGCGATGTGCTCCGCGCCGGGGCCGTGGCAAGCCTCGCAACGCACGCCCAACTCGGTCGGCTGGATCGCGAACTCGTCGCTCAGGCCGAGCGGCCCGGTGGTGTGGCAGCGGAAACAGCGCAGGATCTCCGTCTGCGGGCTGAAGGTGCGGTAGCGCAGGCCGAGCGCCTCGTCGGGCGTCTCGATCGGCAAGGTCTGGTGACCGGGGGTGAGGCCGAGCTGGTTCTTCTCGGTGTAGAAACTGAGGTGGTGTTCCAGGTAGTCCTCTTCGCTGAGCCGCGAGACGAACGTGGAGGCCTGGTAGCCCGAGCCGAAGGCCCAGTCAACCACCAGTTCGCGGGTCGCTTCCTCCGAGCGCAGCGTGACGGTGAGCGGGCCGTCGCCGGAGCGCGAGAGCACGTAGGACCAAATTCCGTCACGGGCCGAGGCGGCGGCGAACTCCGCCGCCAGCGGGTGCTCGGCGGCCGGGCGCAGGGCCTGGGCGTGATTGGTGAGGCTTTGGGCGGCAAATTGCTCGGCATGGCAGCCGGCGCAGGCGTCCGCGCCGACGAAGCCATCCTGCGCGCCTGCCGCGGCAGAAAGAACGAGGGCCACCGCTGCCAGCCACAGACAGCGCGACGGACAAGAATGTCCGTCCCCACCCGGAGTGGGACGAACATTCCTGTTCGTCCAAAACCCAATCACCCCAGCAGCTCCTTCACCACATGGCCCTCCACGTCGGTCAGCCGGAAATCGCGGCCGCTGTAGCGGTAGGTCAGCTTGGTGTGGTCGAACCCCAGCGCGTGCAACATCGTGGCGTGCAGATCGTGCACGTGCATCGGGTTTTCCACTGCATGCCAGCCGAGCTCGTCGGTCGAGCCGTAGGTCAAGCCTTTGCGAAAGCCCCCGCCGGCCACCAGGGCGGTGAAGCCGTAAGGATTGTGGTCGCGGCCGTTCTGCAGGAACTGCCGCACGCTGATCTCGGCCGTCGGCGTTCGCCCGAACTCGCCCGCAAAAACAACGATCGTGTCGTCGAGCAGCCCGCGCTCCTTCAGATCGTCGAGCAGCGCCGCGGTGGCGCGGTCGGCGTGGGGCGCGAGCTTTTGGTGCATGAAGATGTCGGCGTGATGGTCCCAGGGCTGGCCGTTGTCAAAAAACACCTGGACCACGCGCACGCCGCGCTCCACCAGCCGCCGCGCCAACAAGCAGCCCCTCGAAAAATTCCAGGTCCCGTAGCGCTCGCGGGTGCGCTCGCTCTCCTGGCTCAGATCGAAGGCGTCGGTGGCTTCCGACTGCATCCTGTAAGCCACCTCCATCGCTTCGATCGAGGTCTCGAGTTCGGGGTCCCCCGCCCTTCCCGCCAGGTGCTCCTGATTGGCCTGCCGTAGCAGCTCGAGCTGCCGCAGTTGCTGCGCGGACGACAGTTTTGGGTTGTCGAGAAACGGGATCAGCTCGCCCGGCGCCAGGGCGTCGGCCGTGTTGTGGATCTGCACGCCTTGGAAGGCCCCGGGCAGGTAGCCGTTCGACCAAAGCAGTTGCCCCGGAGCGCTCGGCTTGCCGGGACACAGCACCACGAAGCCTGGCAGGTTCTGATTCTCCGACCCCAGCCCGTAAGTCAGCCACGAGCCCATCGACGGCGAGCCGACCACGTTGCGGCCGCAGTTCATCATCAGCATGGCCGGCGGATGGTTGGGGATGTCGGTGTGCAGCGATCGGATGACGGTGAACTCGTCGATGCGCTTGCCGATTTCCGGGAAGAGTTCGCTGACCTGGGCGCCGCTCTCGCCCTGCGGGGAAAAAGCGAACGGCGAGGCCATCAGGTTACCCGTCTTGCGCTCGGTCTGCGGGTTGCCGCCGGGGCTGGGCTGGCCGTCGTATTTGGCGAGGGCGGGCTTGGGGTCGAAGCTGTCGATGTGCGAAAACCCGCCCGTCATAAACAGGAAGATCACGCGCTTGGCCGTGCCCGGAAAGTGCGGCGCGCGCGGCGTCAGCGGCCCGGCTTGCGCGGCCTGCGCGCCCAGCAGGTTTGCCAGCCCAAAGACTCCAAAGCCGTTGGCCAGCCCGCGCAGGGCTTCGCGTCGGTTGATCCTACTCGACATACAAAAACTCGTTCGAAGCCATCAGCGCCTGGGCCAACTGCGCCCAGCCGGCGCCGTCCCGGCCGACGAACGCCATCGCCCGCTCGCGCTCCTGCGGCGTCGGCGCCCGCTGGAAGAGAATCGCATACAGGCGCGCGACCTTGTCACCTTGCAGACGCTCCGCCACGGCTTGCGACTGGGCCAGGATCAGCGGACTGTTCAGCAGGAACAGCCGTTGCAGCGGGGCGGTCGTCTTCACCCGCCCTTCGCTGGTGACGCTTGGGTTGGGGAAATCGAACAGCACCAGCATCGGGTCGAGCCGCGGGCGGCTGACCTCGCCGTAGACGGTGCGGCGGCGGTTGGTCGCATCGGAGAGCGGCAGGGCCGGGCCGCCGCGCTCGGGGTCGAGTTCGCCGGAGACGAACAGCAGCGAGTCCCGCAGCGCTTCGGCGTCCAGGCGCCGACGCTCAAAACGCCCGAAGAGCTTGTTGGCGGGGTCCTGCTCGCGCAGCGCGGGCGAGGGGTCGGCGCCGGCGGAGTAGGTCGCCGACAACAGAATCTCGCGGTGCAGCGCCTTGGTCGACCAGCCCTGTTCGACGAGCCGGGAGGCCAGGTAGTCCAGCAACTCAGGATGCGTGGGCCGCTCGCCCGTCTGCCCAAAGTTGCTCTCGGTGGCGGCGATGCCGCGCCCGAAGTGCCCGCGCCAGACGCGGTTCGCCCAGACCCGCGCCGTCAGGGGATTCCGCGGGTCGGCGACGGCTTCCGCCAGTTCCCGGCGGCCGCTGCCTTCAAAGAAAAGCTGGGGCCCATCGTCGCCAAGAATCGTGAGGAAGCCGCGCGGCGCCTCGTCGCCCAAGTTCTGCGCGTTGCCGCGGATGTGGACGCGCAGGTTTTTGGGCTCCTCGACGTCTTCGATCGCCAGGAAGTAGGGATACGAAGGGGGCAGCTTCGCCTTCTCGAGCCGGACCAGCTCGCGCAGGCGATCCAGATGCGCCCGGCGCTCGGGCGTCAGAAAGCGCTCGACCTTTTCGCTTTTGTAATAGAGAATGCCGTCTTCGGTGGCGTCGGAGGTGACCATGCCGCCGTTGTTTTTGCCCTCGGCCAGCAGGTCCTGCCAGAGCATGTACTTGGCGCGCTCCATGGTACGGCCTTCGACCTCGCCGAGTTCGCGGCCGGTCTCAATGCCGAACGAGACGGCCTGGTTGAAGGCATCCACGGCGCGCTTTTCGCGCAGCAGGTCGCGCACGAGTTTTTCAAAGGCCTCGGCCTCGCGCCGGACCTTTCCTTCAGAGCCGGAGGCCAGGGCTTCGTCAAAAGCGCGCAGGTAAGGGTGCTGCCGGGTGGCGGTCTGGTCCAGATAGCGGCTCCAGCGCTCCAGCGTTTCGGCGTCGAGATCAGCGGCCGGCGCTTCGCCGCTGCGGCTGCGCCAGACGCCAACCAGATAGTCGGCGCTGCGGCCCGCGAGCGCCTCGCCGGTCTGCATGCTCTCGGTGAACTGGTAGGCGCGCAGCTCGGCTTCGAGCCCGTCCACGACCTCCTTCTGGCTCTGGTAGGCCTCCACCTCGCCGGCCGGCGCGAGCGGAACCTCGCGGTTGACGGTGTTCTTGAAGACGCCGAGCAGCGCGTAGTAATCCTTAGTCGGGATCGGGTCGTACTTGTGGTCGTGGCACTGCGCGCAGGCGACCGTCAGCCCCAAAAACCCTCGCGTGAGCACGTCCACGCGGTCGTCGTCGGTGAACTCGTTGGTCGGGTCGACGAACAGCCCCAGCCCGGATTCGAGGTTGTCGCCCTCGATGAGGTCGCCGGCGATCTGCGCTTTGGCAAAAAGATCGAACGGTAGGTCGCGGTTGAAGGCGTCGATCACCCAGTCGCGGTAGGGCCAGGCGTAGGGCGCCTTGCCCATCGGCAACTCGTCGGCGTAGCGGGCGATGTCGAGCCAGTAGCGGCCCCAGCGCTCTCCGTAGGCCGGCGAGTCGAGCAGCCGGTCAACCACCTTCGCAAAAGCCTCCGGGCTGTCGTCGGCGAGAAAGGCGTCGGCCTCGTCCGGCGTCGGCGGCAAGCCGGTCAGGTCGAATGTCACACGGCGCAGCAGGGTGCGTTTGTCAGCCGGCGGCGCGGGTTCGAGGCCCTTCGCTTCCAGCCGCGCCAACACAAAGCGGTCGATTGCGCCCCGCGCCCAGTTTTTTTGTTCGACTTCGGGCGGCGTGGTGTTCTTCACCGGCTGGAACGCCCAGAAGTTTTTCTGATCCGGGCGGAAGCCGGATTGTTTCTGCGCCTTCGCCTCGGGCCATACGGCGCCGTCGCGAATCCAGGTCTCCAGCGCGGCGATCTCGGCGGCTTCCAGCGGCCCTTGCGGCGGCATGGTCAGGTCGGGGTTTTCACCCGCGACGGCTTCCAGCAGCAGGCTCGCCGCCGGGTCGCCGGGCGCGATGGCCGGGCCGCGGGCGCCGCCTTCGAGCATCGCCTCGCGCGAGTCCAGCCGCAGGCCGCCCAATTTTGAGTCGGCGTGGCAGGCGAAGCAGCGCTCGGCGAGCAGCGGGCGGACGCTGGTTTCGAAAAAGTCCCCGGAGTCGGCTTGGAGGGTAAAGCAGGCGAGCCACAACAGCGCACTAAAAAAAAGGGCGTTGCCACATCCTCGAACGTCGCTCCACCGGCAGCCCAGCCTGCGCCGGACAAGAATGTCCGGCCCCACTGACGAACCGCAGCCTCGGTGGGACGAACATTCCTGTTCGTCCAAAGGCTGACGGGCGATCGCTGCGAGGTTCCTGCCACTGCGCCGCCCTTGCATACCCGAAATGGTATCTGATAGCGTGGCCGTCTCGATTCTCCACGCGTCTTTGTGATCACCGACACCAATATCCACCTCTCGCGGTGGCCGTTTCGGCGGCTTCCGGGAGACGATACGGCCTCGCTCGTCGCCCGCCTGCGCGCACGCAATGTGGCGCGCGCCTGGGCGGCGAGTTTCGACGCGCTGCTGCATGAGGACATCGGCGGCGTCAACGCGCGCCTGGCCGAGGAATGCCGCTCGGCGCCGGATTTTCTGATTCCGTTCGGGACGGTCAACCTGCGGCTGCCGGACTGGCGCGAAGACGTCCGCCGCTGCGCCGAAGACTATTCCATGCCCGGGCTGCGGCTGGTTCCCGGCTACCAGGGCTACGACCTGGCGCACCCCGACGTCCCGGAGCTTTTTGGAATGGCGGCGCGCCGGAAGCTGCTGATCCAGCTCGTGGTCAAGATGGAAGACGAGCGCACGCAGAATCCGCTGGTGCAGGTGAAGCCGCTGGACCTGCGGCTGCTGCCCGACTTGGCCGCCTCGGCGAGCGGGCTGCGGCTGCAGATTCTGAACTACCGGCCGACCGGCGACTTCAGCGAGGCCGTGCGCCTGGCGCGCGCCGGCCAGGTCTACTTCGACACCGGCATGGTGGAATCGGCCAATGGGCTGCGCAAGCTGCTCGACGCCATCCCGCTCGAGCGCGTGCTGTTCGGCTCGCACTCGCCGTTCTTCTATTTCGAGTCGAACGCCTTGAAGATTCGCGAATCCGATCTCTCCGAGGCCGAAGCCGAGGCCGTGCTTTCCGGCAACGCGGAAGAACTGCTGGGGGCCGGGCGATGATCTGGGATCTGCACTGCCATTTCTCGAACTTCGACGGCGTCACCGTCGAGCAGAACATGGTCAAGATGCTGGCCACCGGCGACCGGCTGGGAATCGACAAGTTCTGCATCTACCTCGGCTTCGACCGCGCGCACGACCCCACGCCGCAGCAGATTGTCGACGCCAACGACGCCGTCCTGCGCGCGCTCGACCACTGGCGCGACCGCGCCTTCGGCTTCGTTTACCTCAACCCCAACCACCTCGAGCTGAGCCTGCGCGAGTTCGACCGCTGCGTCCGCGACGGGCCGATGGTGGGCGTGAAGCTGTGGGTGGCCAAGCGCTGCACCGAGCCTGAACTCGACCCGATCGTTGAGCGGGCTGCGGCGCTGAACGCCGTGATCTTCCAGCACACCTGGGCAAAAACCACCGGCAATCTGCCGGGCGAGTCGACGCCGCAAGATCTGGCCGTGCTGGCCGCGCGCCATCCGCAAATGCCGATGATTTGCGGGCACACCGGCGGCGACTGGGAGATCGGGATTCGGGCAATCCGCGACTCGCCGCTGATCTCGATCGACCTCGCCGGCTCGGACCCCACAGCGGGCTTCACAGAGATGGCGGTGCGCGAACTCGGCGCCGACCGCGTGATCTACGGCAGCGACGCCGGCGGTCGCAGCTTCGCCACGCAGTTGGGCAAGGTCCTGGGAGCGGACATCACGGAACAGGAGCGCCAAAAAATACTCGGCGCGAACCTCAAGAGGATGATGACGCCGATCCTTACAGCGAAAGGGATGCTGTAGCGGGCCGGGCCAAGGCGCCTACAGACGGTCGTTGGCGGCCTTGTACTCCTGGAGAACTTCGTCGACGTCGCCCCAGGCCATCTGGCGGCCGTGATCCATCCACAGCGCCTTGGTGCAGAACTGCCGCACGAAATCCATGCTGTGGGTAGCGGCGAGGATGGTCTGGGGGCCGTGACGACGCTGCTCAAAGAAGCGGTTGCACTTGTCTTTGAAGTGCGCGTCGCCGGCGGTGAAGGCTTCATCGAGAAAGAGGTTCTCGGCCTCGGCGTGGCGCGCGATCGAGAAGGCGAAGCGGCCGCGCATGCCGGTGGAAAGCGTTCGCAGCGGCGCCTCGACGAACTCGCCTAACTCGGCCCACTCGATCACTTCGTCAAAAACCTCCTCGATCTTCAGGCGCGGCAGGCCGCAGATCGCGCCGTAGAGGTAGAGGTTGTCATGTAGCGACAGGTCGCCCACCATGCCCACGCCGAGGCCGGCAAAGAAAGCCACCTCGCCCTGGATGTTGATCTCGCCGGTGGTGGGACGGTAGATGCCGGCCAGGGTCTTGAGCAGGGTCGTCTTGCCGGCCCCGTTGTTGCCGACGATGCCGACCACTTCGCCCTTGGCCACCGCTAAATCGACGTCCGACAGCGCCCGGAACGCCTTGGACCGGATAGCGCCGCCGAAGATGAGCCGCTGCAGCAGACGGAACAAAGTCTCCGAGCCGCGGTAGCGGAACTCCTTCGAGACGCCGGTCGCCGCGATGCTGATGGGCTTCGCCTCAGACATTTTCGGCAAACTCCGGCTCGAGACGCCTGAAGACCGCCAGCGACGCCAGCAACAGCACGCCGTTGAGCGCCAGGAATCCCCCTAGCGAGGCAAGCGACGGCGCTGCGTCACGCAGCACGGCGTCGCGGGAGATCTCGATGACGTAATAGAGAGGATTCAGCGCTACCAGCTGGCGCGCGATCCCCTCGCCCACCAGATCCACTTCATAGAAGATCGGCGTGGCAAAGAACAGAATGCGCAGGAAGACCTGGTAGACATGGTCGATGTCGCGCGCAAACGGATAGAGCCCGGCCAGGGCGATGCTGACCCACACCACCAGCAGCATCTGCGCCGCCACCGCCACCAGCAGCCAGATCCACGAAAGCGTCGGCTCCACGCCGGTGGCCAGCGCGATCAACAGCGCAATGCCCATCGACACCAAGAACTCGATGCTCAGCGAGGCGACCATGCCCAGCACGATCAGTTCCTTGGGAAACACCGTTTCGGCCGTCAGCTCGCGCGACGAGTGCAACGCCCGCAGCGAGGAGGCGGTGGCGTTGGAAAAATGCGTATATTGCACGAGTCCGAGCAGCAGGTAGATCCCGTAGTGCTCGATGCCCGCGCCCAGCTGGGCGTTGAAGAACAGGAACAGGATGCCCAACAGCAACAGCGGATTCAGGAAGCTCCACAGGAACCCCAGAAACGTGCTTTGGTCTTTCAGCTTGTACTGCGAGAGCATCAGCTCGCGCAGCAGATTCAGGCGCCGCTCGTCGTACATGGTTCAGCTAAAGCGAAGCTATCCCGCGACCGACCAACTCGAGGTGCGATCGCGCCTGCCCCGGTCCGGCGGAGTCTCCATGCGCCAGGCCGAAGCGACCGGCGGGTTCCAGGCGGGAACCGCCTTTAAGCCCGCGACCGTTGACGACTGCTGATCGTTCGAGCGCAACTTAGAAGTTATCACGGACATACGACACGTCAAAACAGCGGCCGGGGAGTCCCTGCAACTCGACGGATGTACAACGGGTTGGGCGGGCGTCCCGGTAAGATGGGTTTCTATCGCCCGGGCCGCTTCCCATGAGAATCCGCAAAGCCGTCATCACCGCCGCCGGAAGAGCGCAGCGCAAGCTGCCGCTGCAAACTGTTATTGACGAGCACGGCGAAGAGCGCTCCGTGCTGGGCAAGATCATCGAAGAGGCCGTCCGCGCCAAGGTCCAGGAGATCGCCGTGGTGGTGGCGCCCGGCGACGCCGAAGCCTACGCGGCGGTGGCCTCCTCGAGCGAAGCCGAGGTGCGCTTCATCGAGCAACCCGACCCGCGCGGCTACGGCGACGCCATCCTGCGGGCCCGCGCGCTCACCGGCGATGAGCCGTTCCTGCACCTGGTCGGCGACCACATCTACGTCAGCGACTCCGACAGGAGCTGCACCGAGCTCGTAGTCGAAACCGCGGCGGCCGAGGAATGCGCGGTCTCCGCCGTGCAGGTCACCCGCGAGCACCTGCTGCCGTACTTCGGCGCGGTTGGCGGCCAGCCTCTTTCGGGCGTCTCCGGCGCCTACCGGGTGGACACAGTCATCGAGAAGCCCACCCCCACTGAGGCCGAGCTGCGCTTGCAGGTTTCGGGGCTGCGCGCCGGGCAGTATCTCTGCTTCTTCGGCGTGCACGCGCTCACGGCCGGCGTGATGGATCTGCTGGAAGCCGAGGCCGCCCGCCGTCCTGACGGCCCGCTCACCTTGGCAACGGCGCTGGCGCAATTGGCGCCGAACGAAAAATACGTCGCCCTGGAGATTTCCTCCTCGCGACGCTTCGACATCGGGCAGAAATACGGGCTGTTCATCGCGCAGTTGGCGATGGCCTTGCGCGGGCCGGACCGCGAAGAGGTCCTCACCCGCATGTTTGACGTCGCCGCGGCGCGCCAAGCCGGGGCTGCGACGGAGAAGACGCAGTGAGCCGGCTGCTGGAGACGCTCACCGCCGAGGACTCGGCGTTGCGAGACCGCTCCCTCGACCAGCTCTGTAGCGGCCTGTCGCTGGCCGAACTGCTGGCCGAGTGCGCACAGCTCGAAGAGTTCCGCCGCCAAAGCGAGAGCCTGTATGAGCGCGTGCGGGCGCTGTTCTTCCTCTACGCCATCCACCGCTACCACATCCCCAGGCGCGAAGGGCTCGTCGACCGCGCTCGGCTGCCTTACGAGGGCTACGATCACCTGCTCAAGCGGCGCTACGAAGAGGCCATCCGCATCTTCCTGGCCGAGCAGGAAGCCCACGGCGCCGGCGACGCCGTCTCGAGCGGCTTGGCAGAAGCCTACAAAGGCGCGGCCTTTGAAACCTTGGCGCGGCAGGTGCGGCTGAGTGTGCGCTCGGTGCGCGGCAACCAGTGGATGTTCCGCGTGGGGCACCCATCCGACTATCCGCTGCGCATCCGCCCGGAGCTGGCGCGGCGCAACAGCCAGGGCGGCTTCCCCGTGCTCCACGAGGCGACGCCGGTGCGGATGGATCTGACCCACAGCGGCTGGAGCGACATCTTCTTCCTGGGGATGGACCACCCCGAGGGCGCCCGCGTCATCAACATCTCCGTCGACCTGTCGGTTAGCGAAGGAGCGGCGCCGCGACCGCCGGTGGAAGTGTTTTTGCGGCTGATCGACCGTCCCGTGCTGCGGCTGGCAAGCCTGGACCTGGAAGCGGCGACCGAGATCACCGAACTACAAACCGTTTTTGACTTCGGACGCGACTACCTGGGCCTGCTCAAGGCGGCCGTCATCGCCGCCGGCGTCGTGCCGCCGAGCATGGAAGGCGAAGCGCGGCCGATGGGCGAGGTCTTGCAGGCGCTGACGGGCGATTCCCGGCTGGGCTTGGAAATCGTCAGCCGCGTCAACAACATCCCCAAGGGCTCGCGGCTGGCGGTTTCCACCAACTTGCTGGCGTGTCTGATCAGCGCCATGATGCGGGCGACCCGGCAGGTGCGCAACCTGACCGGCCCGCTCGAAGAAGAAGAGCGGAGACTCATCGCCGCGCGCGCCATCCTCGGCGAGTGGCTGGGCGGCTCCGGCGGAGGCTGGCAGGATTCGGGCGGCCTGTGGCCGGGGCCGAAGCTGATCGAGGGCGTGCAAGCCGGGCCGGGAGACGTCGAGTACGGCGTCAGCCGCGGCACGCTGATGCCACGCCATCAAGTCCTCGGGCACGACCGCGTGCCGGCGGAGACCCTGCAAAAACTCCAGGACAGCCTGGTATTGGTGCACGGCGGCATGGCCCAGGACGTCGGCCCGATCCTCGACACCGTCACCGAGAAATACCTGCTGCGTAGCGCTCTGGAGTGGCAAGCGCGCCAGGAAGCCGGCGGCCTGCTCGACGAGATGCTCGAACTGCTGCGCCAGGGCCGCATCCGCGAGATCGGCGCCGCCACTCAGCGAAACTTTGACGGCCCCATCCAAACCATCATCCCGTGGGCCGGCAACGCCTATACCGAGATGCTCGTGGAGCGCACGCGCGCCGCGCTGGGCGACGATTTCTGGGGCTTCTGGATGCTGGGCGGCATGTCGGGCGGCGGCATGGGCTTCCTGTTCAACCCCGAGCGCAAGACCGAGGCGGCGGCGAAGCTGCGCGCCATCATGCTCGAGGTCAAGACCGAGCTCGAGACCGGCTGCCCGTTCGCCATCACGCCGGTGGTCTACTCCTTCGCCGTCAATGAGCGCGGCAGTTGGGCCGAGTTGGCGGCCGACGCCGACCCGCTGCCACCGGAATACTACTACCAGCGCCTGCCGTCGCTGCTGCGGCAACCGCCCGGCGAGCTGACCGCCAGCGACCGAGCCGACCTGCACCGCTTCAGCTCCGGCGCCGGCCAGGGCTCGGCGGGCTTTCGCGTGGAGTCGCTGGTGGAGCGCATGCTGCCCAAATCCGACGACTCGGACGCGGGCGAGCAGGCTTCGCTCGAACAACTGCTGGCCGAAAGCGGCTTTGACGCCGAAGAGCATGAGCGCATCCGCGACGACCTGCGCCGCGGCCGCATCGGGCTGGCGCAGAACCGCCTGCCCGCCTCGACGCGGGTGGAAGACGTGCGCGCCGAACACCTGCGCGACGGCATCAGGGGCTTGGGCGAAGACGACCGCCGCGAGGGCGAGCGGGCGCTGGCCGCCGGGGAAGTCGCCGTGGTCACCTTCGCCGGCGGCGCGGGCAGCCGCTGGACCAAGGGCGCCGGCGTGGTGAAGGCGCTCAACCCATTCGCGAACATCGCGGGCAAGCACCGCACCTTCGTCGAACTGCATCTGGCCAAGACACGCCGCAGCAACGCCCGCTGGGGCGTCGACGCGCCGCACGTGTTCACCACCAGCTACCTCACCTACCGCCCAATCGCCGAGCGGCTGGCCGCGCTGGACAACTATGGCTACCGCGGGCCGCTCTATCTGTCGCGCGGCCGCAGCGTGGGACTGCGCTTCGTCCCCATGGCGCGCGATCTGCGCTTCGCCTGGGAAGAGACGCAGCAGCAGACGCTCGACGAGCAGGCCCAAAAAATGCGCGACAGTGTGCGCGCGGCGCTGATCGGTTGGGCCGAGCGGGCCGGCGAGGGGTCGGACTACACCGACAACCTGCCGCTGCAGTGCATGCACCCCACCGGGCATTGGTACGAAATCCCCAACATGCTGCGCAACGGCCTGCTGGCGCAGCTGCTGGCCGAACGCCCGCGGTTGCGGACGCTGATGGCGCACAACATCGACACCCTCGGCGTCGATCTCGACCCGGCGCTGCTCGGCGCCCACCTGCGCTCCGGCGTCGGCATGACGACCGAGGTCATCTCGCGGCGAGTGGAAGACTCGGGCGGCGGCCTGGCGCTGGTCAACAGCCGGCCGCGCCTGATCGAGGGCATGGCGCTGCCGCGCGAAGAGCTCGAGTTGGAGTTGTCGTTCTACAACAGCAACACGTTCTGGATCGACATCGACCGCATGCTGGCCTGTTTCGAACTCCGCCGCGAAGACCTCGCCGACCAGCCGAAGGTCGACCAGGCCGTGCGCCGGCTGGCGGCGCGGCTGCCGGCCTACATCACCATCAAGGACGCCAAGAAGCGCTGGGGCAAGGGCCAGGAAGACATTTTTCCGGTGGCGCAGTTCGAGAAGCTGTGGGTGGACATGACGGCGCTGCCGGAGCTGGACTGCGGCTATGTACGGGTGTCACGGACGCGCGGCCAGCAGCTCAAGGCGCCGGCGCAGCTCGACGGCTGGCTGCGGGACGGCTCAGCGGAAGCGGTGGCGTCGCTGTGCGACTTCGCGTGAGGACTGCTTGGACCCTGGACTGCCGTCCAGGGCTCGTTTTCTGTTGGAGTGAGAGCGATCCGAGCCCCTGACGGCAGTCAGGGGTCAGTCCGCTCGGGCCACGACGCCCTGGCGCTTGTCGAGCAGCCGCGCCGCCTCGTCCAGCCGCGCCGCCGCACTCTGGACCTGCGGATCAGCCTCGGTCTCGGCTTCCGTCCCGGCGTCCACATTGAAGGCCGCCGTCAGCGTCCGGCTCGCCAGATAGCGCCGGACGAACGAGCGGTTCTGCTCGTAGTAGGGGGCGGTCTCCGGCTCCTCGCGCAGCAGAAACGCCTGGAAGGCGTCGAGCGTGGCGGGGTCGGGACGCCAGTTGCGGTCGATCTTACGCACGTCCATCGTCTCGGCGAAGCGGGCGAAAACCCGCTCATTGAGCCACAGCCGCTGGACATCGGAAAACTCCGGCTCGGGCAGATAGAGGTCCGGCGCAATGCCACCGCCGCTATAGACCGCACGGCCCGCGGTGGTGCGGCTCAACTCGCTCTGCTGCGGCTCAAAGCCGACATCGCAGGGGTCGGCGTAATAGTCGTCGCGCGACAAGCCGTGCCAATCGCGCTGAATCTGCCGGCCGCTGGGCGTGTAGTAGCGGGCGGTGGTCAGGGTCAGCCCGGTGGAGTCGGCGAGGTTGTAGACGCTCTGCACCAGTCCCTTGCCGAACGTGTTCGTACCGACGATCAGGGCGCGGTCGTGATCCTGCAGCGCGCCGGCCACGATCTCCGACGCTGAAGCCGAGCGGCAGTTCACCATCACCGTGATCGGATAGTCCGCCCGCGTGGCGTGGTTGGCAGCGCGGTAGCGCCGGCGGCGCTCGCGGCGGCCGCGGTGCGAGACGATCGCCGCGCCCGGTTCGAGAAACGCGCCGGCCACGTCGACGCTCGCCTGCAGGAAGCCGCCTGGGTTGTCGCGCAGATCGACCACGAGCCCGTCGAGGCCGCGGCTGTCGAAATCGCTCAGAACCTTACGGAGCTCTTCGCCCGTGGTCTCGCCGAACGAGGTGATGCGCAGATAGCCGATACCGGGCTTGAGTTCGAACGCAATCGGGATGGTGGGGCGCACGATCTCGTCGCGCTCCAGGTCGACCTCCACCAGCCCCAGCCCGCCGTTGCGCGCCAACGCCAGCCGCACCGTGGTGCCGGGTTTGCCGCGCACGGTGTCCGCCACGTCGTTCACGCTCAACCCCTCGGTCGAGGCGCCGTCGATCGAGCGAATCACATCGCCTGGCCGCACGCCGGCTCGGAAAGCGGGGGTGTCGGGAAACGGGTAGTCGACGATCGGCTCTCCATGAAAGAGGCGAATCTGCATGCCGACGCCGGCGTATTCGCCGCGCTGCTCCTCGCGCAGACGGGCGAAGCGGTGGGGATCGAAGAACTGCGAGTGAGGATCGAGCAGCGCCAGCATGCCCGGGAGGGCGCCTTGGTAGACGGCGGCCTCGGGGTCGACCGGCTCGGCGGCGCGCTGCTCGACGGTGCTGAGGACGGCGCGAAAGCGCTGGGCCTCCTGGGCGACGAAGTCGGCGGAGGCGACACGCCCGGGGCGGCCCAAAGTGTCGCCGTAGCGCCCGCCAACCAGCGCCGCTGCCAGCAAGAGCAGCACAACGCTGGAGAACGAAACTGCGTCGCGACCCATCCGCCAAAAACCTGGTTCAGTATATCAACGGTCTGGAAGCGCCGCCTAGCGGGGCGCGCGAATGATGCTCGCGAGGTGGCGCAGGCGGTCTAGCGTGCGGGGGGCGTCGGACGCAGGCCGTGCCCGAGCCGGGGACCTGGCTGCTGCTGCTGTCGCTTCGCCGCCGCCGCTGACAAGACATATCGCGATGAGCCGCCGGGGTTTACCCCGCGGGCCGGCGTTGCGGTCGGGCGGGCTTGCGCTGTGTCCGGGCTCCGGCCTTCGAGCCAGCCGGGACGCCGCCGTTGCAATACAATCCTCCGTGCCGGCCCGCGCCGTAAACGGCGGCGGCTCATGGCGCGTTTGGTTACCGAAACGGTAGTTCGTAGAGCTCAGAGTGAGTCGGAGGAGGGCGCCCCCTGCGGGGGCTCGATCCCGCCGCGGCTTCGCGGCGCTGGCCCCATACCGCGCGGAGCGTCCAGGAGCTTCGTATCAGGGCCGGCTACTTCGCCGGGCCGAACCGCTCGTCAAAGTTCACGAAAAACACGAACTCCGAGTTCTCGTCGCTCTCATGCTGATCGAGCGTCGGCGAGTAAGTCTTGAACCAGATCTTGCCCTCCGCGGGATCAAAGCGGATCACCCGCAGCCAACCATCGCCGCCGCGCTCGCGCGTCTGGTAGTCGGCCAGCACCTCGAAGACCTCGCCGCCGCCGTCCTGCGGAGACGCCTGGAACCACTCGCCGCCGGCGGTCGCCCAATGCCCGCACAGCACCATGAAGATCTGCGGATTGCGGCGAACCAGTTTCTGGTAGATCTCTTCGCCCGAGTTGCCCACATCCTTGATCAGGTACGCCTCGGCCGTGCGGGAGTTGGTGCGGTCGTCGATGTAGATGTGGGTGGTGACGATGGTCGGCATGCCCGGATGCTCGCGCATCACCGACTCGGCCCAGGCGATGGCGTCATCAGGAACGTCGGTCTCCAGATGCAGGATCAGGAAGTCGCGCCCGGCCCCTGAAAACGTCTGGTAGCTGTTGAGGCCGTTCTCCGAGACCCCGCCGAACCAGGGTTTTCCCTCGAACCGCTTGGCGCCGAAACGGTCGATGAACATGTCGGCCTGGCGTGGGTTTTCGGGGTTGCGGTCGTAGTCGTGGTTGCCGATGGCCACGCCCCACGGCACGAGCCCGTCGAGCCGGCTCATCGCAGCCTCGGCCACGTCCCACTCCTCCGGGCGGTCGGCGTAGTTCTGCACGATGTCGCCGACGTGCGTCGCGAAGACGATGTTCTCCTCGTCGATGTGCTCGGCCACCCAACGCGTCTGGTCGTGGAAGATGTCGGGGAATTTCTCGCTGTAGAGCTGCGTGTCCGGCAGCATCACCACTGTAAACGGCTCTTCGGCCGCCGGCTGGGCGCAGCCAGCGAGCAAAACGAGCATAAGGGGAAGGATCAAGCGGCTCACACCGCCATCGTACTCATTCGATGTCACGAATGGGCGACAAAGCGGGCGAATTCCTCGGCGATGCGACCGGCGACGGCCGACGCCTTCTCCGAGCCGTCCCGTTTCTGAATGATCCCGTGGGTGGCGCCCTCGAAGACAAGCAGTTCGGTCGGCGCCGGAATCAGCGGTCGCGCCGCCTCGATCTCCGCGATGGAGCCAAAGGCGTCCTTCGAGCCGTGAGCGAAAAGCGTCGGGACCGGCAAGTCCGGCAGATGTTCGGTGCGCAGCTTCTCCGGCTTGCCCGGCGGGTGCAGCGGACAGGAGAGCAGCAGCAGCCCCTGGGCCGCCTCCGGTCTTTCGGCCAGCAGCATCGAAGCCTGCCGCCCGCCATACGACGACCCGCCCAGATACACCCTATCGGCCTTGCCGGAAAGAGATGCCGCCGCCAAGCGCAGGCCTTCGCGGTCGCCCACGGCGCCGCTGGGAGACGGCGGCCCTTTCGGTCGCTTCTGTCGATAGGGGAGATCGAGCCGCAACGCCGCCCAGCCGATCCGCGCGAAGGCGTCGCAGAGCGCAATCAACAGTGCGGATTGGCGATCGCCGCCGGCGCCGTGGGCGAGTGCGATCGCCGCCTCAGCCGCGCCGTCTGGCTCATGGAGCGTTCCCACGACCTCATCGGGGGTCCACTCCGATACGTGCGGCATGCGGTCCGTCGACATCTGGGGGAGAGCTTAGCAAGACAAGCCTCCCGGCGACGGCGGGTGATCCGGAGGGGACTCCGAACTTGGGGGTATCGGAGTCAGGACCACCCGCCGCAGCCGAGCGAACCCTCAACAGAGTCGAGGATTCGACGGAGGAGATGCCATCTTCAGGTCAACGATTGTTTGCGCCCGCAAATACTTTCCGACCCCGTCCGCGTCTGAATTGTTGCCGGAAAGCACGTTGCCTGTTCGGGGGCTCCATCCGTCAGGGAAGGAAAACCGACCGAGCCGAAAAAGCTTCCGCCGGCGCAGACATCGCATTTGATCTCTGGGGGGAGACAAGAGAGCGAGACTGGCCGACGGAAGTGTCATCAGGACTGTAGAGTTGGTTGACTCGGTAGAACGCTCCTTTCAGAGGCACGCCCGCCGCCAAACTGCGCCGCGTTGATAGGACTGGACTTACGGCGGCGGTCGGGCGAGATGCCGTGTCGATTGGACCGCCCGGCGTGTCACGGTGACTCAGCCGTCGCCACGGGCCGGGTATACTCGTCGCGTGGATTCCATCGATCGCATCTCACGGCGCGGCATGCTCCTGGCCGGAGCCGCCGCCGCTCTGCCCCAAGCCCGCTCGGCGCCGGGCGACGACATCTGTATGGCCAGGGCGACCGATCTGGCGCGCCTGCTGCGCCGCAAGAAGATTTCGGCGCGCGAAGTGCTCGAAGCCCATCTGGCCCGCATCGACGCCGTCAACCCCAAGGTCAACGCGATCATCACCCTCGTCGCCGACCAGGCGCGCAAGAAGGCCCAGGAACTCGACGAGCAGGCCGCCAAGGGACGCTTCGCCGGTCCGCTGCACGGCTTGCCTGTCGCCCACAAGGATTTGCAGGACACCGCCGGGATCCGCACCACCTACGGCTCGCCGCTGTTTCGCGACCATGTGCCGACCAAGAACACGCTGATCGTCGACCGCATCCAGCGGGCCGGAGCGGTCACGCTCGGCAAGACCAACGTGCCGGAGTTCGGCGCCGGCTCGCAGACCTTCAACCCGGTCTTCGGCGCCTCGCTGAATCCTTACGACGTGACCAAGACCACCGGCGGCAGCAGCGGCGGCGCGGCCGCGGCTCTGGCCTGCGGCATGGTCCCGATCGCTGACGGCAGCGACACCGGCGGCTCGCTGCGCAACCCGGCGGCGTTCTGCTCGGTGGTCGGCTTCCGCACCGCACCGGGCCGCACACCGCGCGTTCCCACCGGAACGGCCTGGAACTCGCTGTCGGTGGTGGGGCCGATGGCGCGCAACGTCGGCGACGCGGCGCTGCTGCTCTCCGCGATCGCCGGGCCGGATCTGCGCATCCCGCTGTCGATCCAGGAGTCGGGCGAGCAGTTCGCCGGATCGCTCGAGCGCGAGTTTCGCGGCGTGCGCGTGGGCTGGTGCTCGAACCTCTTCGGTCTGCCGTTCGCCAAGGGCGTACGCGACGTCTTCTCCGCCCAGCGCGAGAAGTTCGAGGCCTTGGGCTGCAAGGTCGAGGACGCCGAGCCGGACCTGACCGACGCCGACGAGGTTTTCAAAGTCTTTCGCGCGCTGGCCTTCCACCAGGGCCACGGTGCACGGGCGGCCAAGCACCGCGACTCGATCAAGGCGACCGTGCTCGAAGAAGTCGACCGAGGCATCGCGCTCCGCGGCCCGGACATCACGCGAGCCGAGGAACTGCGCTCGAAACTCCACGCCCGGGTCGGCCAATTCCTCGAAAAGTACGAATACTTCGTGCTGCCGACCACGCAGGTTCCGGCCTTCGACGTGAAACAGGAGTGGGTGACCGAGATCGAGGGCCGGAAGATGGACAGCTACATCGACTGGATGCGCTCGTGCTACTTCATCACCGTGACCGCCCTGCCGGCGATCTCGGTCCCGGGCGGCTTTACGCCGGAGGGCCTGCCGGTGGGATTGCAGATCGTGGGCCGCGTGCAGGCCGAGATGGCGGTGCTGCAACTCGCCCACGCCTACGAGCAAGCCCGCGGCGCACTGCCGCCGCCCGGCGTGCTGGCCGGTTGAGCGACCAGGATCTCTCCCCGATCCCGGACGAGGCACCGGGGCTGGGGCCGAGCAGTTTTTGGCTGCCTATCTGGAGCCTCTCGGCCCTTTCCCCGCTGGCGAATATCGTCGATCGCTTGCCGCGTCTGCTGGAAGCGCTCGCTGTAGAAGTCCCGCCCGTGGTTGCGTTCGAGCCTTCGGCTCATCCGCTCCTCTCGCCGCAGCGAGAGGAGCGTCGATATCGCGGGGACACGGATGTTCCGAAGAGCGAACACTCGCGGCGAGTCCTGCCGCTGGGCCGTCTCGACGGTCTGTTGCGGAAGCATCGTCCGCTCGCTTGGAAGCCGGACCGCTATGTTTTCCAGCGAAACGGGGAGCCGCTCGACGACCGGGACTTGCTGCGGCAACAGATCCGCCCGGCCGCCGAGCGGCTTGGGTTCTACTTCACCGGGTTCGGTTGGCACTCGTTCCGGCGGCAGAACCTGACGCTCATTCAAGGAGAAGGCGCCACGGCGATCGAAGCTCAAGCGCAAGCCGGTCACTCGCGGCCGGTGATGACCTCGGAATACACCGTCGTCGGTCTCGATCGGCGAGAGGCGGCGGTCCGTCGAGTGCAGGAGCGTCTGTTCGGCGGCCTGATCGAAGAGGAAGAGCGCCCGCACGGGCATAGTGCAGGATTTTCGGAATGACGATTCGGGTGAACCGTCCTAACTCATTGAAAAGAAGTGGGGTATCCACTTGACTCAGGTAGCCCCAACATCTTGTGGTCGGCGTTAGTCCGGTTCGGCGTCCCAATCGGCCACGATCGAGCGGTACGGCGTGGGCTCGGCCGCGACGGCCTGCTGGACAAGGCGGTAGAACAGCTTCCCGCGGCTGCGTGAGCTGCGGCGGTTGAAGCGGAATACGAATTCGTCGAGGTAGTAATCCAGATGCTCGTGGCTGATCGCCCCCTGATGCGTGCCCA
>JGI12316J15310_10000061_pt17 | contig 29027 bp, 23 predicted proteins | sample MarCyaLeptolynsp_FD_15310 | JGI IMG/M metagenome (IMG submission 15310)
CCAAAGGCGCTTGGGCGCCTTCCGCAAAGCCTGTGTGCCGTGGTCGGGTATGGCTGCGGTAAAGCGGCACCGAGGCCGGTGAGCGCGCCGGCACAGCCGGTTCCGCCGTCATGCGCTGCAGCGCCTCATGGGAGAGGCTCTCCGTGGCACGATGGCCAGCGGCGCTTAGGGCCTCCCGCAAGGCGCCGATCAGGAGCGAGCGCACCGCATTGGCATCCCGGAAGCGCAGCTCCGTCTTGGCGGGATGGACATTGACGTCCACCTCTTCCGGCGGCAGGTCCAAGAACAGCGCCAGCATGGGGTAGCGCCCGCGCGGCACGAGATCGCCGTAGGCGGCGCGCACCGTGCCCGCCATGAGCTTGTCGCGGACGGGGCGCCCGTTCACCACGAGATAAAGCTGTAGGCCGTTGGGACGGTGCAGCGTGGGAAGGCCCGCGAAACCCTCCACGCGCATGGGCCCGCGCGCCGCGGAGACAGGCAGCGCATCGGTGACGAAACCCGACCCGAGAATGCGGCCAAGGCGCGCGAGCGCGTGATCCAACAAGCCGGGCGGGCAGGCCTCAAGGCGAAGCGTGGTGCGCCCGCCCGTGGCGAGCGAGAAGGCGATTTCCGGATGGGCCAGCGCCAGGCGTTTGACAGCGTCGGCGATCGCCGCGCTTTCGGCGCGCTCCGATTTCATGAACTTCAGCCGCGCCGGCGTGGCGTAGAAAAGGTCGCGCACCTCCACGTCGGTGCCGGGCGCGCGCGCCGCAGGCTTTGGCTGGGACTTCCGGCCTCCATCGACGCTGATCGTCGAGCCTTCCGGCGCATCCTTGGCGCGGGAGGTGATGGTGAGCCGCGCCACCGCCCCGATGGACGGCAGCGCCTCGCCGCGAAAACCGAGCGTCAGGATATGGGAGAGATTGTCGCCAGCGAGCTTGGAGGTGGCATGGCGCTCGACCGCAAGCTCCAGGTCCGCCGGGCTCATACCGGCGCCGTCGTCGGCCACGCGGATCAAGGACAAGCCGCCGCCCGCGACCGTCACGTCGATGCGGGTCGCGCCCGCGTCGATCGCGTTCTCAACCAACTCCTTGACGACACTGGCCGGCCGCTCGACCACCTCACCCGCGGCGATGCGATTTATGAGGTTCGGCGGCAGCTGACGAATGGCCATGGCCTGCCTCCGCTTGCCCGCCCCGGCCTTAGACCGGGTGGCTCACTTTAGCCGATTCTGCAGCGATAGAAGGCCTAGCCGGGCGCGCCTGCGGGCTGGACGGCTTCCGCCGGCTCCACAGGCTTGCCCACGATCGTGGTGATCAAGCGATCGGGCTCCAGGAGGCGCTCGGCCACCCGGCGGACGTCGTCCATGGTCACCGCCTCGACGAGGGAGTTGCGGCGGTCCACATAGTCGATGCCGAGGTCCTCGATCTGGATCCACAAGAGCTGGCTGGCGATGCTGGAGGAGGATTCGAAGCGCAAGGGATAAGCGCCCGTGAGGTAGGCCTTGGCACTTTCCAATTCCTCGGCGGTGGGCCCCTGCTCCGCCATGCGCTCAAGCTCGTTGCGGATCACCGACAAGGACTGGCCGACGGCCTCGTTCTTCGTGGCCACGTGGCCGATAAAGACCGGCCCGTGCATGTAGGAGTAGAGGCTGGAGCGGACGGAGTAGGCCAGCCCGCGCTTTTCCCGCACCTCTTCCATCAGCCGCGAGGAGAAACCGCCGCCGCCGATGATGTAGTTGAGCACATAGGCCGGTACGAAGTCGTCATCCTGACGGGAAATGCCGCGCATGCCAAACTGGGCGACCGACTGGGGCACATCCATGGTGATGACCTCGCGGGTCGGCCCGAGCGGCGGGTCCGCCTCGGCCACTTGGACCAAGTCGGAGCGTTCCGGCAGGTCGCCGAACAGCCGGTCGAGCATCTTGCCGAGCTCCTCGGGGCCGATGTCGCCGACCACCGAAACCACAAGCTTGTCGCGGGCGAAGACGCGCCGCACGTAGTCTTTCAAATCGTCCGCCGAAATTCCGGCAACGGACTCTTTGGTGCCCTTCACCGGGCGCCCATAGGGATGGTCCTGGAAGGCGATACGGTTCCACGCCAGCGCGGCCACCGTCTCCGGGTCGTTCTCGTCGAATTTGAGCCCCGCCAAAATCTGAGCGCGCACACGCTCGATAGCGTCCTCGTCGAAGCGGGGTTGGGACATCGCCAGCCTTACCAGATCGACGACCTCGTCCTTGTTTTCGGTGAGGGACTGGACCCTGCCCAGCATGACGTCGCGGCCGGCATCGAAGTTCATCTTCATGGCGAGCTCTTGCTCGCGCTCTTGGAAGGCGATGGCGTCGAGTTCGCCGGCCCCTTCGTTCATCATGGCCGTCACGAAGTAGGCCTCCCCTTCCTTGCCGGGTGCGTCTTGCGACGCGCCGCCGAAGAAGGCGAACCGGATCGTGATCAGCGGATTCTCATGGCTCTCGACGAGCCAGGCTTTGATCCCGCCCGGGCTCGTCACTTCTTGGATTTTCATGCCACTTCCTTTGGCCGCGGCGGGAGACGCCAAAAGCGCGACCGCCAGAAGAGCCGTTCCAAGCCACACCAAGGAGGCGATGCGCGCAGCGGGGACCATGATCGGCATCTACGACCTATCCCCGCCGGCAGCAGGCGCTGCATCTTCGTCGGTGCTGCTGGTGAGCTCAGGCTCTGGTTTGAGGATTCCCGTGACCGAGTTGTCGTCGTCGAGATACTTGCGGGCCACGGCACGCACGTCATCCACCGTCACCTCTTTCAAGCGCTCGGGCCAGGCCTCGACGTCTTCTACGGTCATGCCGGCGGCCAAACGCCAGCCGTATTGACGCGCCATGCGCGAGATGGAGTCGGAGTTGTAGACATATTCCGCGATCTGCGAAGCGCGGGCCCGGTCGAGTTCGGCTTGCGTCACGCCGCCTTCGCGCAGGTCTTCCACCACGCGGTCGATCGCGGCCTTGATGTCCTCCGGCGTATGCTCCTGGCCGGCGATGGCATAGAAGCTGAGCCTCCCCGAATCCAAGCCGGAATCGCTGTACCAGCCGCCTGCCGACGCCGCGACCTGATCCTCCATGACCAGGCGTTTGTAAATGCGGCTGGTGGCGCTATGGGCGGCGACGCGCATCAACAGCTCCAGTGCCTCCGCCTCGCCCGGCTCCGCCGAGGCGTAGCTCGGGGCGATGTAATAACGCTGCACCGTGGTGCGACCCGCGCGCGGATCCTCCAGCGTGACGACGATCGGAGACTCGTGCTGAGGCTCCGTGGGCCGCTCGCGTTTCTCCGCATCGCCATGCCGCGGAATCTGACCGAAGGTCTTCTCGGCGAGCGTCTTCACCTGCTCCGGCTCCACGTCGCCCGCGATGATGAGAATCGCGTTCTCCGGGGCATAGAAGCGGCGGTAGAAGGACAAGGCGTCCTCCCGGTCAAGCTCCTTGATCTCGTGCTCCCAGCCGATGATCGGAATGCCATAGGGATGATTGCGATAAAGCGCCGCCATCATCTGCTCTTGCAAGATGGCGCCGGGATCATTGTCGACCCGCGAGCGGCGCTCTTCGAGGATGACATCGCGCTCGGTGGCCACGTCCTGGGGCGTCAGCCGCAGATTGGCCATGCGGTCCGCTTCCATCTCCATGATCGTGGGCAAGCGATCCTTGGCCACGCGCTGGAAATAGGCCGTCACGTCGTGATTGGTGAAGGCGTTGTCGTTCCCGCCGTTCTTGGCGACGATCCTGGAAAACGTGGGGACTTTGTCGGTGCCCTTGAACATCAGATGTTCGAGGAAATGCGCGATGCCGGAGCTGCCCGGAGGCTCGTCCGCGGCGCCCACTTTGTACCAAACCATCTGGGTCACGACTGGAGCGCGGTGATCGGGGATGACAACGACCTGAAGCCCGTTGGCGAGGGCGAACTCGCTGGCACGCTTCGGTTTCACTTCTTCAGCAACGGCGGCAACGGACATAGGCAAGCTCATACTGGCTAGGACAAGGCCAACTCGCAGGAGGGCGCTCGATCGATCTTGCATCCATACTACCATTCGCAGAGGGCCTTTAGGATTGGTACGCAAGGTTGGCGCGCGCGGAATGGCAAGCCTGACAAGCCACTAGCGCTTAGACCACATGTCGCGCCTCAGGCCTGGATTTTCAAGAAATCCGACCGGCAATATCAAGTTACGAATTGGTTAGAAGGAAGGCGCCTGGCCGGAGGAGGCACGGTTGTAGCTGTCCGGCGCCGCGGGGTTGAAGCCTTCGTTGTTCTGGTCAGGCAAGGGCGCTTGCGGCACGTGCGGGGTAATTGGTGCCCGCTGGGTTTGGGCCACGGTTGGGGCGCGGTCCGACGGATCCGGCTCGGGCACGTCGGGGATCGGCTCTTCCACGGTCTTCTTGCCGCCAAACCACTTGTCCAGCAGGGTTTCCTTGCCGGCATAGGCATTCAGCGGATCGTTGGCGGCCTCGACCTCCGCCTTGGCAGCCTTCTCCTCCTGGATCACGCGAACGCGGACTTTTTCCGGGTCGTCCGGCCAATCCTGGCGCGCCGTGGCCACCGCAACGCCTTGGCTCGGCGCCGGCAGGCTATTGGTACTGGGCGGCACCATGAGCGGCGGGCGTTCGGTCATCTGCACGTCCGCCTGCTTACGGTCGCCAGAAACGCCCATATAGTCGAAGACCTTGCCCTCGAACTCCACGCCGCCGCAGCCGCCAAGGAAGCCTGCGCCGGCAAGCATGCCTGCAAGCGCGATTCCGCGGCCGAAACTGGCTTTGGCGCTGGAGTTTCCCAAGATGATCCCCCTCAAGACCCGGCAATCCCGGGTTTGTTTACATTTTGGAGGGGTTTCCGGCCTTTTTGTGACCCCCGAAGACCGAGTCATACAAAAGTCCGATGACCCCGGCAACTATGGCGACATCGGCAATATTGAAGATGTACCAGTGGAAGCCAAAGGCGTGGAAGGCGAAGAAGTCCGCCACCGCGCCATAGGCAAGCCTGTCGATGGCATTCCCGATGGCCCCGCCGACGATCAGCCCGATAGCAATGGCCGCCAAAGGCGTGGTGACGCGCGCAAGCCAAATGATAAAGGCGAGGCTGGCCACGAAGGCGAAGACCACCAGCCCGATTTGCCCAAGAGAGCTGTCCTGCGGCAGGAGCCCGTAGCTGATGCCTTTGTTCCAGACCAGAACCAAGTCGAAGAACGGTGTCACGGTGACGACCTGCTTGGCGCCGATGTCGTACACGTAGAGCATGAACGCCTTGTGCGCCTGGTCTATCAGCAAGGCGACCGCCGCCACGGCGAGCCCGAGCGGCGAATAGGGTCCCCAGAGCCATTGACGCACCATCGACTTAGCGTCCCGCTCGCGTATCGAACTGACGTACGGCTTCCGCATCGCGCGGCGACAGGGTCGGAAACGCGGGGTCGGCGCCGACATCCGGTGAGATCTTCCACGAGCGGGCGCATTTCTTCCCCTTGGCGCGGACGAAGACAACGGCCACACCAGGCACGTCGTCGAGGCGGAAGGCGTCCTGCGATCCTTCCTCGGAGATCAGCGTCGCCGCGCTGGTGATGGCCGTCTCGGCGAGATCGATGCCGCCCAGAGCATCACGCAAATCTTGGTCTGCGACATAGACCTTCGGCGCCGCCTCGAGGCTAGAGCCGATGCGCCCCTCTTTCCGCTCGATCTCGAGCGCGCCGGTGATGACGCGGCGCACTTGCCGCACCTTGCGCCATTTCTCGGCGAGCGCCTGATCACGCCAGTCGGACGGCACGTCGGGGAACTGCCGCAAATGCACCGAGCTCTCCTCGTCCGAGGATTCGCTGGAGAAGCGCGTCAGCCATGCCTCCTCCATGGTGAAGCAGAGCATGGGTGCAAGCCAAGCGGTGAGCGCGGCGAATAGCCGGTCCATGACGGTCAGCGCGGCGCGGCGCGTCACGCTGTCAAAGGCGTCGCAATAAAGGGCGTCCTTGCGGATGTCCAAATAGAACGCCGACAGGTCGTTGACGCAGAAATTGAACAAGGCGTGGAAGACGCTTTTGAAGTCGTAGGCTTCGTAGCCCTCGCGCACCAGACCATCGAGCTCGGCCAGGCGCGCCAGCATGTAGCGCTCCAGCTCGGGCATTTCCTCGTACTCCACGACGAGGTTTTCGCGATAGTGCGCCAGGTTGCCGAGCAAGAAGCGCAGCGTGTTGCGCAAGCGCCGGTAGGAGTCGACATTGGCCTTGATGATGTCCGGGCCGAAGCGAAGGTCCTCGGTGTAATCGGAACTCATGGCCCAAAGCCGCAGGATCTCGGCCCCGGACTGGCGGATGACGTCTTGCGGCGCCACCACGTTGCCGAGCGACTTCGACATCTTGCGCCCCTGCTCGTCGTTGACGAAGCCGTGGGTCACGACGGCCTCGAACGGCGCGCGGCCGCGCGTGCCGCAGGCTTCGAGAAGAGACGACTGGAACCAGCCGCGATGCTGGTCGGAGCCTTCGAGATAAAGGTCCGCCGGCCATTTCAGATCGGGCCGCTTCTCCAGCACGAACGCATGGGTGGAACCGGAATCGAACCAGACATCGAGAATGTCGTCGACCTTTTCCCAGGCACCGGGATCGTCCACGAGCCCTGACAGAAAGCGTTCCTTCGCGCCCTCCATGAACCAGGCATCCGCGCCCTCGGCCTCGAAGGCGGCGACGACCCGGTCGATCAACTCTCCGGAGGCGTTGAAGCCCTGGCGCGGAATCACCTCACCGCTCTCCTTGTGCACGAAAACGGTGATCGGCACCCCCCAGGCGCGTTGCCGCGAGACGACCCAGTCGGGCCGTGTCTCGACCATGCCGGTGATGCGTTTCTCGCCCTGGGGCGGGACGAAGCGGGTGTCACCGATGGCCTCCAAGGCGCGGGCGCGCAACGTCTCGCCGCCATCGAAGCGCTGATCCATGGCGATGAACCACTGCGGCGTGGCGCGGAAGATGACCGGCTTCTTGGAGCGCCAAGAATGGGGATAGTCGTGCTTGTAGCGGGCGCGGGCCATGAGAGCATTGGCGCCGATGAGCGCTTGGATCACCGCCTCGTTGGCATCGCCGAACTTGCCCTTGTCGTTGATCACGCGCTTGCCTTCAAAGCGCGGCGCCTCCTTGGTGAAGGACCCAGCCTCGTCGACGGTAAAGGGGATCGCCGTATCGATATTGCGGTCCTTAAGGAGACGCTCGTTCGCGGTCCAGACCTCGAAGTCGTCGGCGCCGTGCCCGGGCGCCGTATGCACGAAGCCCGTCCCTGTCTCCTCGGTGACGTGCTCGCCGGCAAGGAGCGGCACCATGAAACGGTAATCGCTTTGACCGCGCAAGGGATGCGCGCACATGGATTGGCGCAGCATCTCGGCGGTCACGTCGCCAAGGCGCGACCACCCCTCGATCCGCCCGGCGTCCTTGATCGTTTCGGCCAGAGAATCGGCCAGGATCAAGCGCTCGCCGACTTTCGCCCAGTTGTCTTCCGGCGCTTGGGTGACTTCATAGAGCCCATACGAGATCGACGGCGCGTAGCTGATCGCCCGGTTGCCGGGGATGGTCCAAGGTGTCGTGGTCCAGATGACCACCGAGGCATGCTGCAGCGCCTGCGGGTTTTGGTTGTCCTCGCTGGCGAACATCACCGGGAATTTCACATAGATCGCCGGGCTCTCGATCTCTTGGTACTCGACCTCCGCTTCCGCGAGCGCGGTGCGTTCCACCACGGACCACATCACGGGCTTGGACCCACGATAGAGGAGCCCGTTCATGGCGAACTTGGTGAGCTCTCCGGCGATGGTCGCCTCGGCCTCGTAGCTCATGGTGGTGTAGGGGTTGTCCCAATCGCCCTCCACGCCGAGCCGCTTGAACTCTTCGCGCTGCACGTCGAGCCACTTGGCGGCCTCGTCGCGGCATTCGCGGCGGAAGGCGATGAGCGCGGCCGGATCGCTTAGGTCGGGCTTGGCGCGGCCTTTGGCCCGATAGGCCTCCTCCTCGACCTTCCACTCGATGGGCAGCCCGTGACAGTCCCAGCCAGGAACGTAGTTGGCGTCCTTGCCCATCATGGTTTGGGCGCGCGTGACCACGTCCTTGAGGATCTTGTTGAGTGCGGTGCCGTTGTGGATGTGGCCGTTGGCATAGGGCGGACCGTCATGGAGCACAAACTTGGCGCGCCCCTTGGCTTGCGCGCGCAAGCGCCCGTAAAGGTCCATCTCGGCCCAGCGCGCCAGGAGCCGCGGTTCGCGTTGCGGCAGGCCGGCCTTCATGGGGAAGTCGGTCTTCGGCAGGAACAGCGTCTCGCTCCAGTCCCGGTCCGTTTGCGGCCGGATGGGCTTTGGGCGCCGTGTGGTTTTCGGTTTCGGGGCCACCGGCCGCCTGGGCGTCAGCGTCTTCTTCGCCACGCGCTTCTTGGCGGCCGTCGGCTTTTTCGGCGCGACGCGCTTCTTCGGCGTCACGCGCTTCTTTGGCGTCACGCGCTTCTTCGGACTTGCAGACTTGCGGGCCTTGGAGCCGGCCTTGGTCCGCGCTCTGGATTTCGCCGGCGACCGCCGCTTCGTGGCCGCTTTACGCGCTGTCCGCGCCTTCACCGGACGCTTCTTCTTGGTGGCGGCGCGCTTCTTGGCCGGTGACTTTTTCGCGGCAGACCGTTTGGCCGCGGACCTCTTGGCCGTAGACTTTTTCGCGGTGGCTCTCTTCCGGGTGACGGCCTTCCGCTTGGGCGCGGCCTTACGCTTGGCAGCAACCTTGCGCTTGGCCACGACCTTGCGCTTGGCCGCAGGCTTCCGCTTCGCGGGCGCCTTGGTCCGCGACCGGCTTGATGGTCTTGCGGACACGCTTTTCTTGCGTGCCGTCTTCTTCTTGGCGGCCGGTTTGCCGCGCTTGGTTTTCGTCGCCATGATCCTTGTGTCCGCCCGGAGCCTCGATTCGATGTGCGAGGCGTTCTAGCAACCGGCCTGGCGACAATCCAGTGTTCGGTCCGCCAGGGCCTGCCCAAGCGTGAAACGCCGCATGGGATCATCCGCCTCAACGGCGGCGAGAATGTCTTGGACCTGTTTGCAATCTTCCGCCATCTGGTCGGCCAGTGCCTTGGCACTGTCGAAAGCGTGGTCAGGCCTTACGAAATCGATGAATTCCACCTCGACCACGTGGTCGTAGAGGTCCCCGGAAAAGTCGAGAAGATAGGCCTCCAGAACCGGCTCGCCAGCCCCAAAGGTGGGGCGCGGACCGACATAGCCCGCGGCATGATGGCGCCGGCCCGCGTGGTGTACGCGCATGGCATAGATGCCGTGGCAAACGTCCTGGCCCGGCGCCAGCTTGAAATTGAGGGTGGGAAAGCCGAGCCCCTTGCCACGGCCGGCACCGTGGCTGACGCGTCCGCGCGCCCGCCACCAATAGCCGAGCTGCTCCGCGGCCTCGCGGACCTCGCCGCGCCGCAGGTGTTCGCGGATGGTGCTGGAGGAGAAGGTCACGCCGCCCTCCAAGGTCACGGGCGAGACCACATCCAGACCGAAGCGAAGCGCCTTGCCCATGGCCGCCAAATGCTCGACCGATCCCGTGCGCCCCTTGCCGTAGGTGAAGTCGTACCCCACAACGATATGGCTCGCGCCGAAGCCCTCGCCGATCACGTCCTTGACGAACGCGTCGGCGGACAGCGACGACATCGCCTTATCGAACGTCAGCACGAAAGTCTGGTCGAGGCCGAGCGCCTCCAGGAGTTCAAGCTTCACCGGGAGTGGGGTTAGTCGGAAGAAGGGTTGTCCGGGGGCGAAGAACTCCCTGGGATGCGGCTCGAAAATCACCGCGCCGGCGCGGCCGCCCTCCGCGGAGGCGACGCGTCGCGCCTCGCTGAGAACCGCCTGATGGCCGCGATGGACACCGTCGAAATTGCCGATGGCCAAAGCCGCACCTTTCAGCGCCGGCGGCGTGTCCCGCCAGGAGCGGACGATGTCCATCGGGAACTCCTTCGGCCCTTCGCGTCTATTGGCCAGAGGCCCGGCGATCGACCATCATGGTTGCCTCGCCTTCGAGGACCGTCTTGCCGTTCACCGAACAGTCGCAAGCCAAGGTGACCCGGCCCTTCTCCGTATCCACGGCGGTGACCTTGCAGGTCGCAACCAACTCATCGCCAATATAGACCGGTGCCCTGAACTTGAGGGTCTGGGCCAGGTAAATGCAGCCGGGCCCGGGCAGCTTGGTGCCGAGAACAGTGGAGAACAGAGCGCCCGTCAGAAAGCCATGCGCGATGCGCTTCTTGAACACCGTCGTGGCCGCGAACGCATCATCCAAGTGAACCGGATTGATATCGCCTGACAGATCGGCGAAAGCCTGGATGTCGTTATCTGTAACGGTCTTGGAGACGCTGGCCTCCATGCCAGGAGACAGGTCTTCCAGATAGTAGCCGTGGGCCAAGCTGGCCTGATCGTTCGCGGTGGCTGTCATGTGTTTTCCTGCTTGATTGTCTGATGGGTCGAATAGGCCGGGCAAAATAGCGAAGGCTTTGCTGCACCGCAATATGGAGACAGCCCCAAAACCCATCCGTATGCGCCTTTTCGAGATCGTCTGTATGCGGTTTAAATCGCCTCCGCTTAACCCTCCGTTCACGGCCCTCCGCTAGCGTTTCACCGTGCTCTTCTCTCCGCCTCAGACCCGGCGGAAACCTGAATCGCTCTGTCGATTTGAAGAGACGCGCCATGTCCAAACGCTAGGTCGCGGGCTCGCGACGACCGGAGGAACGAATGGCTATCGATCCCAACGTGCCGGTCCTTGTCGTCGACGACTACAGGACGATGGTCCGGATCATCCGCAATCTCTTGCGGCAGCTCGGCTTCGCCGATGTCGACGAGGCGACCGACGGAACTTCAGCGCTTTCCATGATGCGCGAAAAGGACTACGGCCTCATCATCTCTGATTGGAACATGGAGCCGATGACGGGCTACGAGCTGTTGCGCGAGATCCGGGCGGACGCCCGTCTGTCTCAGACGCCGTTCATCATGGTCACCGCCGAATCAAAGGCCGACAACGTGATCGCGGCCAAGAAGGCCGGCGTGAACAACTACATCGTCAAGCCGTTCAACGCCGCGACGCTCCGGTCCAAGATCGAGACCATTTTTGCGGGCGCGCGCTAGTATTTCCTTTCCTTCCGATTTCATTCTCCTGAGGCTTTCACAAAGGACTTTTCCATGAATCGCGATCAGACGCCGTGCTGTTGCGGCGCCGGCGCCGTATCGGCGCAAATCGCCGGGCTGTCGGAGGCGCTGCGGGAACTCGCCGCCATCCGCAACACGACCGAGGAGGCGGCTACGCAGATTCTCGGCTGCGCGGAAGACCTTCTGGCGCTTTCGACGAAGACCAAACCAGAGACGGCGCAAGAGACCGTTCTGTCCATCATGACGGCCTGCGGCTTCCATGACTTGGTGGGTCAACGCGTGTCCAAGATCGGCGAGACCTTGGACCGGGTCATCGCGGAAGCCCGCGGCGATGTCGAGCCCACGCGGATGCCGTCCAGCTCTCACACCGGATCGGATATCGTCCTCGAAGGCCCCGCCCTACCCGGCGCGGGCCTGGACCAGGCGCAGATCGACGCGTTGACCGCAGAACGCTAGCCCCTTACCAGTGAAGGCCGCGGGTGGCTGCAATCGGCCGGCGCGCGGTGTGCTGGAAGAGCTCACTGAGATGCGGCGCATCGAGGGCCTCGCCGCCTTCCCCTGGCGCATGCAGCCGGCTTGCCACGAAGACTGCATCAATCCCAAGATTGCCGGCGCCGGCGATGTCCGTCTTGACCCCGTCGCCGATGGCGAGAACCTGATCCCAATCGACCGCCTGGCCGGCCAGTTGCGCAATCGTCTCAAGTGCCAGTTCGTAGACAGGCTGATGCGGTTTTCCCGCATAGACCACCTTGCCACCGCTGTCCTCATAGACCGCCGCGAGGGCGCCCGCGCAGTAGACGAGCCGGTTGCCCCGCTCGACGAGGTGATCCGGGTTGGCGCAGATCATCGGCAGATCGCGGGCCCGTAAGCGGCGCAACAAATCCGCATAGTCGTCCGGCGTTTCGGTGTCGTCATTGAAAAGGCCCGAGCACACCACGAGATCGGCCTCCTCAGGCGGCGCGAGCGTGACGTCGAGCCCGGCAAAGATCGGCCGGTCGCGCTCGGGGCCGAGATGGAAGACACGCGCGCCCGCATGCTTGTTCAGCTCATGACGGGTGAGATCGCCCGAGGTCACCGTGGCGTCATAGGCCTCGTCGGGCACGCCGAAATGGCGCAGCTGTTCTTGCACGTCCGGGCTCGGCCGCGGCGAATTGGAGAGAAGAACGACCAGGCCGCCACTGTCGCGGAAGGCGCGTGTCGCGGCAGCCGCCTTCGGGAAGGCGCTGTGTCCGTTGTGCATGACGCCCCAGATGTCGACGAGCCACGCGCGATAGCGGGCGCCGATATCCTTGACGGAGTCGATGATCGGAATGGTGGGCGATGCGTCGGTCATGAGGGTCGGTTAGAGGCTCCGGCGTTGTCGGTCAAGCGGGCCGCTGGTCGCGTCCGCTTGAGCCACTGTTGTGGCGTTTGTGCTAGGATCGTCAGTACAGACTGAGTCCGGCGGCACCGCCGCCCAGTGCCGCGCCCCAAGCAAAGGAGACCGGACATGCGTCATCTCAGAGTGAAGACGTGGATCACGGGGGCCTGCGCCCTTGGCTTTGCTGCGGTTAGCCTTGTTGCGTTTGGCGAGCCGGCCATCGCCCAGGACGAGGAAAACCTCGCCGTGGAGCGGGATTTGCGTCCGGATGAGGAGCCGATCGTCGCGGAGGACGAAGGCGCCAAGCCGAAAGAGGCGATGCCTGAGCCGCAGGGCGAGCGCGACGCCAATATCGAGGACAAGATGATCGACGAGATCGGCCCCGGGGCCGAGTAGACAGAGCCTTCTGTGGAGCGCGATCCCCGCTGGGCCGTCCTTGGCAGGCGCCTTCAGGTCTTAGGATGCGCCTGCGCTTTCGAGCTCGATGGACAACGCCGCGTTCATGGGCTTCGGCTCGCTGAACAGGCGCCCTTGCGCCAACTCGACCCCGTGGTCGAGAAGCTCGGCGACGTCCCCCTCGTTCTCGACCTTCTCGATAATGAGCTGCATGCCGAGTCCATCGAGCTGGCGCTTCAAGTCCGCAGCGTTGCGGCTCGGACCTCCTAGGAAGTTCGCCGCGCTCACCTTGACGTGGCGGAAATAGCGATCGCTCAAGCCGGCGAAGTCGGCCTCCATGTCCGAGAGGTTGTCGAGGCAGAACGTGTAGCCGAGCGCGCCCAAGGTATCGAGGCAGGCCAGTTCGGACTGAGTGAGTCCAAGCATCTCCAGCTGGCTGATCTCGAAGATCAGATTCTCGCTGAGGCCGCTATTCTCCTCCATGAATTCGATGAGTTCGGGGTAGTAGTCCGGATCGAGCAGCGAGTGCATCGAGACGTTGCCGAACACCCCCTTGATCCGCGTGTCCTGGCCGAGGCGGCGCAACACCTGGACGCTGCGCACGAGAAGGACGTTGTCGACCAGCGGCATCAGCCCGGACCGCTTGGCCACCGGCATGTAGTCGCCGGGTGGTACGATCTCATCATCTGCCGTGCGGATGCGCGTCAAGGCCTCAAAGTAGCGGACCTTGCGGTCCGGCAGGGTGACCGTCGGCTGGAGGTACAGATCGACGCGCCCCTCCGATATCCCGTCGCGAAGGATGGCCAGCATCTTGTCTTCGGCGGCTTCCTCGTCGTCGTCCAGAACGGCAGACGCGGGCAGGCTCTCCTCAGGCACCGGCGGCTCCGCTGGCGGCTCTTCGGCCGACGCGGGGATGTCGGCTGGTGCAGAGACGTCGGAGAACGCCGTGTCGGCGGGCGTCTCGTCACTGGTGTCCGTTTCGGTCACCTCCTCGACAGCGACCAGCTCGATCTCTGGCTCCGGTTCCGGCTCCGCGGCGGGTTCGGGACTGGACTCGGGCTCCTGCTCGAGCTCTGGCTCCGGTTCGGTTTCACCCGCGAACACCGACAAGCGTTCGCTCAAGGGTTCCGGCTGCGGTTCCGGCTCCGGCTCTGGCTCCGGGGTCGAAACCGGAAGGGGCGGCGGCTCGGGCGCCGGCTCCGTTACCTCCTCGACGGCAACGATCTCCTCGACTTCGGCGTTCTCGGCTTTCGTATCCTCGGTTCTGATGTCCTCGGTGGCTGGCTCCAGAGGCGGCGCCGCCGGGGGCTCGGTCCGGGAGACGGCGGCCTGGGCTGTGCCCGCCGCCGCGATATCACTGGTGATCCGCTTGATCATGCCGTCAAAGGCACCGAGATCGTTGGAAATCTTGTCGCGCTGGCTTTCGTGCTCCGCTTTCACTTCCGCGCGCAACGTCTCCAGCCGCGCATAGACCCCCTCAAGCTCCGCGGCGATGGCGGCGTTCGCTTGGGCGCCTGCGCCCTCGCCTAGCGCACCACCCGCCACGGCCTGGTCCAGCCGCTCGACGGTCTGCGGCAGGCCGTCGAGACGGGACAACCCATCCTCCAACCGGTCGAGGCGCTGCAAATCGCCGTCGATGATCTCAAGGGCCTCCTCCAGCTCGGCGATCCGGTCACCAGGCTCGCCGCGCGATCCCCGGCCCATGGAGAGGAAGGAGGCCGCCATGACGAGAAAGAGGGCAACCGCGCCGATCGCAACCGGCAAGAGCGGTAGGCCGGCCTGGATCGTCAAGCCTGCGGCAAACGCGACCGCCGTTATGGCCATGGCGATCAAGACGATCACATTAAGCATGGCGCGCCCTCCTCTGGGGGACGCTTCGCCTGGAAAACAGAAAGATGCCGATTTGCATGATCGCGCCGCCCCTCGCCGCCAAAATCATGAGCGACAGACTGTTGCAAAGCAATATGAAATTGGCCGCTGGGGCGCGTGATCGCTGCCCCCACGGACCAAGGTACGCCGCTCTCCCGTGTGGCCAAACGCGCCAGGGTGGCGTCCCGTTCCAGGACCGGGAGGTAGCCGCGGGCTCGCTTCGCGACAGGCACCGGCTTGCACGGCGCGACAGGCACGGCGCTTCGGAGCGCCACGTTGCTTGACAGCGCGCGAGGCCACACTTACATGCGGCGCTATTAGCAGTCACTCCAGGCGAGTGCTAGAGGGCCACAGTTCCAGCGAACAGGAGCAGAAATCCATGAAATTCCGTCCCTTGCATGACCGCGTCGTGGTCAAACGGCTCGAGGAGGAGCAGAAGACCAAAGGCGGGATCATCATTCCGGACACGGCGGCGGAGAAGCCGCAAACTGGCAAGGTCGTATCGGTCGGGCCCGGCACCCCAGGTCCAGACGGCAAGCTTCAGCCCATGGGCGTAAAGAAAGGCGACACCGTGCTGTTCGGCAAATGGTCAGGCACCGAGGTCAAAGTCGATGGCGATGACCTTCTGATCATGAAGGAATCCGACATCATGGGCGTTCTCGGCTAAGGCGCCCCGACCGCTCCAAGAGACACCCCCACCCAATCGAGACCCAAGCACCTTGCGCGCCATACGCGCTCGGTGACCTTTCCCCAACTTGAGAGGATTCAATGGCAGCCAAAGACGTGAAATTCGCCGCCGATGCCCGCGAGCGCATGCTCAAGGGCGTCGATGTGCTCGCCAACGCTGTGAAGGTGACGCTCGGTCCCAAGGGCCGCAACGTCATCCTTGAGAAGTCGTTCGGCGCCCCGCGCTCGACCAAGGACGGCGTGACCGTGGCCAAGGAGATCGAGCTTGAGGATAAGTTCGAGAACATGGGCGCGCAGATGCTGAAAGAGGTCGCCCAGAAGACCAACGAGACCGCGGGCGACGGCACCACGACCGCGACCGTACTGGCCCAGGCAATCGTGCGCGAAGGCCTGAAGGCAGTTGCCGCCGGCATGAACCCGATGGACTTGAAGCGCGGTATCGACAAGGCCGTGACCGACGTCGTCGAGGCGATCAAGAAGCAGTCCAAAGAGGTCAGCGGCTCTTCGGAGATCGCCCAGGTCGGTACGATTTCCGCCAATGGCGAGAAGGCGATCGGCGACATGATTGCGCAGGCCATGAAGAAGGTCGGCAATGAGGGCGTTATCACAGTCGAGGAGGCCAAGAGCCTCGACAGCGAGCTCGAAGTCGTCGAGGGCATGCAGTTCGACCGCGGGTACATCTCCCCCTACTTCGTGACCAATGCGGAGAAGATGACCACCGAGCTGGAGAACCCGTACATCCTCATCTACGAAAAGAAGCTGTCGGGCCTTCAGGCCATGCTGCCGCTGCTGGAGTCGGTGGTGCAGTCGGGCCGTCCGCTCCTCATCATCGCCGAGGACGTGGAAGGCGAGGCGCTCGCCACGCTCGTGGTCAACAAGCTGCGCGGCGGCCTGAAGGTCGCGGCCGTCAAGGCACCGGGCTTCGGCGACCGCCGCAAGGCCATGTTGCAAGATATCGCCATCCTGACCGGCGGCGAGATGGTCTCCGAGGATCTCGGCATCAAGCTTGAGAACGTCACGACCCAGATGCTCGGCAAGGCCAAGCGCGTCACCATCACCAAGGACGACACCACCATCGTCCGCGGCGGCGGCAAGAAGGAGGACATCGAGGGACGGATCGCGCAGATTCGCCAGCAGATCGAGGACACCACCTCCGACTACGACCGCGAGAAGCTGCAAGAGCGGTTGGCGAAGCTCGCCGGCGGTGTTGCAGTCATCAAGGTTGGCGGCGCCACCGAGGTCGAGGTGAAGGAGAAGAAGGATCGCGTGGACGATGCGCTGAACGCGACCCGCGCGGCCGTCGAGGAAGGCATCGTGCCGGGTGGCGGTGTGGCTCTGCTCCACGCGACCAAGGCCCTGAAGACCAAGGGCGACAACGACGATCAGGAAGCTGGCGTCAACATCGTGCGCCGCGCCTTGCAGGCTCCGATCCGGCAGATCGCCGAGAACGCGGGCGTGGAAGGCTCCATCGTCGTGGGCAAGGTGCTGGAGGAGAAGTCACCGTCCTTCGGCTACGACGCCCAGAAGGACGCTTATGTCGATCTGATCTCCAAGGGCATCATCGACCCGGCCAAGGTCGTGCGCACGGCGCTGCAGGATGCGGCGTCCGTCGCGGGCCTGCTCGTCACCACCGAGGCGGGCGTGGCCGAGGCGCCCAAGAAGGACGAGCCGGCGATGCCGGGCATGCCGCCGGGCGGCATGGACGGCATGGGCATGATGTAGCCGAACCGGCTGCATCTCCTAGAGACCAAGGGCCGTCCCTCGGGACGGCCCTTTTTCGCGGGGTCTTCGTCCGTGCAGGGGCGCGCCTAGGGCTTGGCCACGCAGCCGCTCTCGGCAGTGAGTCCGCTGGGCGCGCCCCAGTCATTGGCCGGCACGTCAGGGAAGGACTTGCCGAACTCCTGCTTCACCATCTCGAACTTGATCGGCACCTTGGAGTTCTCGGGGAAATCGAGAATCCAGAAATAGTCGTGATTGTCCTGCGGCCATTCGCGGGGCACACCGGGTAAGATGTCGAGACGGAAGAGCTTGCGGAGCGTCACTGCGGCCTCGCGCTCAAATCTGGCATCGAGCGCCGGATCGGCGATATGCGAGCGCTCCCACACCATGACGACCGTCTTTCCCTTCAGCGTCGGATTGTTGAGGATGTTGCTGGCCGCCTGGCGCGTGCGCACGTTGAGCGCCTGGGTTCTCTTCTTGGCGTTCTCTTCCGGCAGCACCGAATAGAGAATCACCGGCTTCTTCCAGCTACGGGTGACGGGCGTGGCGAGCGCCGCCGTCGCCGGCGTGACCGCAAAGACGAAGGCCGGCGCATCGTCGCCGGCGAACAAGGTCTTTGCGGCGCCTTGACCGAGATAGTTCAGCTTGAGCGCTTGCGCCCTTTGCTTGCCGATCTCGCAGAGCGTCCCATCGGTCGCCGTTTCTCCGCCGCGCAAGATGATGATGCGCGCAGGTGCCGCGACGGCGGCCTGAAGCGTGGCGGCGACTAAGAACACAGCAAGACTGGCGCGGAGCATGACACGTCCCTCGATCTTGAGACCGAAACGGCGCCGAGCCTAGCTTCCGCCGCTTCGCGCCGCCACATGGGCCACGAAAACGTGATCAGCCGGACAGGGTCTTCAGGATCGTCTCGCGCAATGACAGCGCGTCCGCGCTCCAGGCACCCGCCTTGGCGGCCAGGAGATGGGCTTGGGACCGCAGGATCACCCCGTCCTCCAGGACCTTCAGGTGATTTGCCTTCAGCGTCGTGCCGGTGCTGGTGATGTCCACGATCAGCTCGGCCGTGCCGGTTGCGGGCGTCGCCTCGGTCGCACCGACGCTCTCCACGATGCGGTAACCGGTGACGCCTTTCCGGGCAAAGTAGCGCCGCGTCAAGTTCATGTACTTCGTCGCCACGCGCAGGCGGCGTCCGTGACTGCGCGCGAACTGCTCAGCCACGTCCTCCAGATCGGCCATGCGCGCCACGTCGAGCCAGCATTCGGGGACCGCCACGATCACATCGGCGTGGCCGAACCCAAGCGGCGCCAGGAATTCCAGCGTGCCGTCGACATCGGCAAGGGTCTCGCGCACCAGGTCTTCGCCGGTGATGCCGAGATGCACGCGGCCCGTTCTGAGCCGGTGCACGATCTCCGCGGCGGAGGTGTACTCGACCTCCACGCCGGCGAGACCTTCGAGCTGGCCGCGATAGCCCCGCTCGTGGCCCTTGATGCGCAAGGGTATGCCGCCCCGCTCAAACAGCGCGGCCGCCTGCTCCTTGAGGCGTCCCTTGGACGGGACAGCGATGACGAGTGCCGGAGAGGACATCACGCTGCGCCCTCCACAGCGGCCAAGAGACGTTCGGTGTGAATGGCCGAGCCCACGGCGGGCACGGGCCGCGCCGCGCCGAGCGCGGTCAAGAGATTGTCGTAGCGTCCGCCGCCCGCGACGGGCTCGGTCTCGTCGAGCCCGGCGGCTTCAATCTGGAAGACGAGCCCCGAATAGTACTCGAGCTTGCGGCCGAACTCGGCGGCGAACGTAGCCCCCGTCAGGTCGACGCCGTCGCGCTCCAGCCGGTCGAACCGGCGCAGCACCGCATCGAGGGCCGCGTCGATGTCGAGGCCTGCGCCCTTGGCGATCATGGCGACCTGATCGGCGGCTTCCCGCGGCGGGGCGGAGACGGCCAGCACGTACTCGATGACCGTGCCCACCTCCCGCGGCAGCGGATCGGCGCGCAGGTCGGCTGTGTGATCGAGCAGCCGTTCCGCGATCTCCCGCAAGGAGCGGCTGCCGACAAGCGGAATGCCTTGGGCATCCAGATGCGCCGCCACGACCTCCTCGGCTTGGCTCTGGCCGACACCGTCAAGCGTATCCGCGAGCGCTGCGCCGAGGCCGCCGGACGGCCAGCGCTCCCCTTTGCCGATCCTATCGAGCAGGGCGTGGAACACCGGCGGCCGCCAGAAATAGTGGCGCAGTTTGAGGCGCCACCGCTCAGGCACTTCAAGCGCATCGATGAGCGCGTAGAACAATGCGATGTCGCCGAAGCGCAGGCGAAACCCGCGCAGGCCCGCGCTCTTCACCGCCTCCACGGCGAGCAAGATCACCTCGACGTCAGCGCTTTCGGTGTCCGGCGCACCGAAGCACTCGATCCCCGCCTGGCGGAACTCGCGCGGATGGGTGGTGCTCGGCCCCAAGGGCTGAAAGCGGAACGCAGGCCCGTTGTAGCAGTAGCGGGCCTGGGCATCGGCCTCTGGGTGGCGTTCCAGATAGAGCCGCGAGACCGGGACCGTGAGATCGGGCCGCAGACATAGCTCCTCGCCGGCCAAGTCGGTGAACACGTAGGTGCGTCCACGCACCTGCTCGCCGATCTGATCGAGGAACACCCCGGCCGGCTGGATGATGGCGGGCGCCACGGGCTCGTAGCGCGCGCGCGCGAACAGATCGAGCAACGCCCGCGCCTGGCCTTCGAGGGCCTCGAATGCTCTGGCCGATTCCGCGGTCATCGTCTCACGCCTTGTGACGGTCGAGCACTTTGCGGACGCCCGCGACCAGATCGGCCTCGGGCACGGCGAATTGCGCTTCGGCTTGCTTCTTCTTGTATTCGTCGCGGTCTTCGATACCGCTGAGCGTGGCGCCAAGCACCAGGTCCTTGATCTGGACCTCGTCCTTTTCCTTCTCGTCGCCGCCTTGGATGACGACGCAAGGGCTGCCGCGCTTGTCGGCATATTTCATCTGGGCCTTCATGCCGGAGGACCCGAGATAAAGCTCCGCGCGGATGCCAGCGTCGCGCAAGCTTTGAACCATCTTTTGGTAGTCGGCGATGCGCTCCTTGTCGAAGACCAGCACGACGACGGGGCCTTGAACGTCGCTGCCTTGGGACTTGCCCAAGAGCTGAAGCCCAAACAAGAGCCGTGATACGCCAACCGAGACGCCGGTGGCGGGCACGCGCTCGCCGGTGAAGCGCTCCACCAGGCCGTCATAGCGGCCGCCGCTCACTACGGAGCCGAGCCGGATCGTCTGCCCGCGCTTGTCTTTGATGGGCGCCATCAGCTCCGCCTCGAACACCGGGCCGGTGTAGTACTCAAGGCCGCGTACCACGGACGGGTCGACGACCACGCGGTCCGATGCAAAGTCTGCCGCCGCGAGCAGGTCGTGCATGGCGGAGACTTCGGCAACGCCCTCCCGCCCGATCGCGGACTTCCCAACCAGCTTCTCAAGCGCGACGAGCGTTTGGTCGCGGTCACCGCCCGAAGCCTCGACAAAGGCAATGATCGCGTCGATCTGCGCTGCCTTCAGATCCGCGCCTTTGGTGAAGTCGCCGGACTCATCCTTGCGGCCTTCGCCGAGCAGCAATCGCACGCCTTCGGTGCCCAACCGGTCGAGCTTGTCGATGGCGCGCAACACGGTGAGGTGTTTGGTCTTGTCTGCGACGGCGACGCCGGCGCACTCGAGAACGCCGTCGAGGATCTTGCGGTTGCCGATCCGCACCACGTATTCCCCGCGCGGGATGCCCAGGGCTTCCAATGTATCGGCGGCCAGCATGCAGAGCTCCGCGTCAGCTGCCAGGGTTGCGGCGCCCACGGTATCCGCATCGAACTGCATGAACTGCCGGAAGCGCCCCGGGCCCGGCTTCTCGTTGCGCCAAACTGGTCCCGCTTGGTAGCGCCGGAAGGGCTTGGGGAGCGTCTGATAGTTCTCCGCCACGTAGCGGGCGAGCGGCGCGGTCAAATCGTAGCGCAAGGACAGCCACTGCTCGTCGTCGTCCTGGAAGGAGAACACGCCCTCGTTGGGCCGGTCCTGGTCAGGCAGGAACTTGCCGAGCGCGTCGGTATACTCGATGCCCGGCGTCTCCAGCGGCTCGAAGCCGTAGCGCTCGAACACCCCGCGGATGGTGCCCAGCATGGCCTCGGTGGCGCGAATCTCTTGGGCGGTCGTGTCTTGCAAGCCCTTTGGCAGGCGGGCCTCGGGACGCGTGAGTCCGGCCTCGGCATCAGGCTTTGGGTCTTGCTTGCTCATGGGAGGATGCGGCGGATGTATAAAGGGCTCCAGCCGCCGCGTTCTAGCCCATCGCTCCCGGACCAGCAAGCAAGGGCAAGCCTAGTCCACCAACTCGCGCTCCTTGGCGGCTGCCTTGGCCATTTCCACCAGCGCCTCAATCGGGTGGGCCCGGTTGCGCATCTTGGAGAGCGCCGGCGGGCACGGGCCCCCCGTGGCCCAGTCCAGGAGCTCCACGGTGTGGACGAAGGGAACGCCCGTGCCCTCCTTGAGCTGGGTCATGCAGCCGATATTCCCGGTCACCACGACCTCCGGCGCGATGGACTCGATGTTCTTGAGCTTGCGGTCGCGCAGCTGGCCGGACAGCTCCGGCTCCAGGATGTTGTAGGTGCCGGCGGAGCCGCAGCACAGATGGCCTTCCGGAATCTCGGTGAGCGTGTAGCCCGCCTGCTCCAAAAGATCGCGCGGCAGCCGGTCGAGCTTCTGACCGTGCGCCATCGAGCATGGCGAGTGGTAGGCCACTTTGAGCCCGGTCCACATCACCGGCGGATTGAGCCCGATCTCGGCCAGGAACTCGGTCACGTCGCGGGCAAGCGCGGAAATGTACTCCGCCCGCTCCGCGTAGCCCCGGTCGCGGGCCAGGAGGTCCCCATAGTCCTTGAGCATCGTGCCGCAACCGCTCGCCGTCACGATGATGGCGTCGAGCAAACCCTCGCGCATGACCGCGGTCCAGGCGTCGATGTTGTGACGGGCGTAGCCGCGCGCCTCTTCCTCGCGGCCGAGATGATGGGTCAAAGCGCCACAGCAGCCTTCGTCCTTGACCACCAGCACATCGACGCCATGACGGCGCAGGAGCCGTATGGCAGCCTGATTGATCTGCGGGGCCAGAACCTCCTGCACGCAGCCCAGCATCAAGGCCACGCGTTTGGGTTGCGGCGCCTTGGGATTGAAGGCGGATTTCGGCTTCAGGATCTTGAGCTTCAGGGCGCCCTTGGGCACCAGCGCCAGTGCCGCAGCGGTGCGGCGCAGGCCCATTTTGGCGAAGAGGTGCCGGAACGGCTTGGCGAACCAGCCAAGCACCAGCATGGCCTTGAACCGGTTCGGGTTGGGCAGCGTCCGGCTCAAGAACCAGCGCATCATGCGCCTCTTGGCGCTGCGCGGGGCGCGCTGCTCGATGCGCACCCGAGCAAGATCGACCAGGTGCATGTAATCGACACCGCTCGGACACGTCGTCATGCAGCCCAGGCAGGACAGGCATCGGTCGATGTGGTGCACCGTGGACTGCGGCACGCCGCTGCCCTCGAACATCTGCTTCATCATGTAGATGCGTCCGCGCGGGCTGTCGCGCTCGTCGCCGGTCAGCACGTAGGTCGGGCAGGTCGCGGTGCACAGCCCGCAATGGACACACCGGCGCAGGATCTCATCGGCGCGGGCAATGGTCGGGTCCCCAAGCTGCAGGGCATTGAAATTGGTCTGCATGGCGCGTCGCTACATATCCCGATACATGCGGCCCGGATTGAAGATCCCTTGCGGATCGAAGGCGTGCTTCAGCTTCGCCGACAGTACCGCAAGCTGCGGGTCGAGCGGCTGAAATACATCGATCCCGGCCCGGATCTCGTCATCCGCCCTGATCAACGTGGCATGCCCGCCCAATTCGGCAAGGGTACGGCGAATATCCACCGCGCCGCCGTCCGTCAAAGGCGGCGTCTCGATCCAGATGAGCCCGCCCGACCAATCATAGGCCGCGCGCACGTCGATGGTGCGGGTCAGATTGCCGATCAGCTTGGCCGCGGCGGTGGGCTTGATGGACACCCGCCACAAGGGGTTGGGCTTTCCTTGGAACATCTTCAACGACCGCACATCGCCCCAGAACGCCTTGCTGCGCTCCGTATCGAGTTCCAGGACGGGGTCGTAAGCCAGGAGCGCCTGGCGAAGGCGGCTCGCACGGTATCTGGCCGAAGCCGGAAAGTTCTCAACGCGAATGGCGGTAACCGGCGCTTCGGCACCAGCGATTTCCGCGTCGGACAGGCCTGCGGCGAGATCCGCATGCAGATGGAGCGCACCCGACACCTCGAAAGGAAGCCCCATGGCGATGCACAGGGCTTCAATGGCGGTTTGATCGGTGAGGCCACAACAAATGAGAGTGCGGGCTTCGCGCTGGGCAGGCAGCACTTTGAGCGAAATCTCCGTAATCGCCGCAAGGGTGCCCCAAGAGCCGGCCAAGGTGCGGCTGAGATCGTAGCCGGTAACGTTCTTCATCACCCGGCCGCCAGCCTTGATGAGCTCCCCGCGGCCGTTGACCGCGCGCACGCCCAGCACGTGATCGCGCACTGCGCCTTTGAGGATGCGCCGGCTGCCGGAGACATTGGTGCCGACCATGCCGCCGATCGTGCCGCCGTCCGCGCCGTAGCCCAGGAGAGGTCCGAAGTCGACGGGCTCGAACGGCAGCTCCTGATCGTTCTCGGCAAGTGCCGCTTGGATTTCCGTCAGCGGCGTGCCGGCCTTCGCCACCAAGACAAGCTCGGTCGGCTCATAGAGCTCAATGCCGGACATGGCTTCCGTCGAGACCACGGCGCCCGCGCCGACCGGGTGTCCTAGCTCGCGCTTGGTTCCCGTCCCCATGATCTCAAGGGGCGTGCGGCTCTCCGCCGCCTCGGCGACGAGGTGCTGAAGCTCCTCTTCAGTCTCAGGAGCATGGAAGCCGAGGCGCATGTGAGCGGTCACGGGACCTCGTGTCCTTCCACGTGCGCATCGTCCGATTCGACTTGCGATGGGACTTCGACGTCGACCTCTAGCCCTTGCAGCTCCACGCTGCGCAGCCGCAACGCATCGCGGCCCTCGATGGGGAAGACCTTGCCGGGATTGAGCAGCCAAGACGGATCGAACTCTTCCTTGACGCGAACTTGCTGGTCGATGTCTTCATCGGAGTATTGCTCGTACATCAACTCGCGTTTCTCGATCCCGACGCCATGCTCGCCCGTGAGGCAGCCGCCCAGCTCCACGCACAGCTTCAAGATCTCCGCGCCGCATAGCTCCACGCGCTCCAACTGAACCGAATCGTTGGCGTTGTAGAGGATCAGCGGATGAAGGTTGCCGTCGCCGGCATGAAAGATGTTGGCGACGTCGAAGCGGTACTTGCGGCAAATCCAGCCGATCTCGTCGAGCGCCTTCGGCAGCATGGACAGCGGGATGACCCCATCCATGCACATATAGTCGGAGATTTGGCCGATGGCGCCGAAAGCCGCTTTGCGCCCTTTCCAGATCAGCTCGGTTTCCTCGGCGCTTTGGCTGCGGCGCAGGCTGGTCGGGAAAAAGTCGCTGGCAATGTCCTCGATCTTCTCCAAGAGATACTCGATCTCGTCCTGAGACCCCTCGACCTCCACGATAAGCGCCGCTTCGGCGTCAAGCGGATAGCCGGCCGGCACGAAATGTTCGCAAACGTGAATCGCCGGGCGGTCCATGAACTCGATCGCCACGGGGATGATGCCCGCGGCGATGATGGCGGCGACGCACGAGGCCGCCGCCTCGGTGGAGTCAAAACCGATCAAGACCGGCCGCGCGCCTTCCGGGGCCGGAAGCAACCGCACGGTGGCCTCGGTCACGACACCGAGCTGACCCTCCGACCCTGTGATCAGCGGCAGGAAGTCGTACCCCGGCGCGTCAAGATTCACGCCGCCGAGCTCGACGATCTCGCCGTCCATCATGACCATGCGCACACCGAGCAGGTTGTTCACCGTGACGCCGTATTTGAGGCAATGCGCGCCGCCTGAATTGGTGGCGATGTTGCCGCCCACGGTGCAGGCGATCTGGCTCGACGGGTCGGGGGCGTAAAAGAAGCCGTGCTTCGCGGCCGCCTCGGTGATCGCGCTGTTCGTGATACCCGCCTCCACGCGCGCCGCCCGGTTCTTCGGATCGATCTCCAGAATCTTGGTCATGCGCGACAGGCAGAGCACGACGGCGTCTTCAAGCGGCAACGCAGCGCCAGCCAGCGAGGTGCCCGCACCCCTCGGTACAACCTTGATGTGGTTGTCGTGGCAGAAGCGCAGAATCGCGGCGACCTCTTCCGTCGTTCCGGGAAGCACGACGACCAGCGGCAGGCACCGGTAGGCGGTGAGCGCGTCGGACTCGAATGTGCGGCGGCCGACTTCGTCGGTGATCAAGACGGCATCCGGAACCAGCCGCTTCAGCTGCTTCACGATGTCGTTCCGGCGCGCGAGAACCGCGAGGTCCGGATCTGGAAGGTGCAGCGTCGACATGGGAAGGGCTCCAAGCCGTCGAGAGTGGCCATTACGGTTAGAAGCGTCGGGTTAGTCTTTCGCACGGGCGCGGGATGCGGGCAATACGCACCGCCCGCGCGTCCCAAAATGGCTCACCGCGACCGCCAAGACCCGCGCTTTGAGGCCATTCTACTCCGACAATAAGGTTGCGGAAGACCCCCAGCGCGGCAGACGGCCTAGTTCGCAGCGGCGGGTGGCGGGGCGTCCGGCGGCGGGACCGCATCGGCCTCAAATCTCTCGATGTCCTCGAGCACCTCCTTGAAGAAGTAGTCGCGCGTCCCCTCTTCCTTGGCGATCTCGGCCCAGGCCTCGCGGAGGCCCTGGACCACGCCGTCCGGCAAAGGCACGACGCGGACATTGTCTTCCGCCGCGAGGCTTGCCAGCGCCGTGGCCTGGAGGGTCGCGCTTTCGACCCGCGTGGACCGCAGCAGGTCCCGGCAGCTTTCTTCGATCAGTTCCTGCTGCGCCTCGGTCAGCCCCTCCCAGCGATCCTTGTTGATGAGAAGCTCCAGCACCGTGGCGGGTTGATGCCACCCGGGCCCGTAGATGCGCTTGACCGTGTCCTGAATCCCTTGTGCACGGTCGACGGCCGGCGTGTAGAGCTCCGCCGCGGCGATCTCGTCCTTTTCGAAGGCGTCCCGGAGTCCGCCCCCCGGCACCAGGACCGGAATTGCACCGAGCCGTGACATGACCCGCGCGCCGAGCCCAAAGATGCGGACACGCAAGCCCTCCAAATCCGCCTTCTCCGTGATGTCCACCTTGGACCAAATCCCGGCCTCAGGTCCGGCGAAGCCACACGGTATGACGTGGACCTTGAGCTTCGCCTGGTCGTACATCTCTTGATAAAGCGCGCGGCCGTTGCCGCGCTCGAACCAGTCGAGATAGCCGCCGGCATCGGGGCCGAACGGAAACCCTCCGAACAACGGCGCCGCCGGAACCTTCGCCGCCCAGAAGCTCGCGCTGCTGAAGCCCGCATCGACCTTCCCATCGGACACCTTGTCGAGGATTTGGTGGGGCACGGTGCCATCACCGGGTTCCTTCAAGTCCAGCACCAGCGCACCGTCCGAACGCTCGTTCAGCATCCTCCTCAACGCCACCGCCGGCTGGCCGAGACCGGGCAGATGGGTGCCGTAGGCGATGGGGGTGCGGAACGTGACCGTCTCCGCCGCCACCGGCCCACTGGCCAGCCAAACGGCGGCGAGCCCGAAGACCGCCTTCGCTATCGCAGTTCGCTTGCGCATTTTCTTTTCGCCGCATGCCTCCCTTGCGGCGGAGCTTGACCGGAAGGCCCGATGACCTCAAGCCCAACCCTGCCAAGCCAACCCACTGAACCTCAGACCCGAGCCCAAGACCCCGAAACGCGCCAGTGCCGCAAGAGTTCTTCAGAGGCGCGGGGTAGGACTTGCTTCCGTTTGCGGGAGGCTTCGGGTATGGTGCCGCACACTTTCCCTATGTGGATGATATTCTTAGACTGTTCTTAGGTCCGGAACGGGGTCGGCCGAGATGGGTTTCGCTGTTTGGCTGATCGAGCGCCCTCGCTGGTTCAAGCGAACGCTGCTGATCATGAACGACTTCGCGATGCTCGGCATCGCGTTGTGGGCCGCCTATTCCTTGCGCCTCAGCCGGCTCTACGTGCCGGAGAGCTGGGACATTCTCCTGCTCATGCTGGCGGCGCCCACTGTCGGCGTCATCGTGTTCTATTGGCGCGGGCTCTACAAGCTCGTCACCCGCTTCATCGGGCCTGAGGGCACCACCCGAATCTATATGGCCGTCGTCATCGCGGCCGTTGCCTGGGCGCTGGTCGTGTTGATGAGCGGCATCCAAGGACAGCCTCGTTCGGTGGTCGTGATCTACGCCCTCATCGCAGCCGGTCTTATTCGCCTGAGCCGGCAATGGGCCGGTGCCATGCTGCTCAGGTCCGCCCCGCAATACACGCCCGTGAGCGCGGATGAGCGCAAGAGCGTGATCATCTATGGCGCGGGCCCCATCGGCATTCAGCTTCTGCGGGCCCTGAACGACACCGGCACGTACAGAACGGTCGCCTTCATCGACGCCAATCCCTCGCTCTCCGGGCAAATGGTCCACGGCGTCAAAGTCGCCCGGCCGGAGAAGATCGGCAAGATCATCGCCGACGAGAACGTCAAGGAAGTCCTCCTCGCCACGCCGTCGGCATTGCGGGGCGAGCGGCGCGTGGCCCTCAAGGCGCTCGAATCCTACCCCGTGGTGGTGAAGACACTGCCAGCGCTGGAGGACATTGCCTCCGGTCACGTGGAGGTCAGCGATCTCCGCCCGATCGACGTAGAGGACCTTCTGGGACGCACGCCGGTGACCCCGGATGTGGAGCTGCTCACCGCGCAAGCGCGCGGCAAGGTGGTGATGATCACCGGCGCGGGCGGCACCATCGGCGGGGAGCTGACACGGCAGTTGCTTCGGCTGGAACCACGGGCGCTGGTGCTGCTCGACAGTTCGGAGGCCGCCCTTTACGAGATTTCGCTGGAGATCGAAGAGCGGCAGCGCCGCCTGCGCAAGCAGTCCGAGGACACTGCGAATACCGCGGTGGTGCAGGTTCTCGGATCCGTGCTCGACCGGAAGCTCATCGACCGCACCATCGAAGAGCAAGGCGTTCAAGTTATCTATCACGCTGCCGCCTACAAGCATGTGCCGATCGTCGAACGCAATCCATTCGCCGGGCTACACAACAACACGTTCGGCACGCTCGTGGTGGCGGAAGCCGCCAAGGATCACGGCGTCGAACGCTTCGTGCTGGTGTCGACCGACAAGGCCGTGCGGCCCACCAATATCATGGGTGCCAGCAAGCGCCTGGCCGAACTCGTCCTCCAAGGGCTGGCCCGAGACAACGGCAATACCGTCTTCACCATGGTGCGCTTCGGCAATGTGCTCGACTCCTCCGGGTCGGTGGTGCGCCTGTTCCGCAAGCAGATCCAAGCCGGCGGCCCGGTGACCGTCACCCATCCGGACGTGACGCGCTACTTCATGTCGATCCCAGAAGCTGCCCAACTCGTGATCCAAGCCGGCGCGATGGCGGCCGGTGGCGAAGTGTTCGTGTTGGAGATGGGAACGCCAGTGAAGATCGCCGATCTGGCGCGCACTATGATCCACCTGTCCGGGCTCGATGTCCGCGACGACGGCAATCCCGACGGCGACATTGCGATCGACTTCGTGGGCCTGCGGCCGGGTGAAAAACTCTACGAGGAACTCCTCATCGGCGAGAACGCGACGGGGACCAATCATCCGCGCATCTTCAAGACGTCGGAACCTGTCTTGGCCTACGACGATCTGATCGCAGCCCTGGAGCGCATTGAAGAGGCCATCCAGCGTGTGGACATCGCC
>JGI12316J15310_10000036_pt8 | contig 28991 bp, 26 predicted proteins | sample MarCyaLeptolynsp_FD_15310 | JGI IMG/M metagenome (IMG submission 15310)
TGCGCGCGCGGCGAAATGGAGAACCGTATTAAGGAGCAATTAGACCTGTTCGCCGACCGCATGAGCGCGCACGAGCTGCGGGCGAACCAGCTGCGTTTGTACCTGGCGTCGATGGCGTATGCCTTGACGCTGGGGCTGCGGCGGCTGGCGCTAGCGGGCACGGCGGCGGCGAATTGGCAGACCGAGACGCTACGGCGACAGCTGCTGAAGGTGGGGGCGCAGGTGCGGGTGACGGCGCGGCGGGTGTGGCTGTCGCTGTCGGAAGCCTGGCCGTGGCGGCGGCTGTTTGAGACGGTGTGGCGACGGCTGTGCACCGAGCCTCCGGCGGCAACTGTTTGAAAACAAAGAAGCGAAAAATCCGGGCCGCGCGAGCGGTGAAAGGATAAGTGCGTGCAAAATCGGCAAAAACCCAAAAACGGGCCTCAGCCGGTCGGCGCCGAGGAGGCGCTTGGCGGGCTCAGTGGTCAGGATCGGCCCCGCCGGCGCAAAAAGCGCGCCGTCGGCACGGCTCCAAGCCCTGCCGCCCCTGCTTCGCCCCCTTGGTGAGAAATGCGGGCTAGTCCCGCTGCGGCCGCCGGGTCGCCCCGCCGCCGATCACGCCCAGGTCCACCAGCGCCGCCAGCGCCACCACTACCAGCTGCAGCCCCGACACGGAACCGCTCGTGTTGATCGCCCAGGCATACGCCAGCAGCGTCCAGGGCATGAAAAGGAAGCCCAGCAGCGGCAGCAGCAACCCGTCGAAAGGCCGCTCAAAGAACGTGGAGAACAGCGCAAACAGGACGATCGCGATTCGCGGTCCCAGGAACAGGAGGATCAGGATTGCGCAACACGGCATACCCATATCATAGAGCCGAACCAGTTGCCGGCCTACAGCCGCGCGCAATACGCGGCAGCCTCGCCTACGGCGTCATCGGGACGATGACCGGCTCGGTCGGCCTTTCATCGAACTGCAGGATCAGCTGCGGCAGGTTGGCGCCGTCGGACAGCGTCGGAACGGGGCCGAGGTTGACCTGGTCGAGGCCGTCGAATTCGCCTTGCGCCTGCGCGATGATCACGTCGATCGGCGTCCCCGCCAGGGTGGCCCTCGGCGGGTTGATCCAGGCGCGCAGGCCGGTCCCAAAAACCACCAGGTAGCGCTGCTCGCCCTCTTCGAGAGGCGGCAGGGGCTTGCCGACCAGCGAGCCGTCGGGCTGCCGGCGCACCAGGTCCTCGAAGGTCTGTTCGCCGGCGCCGTTCACGCGGATCCCGTAGCCGGCGACGATGCCGCTCGGCGTGGAGACGAACAGCTGCGGCGCCACGCGCTGGATCTGGAGCGATCCGGTCGCCACCAACGTCCCATCGTCGGCGATCACCTCCACCCGCGCGGGCCCCGGCGCGATGAACGGCGGCAGCAGGTAGTTGACCTGCTCGGGCGAGATAAAGAACAGCCGCGTGGGGCGGCGGTCTCCGGCGGCGTCGATGATGTCGACGCGGCGCTCCAGCAGGCGGCTGGGCAGCGGCCGGGTGGTCGCCTGTGCAATCTCCGGGGCCAGGCCCAGGCCGAAGCCGCTGACGATCGAGTCCGGCGCGACCGGCCCCTCATGGAACCCGGCGGCGGTGACGCTGACCAGCGGCGCCAGAATCGACAGCGTGAACTGCCGCTCGGCCCGTGCGCCGATGGCGTCCGTCACCGCCAGGGTGAATGACGCCGCCGCCAGCGAACCGGTCGGCGCGCCGGCGAGCAGTCCCTCCGGAGTGAGGCTGAAACCTTCGGGCAGCGCGTCGACCACGCTCCAGGCATAGGCGCCGGCGCCGCCCGCGGCGGTCAGTTGCTGCGTGTACTGTTCGCCGACGGAGGCGGAAGGCAGCTGCGGCGGCGTACTGATGCTCAAGGCGTCGCCGATGACCGTCAGCTCGAACGTCCGGTTCAGAAAGGCCTTCTTGGCGTCGTTGACCAGCACCGCGAAGGAGAACACGCCGGCCTCGAGCGGCACGCCGGAGACGATGCCCGTGTTGGTATCGATGCTCAACCCCGGCGGATAGGCGCGCAGTTGGAAGTACGTGTACGGCTTCTCGCCTCCAACCACCTCCACCTGGAAGGAGTACGGCACGCCGAGCGTCGCAGGAGGGGCCGGAGAGCGGCTCAAGATCTGCAGCGGCGCCGCTTTCACGTCCATCACGAAGGCGCGGCCGCCGCGTTCGCCCCTGCTGTCGGAGACGCGAATCAGGAAGGCGTACTCGCCCCGCGTCGTCGGCGTTCCGCTGAGCAGGCCGGACGGGCCGTCGAGCGTGAGCCCGGGCGGCAGCGTCCCTTCCGCGCTCCAGTTGTACGGGCCCACGCCCTGCGCGGCGTTGAACGTCAGCGCGAACGGCACGCGCTCGGTGGCGTCGGGAATCTGGCCAGGGGTGATGACCAGCGAGCCGAGGTTGGTCAAGCTCTCCTCCGGCCCCATCCCCGACGGCGTGAAGCCGATGTCACGCGCCAGCACGATCTTGTCGAGCTTGAAGCCGTCGTCGCGGTTCCACACATTCAGCGTGTGCGCTCCCGGGGTGGTCACTTCAATAAACGCTTTGGAGAAATTGCGGCGCAGGCTCTCCCACGTCCACTGGTTTTGGGGAAAGAAACCAGAGATTCCCTGGCCGCCTGAGAGGACCCCATCCATGCCGACGTGAAGCCCGTTGGATTCGCTGCCTTTCGACTTGCCGCGCACCCAGATGTAATACACTCCCGGCTCGTTGATCCAGACGTTGTAGTCCAGCCGGGCGCCCTCAGGCCCCTCGGGTACACCGGGCCCCGTGCCGTTTTCGGGTTGCTCGTCGGGCAGCGATTCCATCCAACCGTTGCCGCTGGCGCCGCTGTTGAGGGCTCCGCCGAGTTCGGCGACGAACTCCCAGGTGTGCACCTGCGCATAGTTCGCCCACGTGGACGGGAAACGAGCGGCGAAACTCTCGCCCTCGACCGACAAGAGGCCGTCCACTTCGGTGAAGGACTGCTGGGCGAAGGCGGGCAGCGCGGCGAGCGCACAGGTCAGAAAGAGGAGTCGAGACAACATGGCAAGCGAATTTTCAAGGCTAGCAGACCCTCCAAACGCCCGGTGAGGAAGTGAACATCGCTACTCTGAATCCAATATGAGCGCTTCCGTTGAACCGTGGTTGCGCGGACCGATCTCCGGGGTCGATCCGCTGATCCAGCCCGTGCTGCACAGCTTCCTGCAAGTCCGCGAAGACCTGGCCCTGCATACCGAGGGCTTGAGCGATGAGGACGTCTGGCGCGCCCCCGGGCCGTTGCCGACTCTCGGCTTCCAACTGCGCCACATCGCCGGCAGCGTCGACCGTCTGACGACCTACCTGATGGGCGAGCAGGTGAACCCCGAGCAGATCGCCGCGCTCAAGGCCGAGTCGACCCCGGGCGCCGGGCTGGCCGAGTTGCTGCGCGGCGTCGACCAGGCGCTGGCCGCCTCCGAGGCCCGCATGCGCACCATCGACCCGGCCACGCTCCACGAGCCGCGCTACATCGGCCGCAAGCAGTTGCCGTCGTCGGTGCTGGGGCTGCTGGTGCACCTGGCCGAGCACACGCAACGACACCTGGGCCAAGCGATCACAACCGCCAAGCTGCTCAAAGCACAGTGAGCCGCCCACGTTTACGTGGCGGGTAGCTCCGAACCCGCCGGCTGGAAGCCGGGCGGCTCGTATGGCGCGTACTCCGCTTCCCGGACCTCAACGCCCCCTCCGGGCCTATTTCTCGCGGATCCGCACCGACCGGAACCAAACCGCGCTGCCGTGATCCTGCAAGACGATCCGCCCCGACGGCGCCGCGCCGAAATCCGCATTCTTGAACTTGCTCTCCGCCAGCCGCTTCTTCCAGTCCTTCGAGCCGACCTCGTACTCCGCCACCAGCGTGTCGTTGAGCCAGTGCTGCACCAGCGGGCCGCGGGCGATGATGTGCGATACGTTCCACTCGCCCACCGGCCGGCTCGAGTCGAGCTCCGGCGCATAGAGGCCGTAGACGGCTCCGTTGCGGCGGTCCGGGAACTCGATGGACGGTTTGCGGGCGTTGTCGGCGATCTGGTACTCGACGGCAACCCCGGTGGAGTCATCGCCGGGAGGGACGCGGTAGAAAATGCCGCTGTTGGCTTGCTCGGCGATCTTCCACTCGACGATCAGCTCGAAGTCGGCGAATTCGGCCGTGCTGGCCAGGCTGCCGGGCTTGCCCTCGGGCTTGAGCGCGCCCTGCTCGATCACCCACTTGCCCTGCTGGTCTTTCCGCGGCATCACGGTCCAGCCGTCGAGTGATTTGCCGTCGAACAGCTCCTGCCACTCCGCCGCCGGGGACGGCGCGGCAAGCAGCGCGGCAAGGGTGAGAAGGAGTCCGAAATGAGGCATCGCGGGCGCAATTCTAGCAGACTCGCCAAGCCGGGAACAGTTGTTTGCGAGCGCGTCTTAGAGGGCCTTTGGCGGTCGGAATGTCGTTCCGGGATCGTTACAATGGGGGGCACCCTCAATGGCCAAGGCATCCTCCACGACTCCCTTGATGCGGCAGTACAACGCGCTCAAGGAGCAGGTTCCCGGCGCTCTACTCCTGTTCCATCTCGGCGATTTCTACGAGCTCTTCTATGACGACGCGATCGTCGCGGCGCGCGATCTGGAGATCACGCTCACCTCGCGCAACAAGGAGCGCGGCGAGCCGGTGCCGATGTGCGGAGTGCCCGTCCGCTCGGCCGAGAACTACATCGCCAAGCTCATCGAGAAAGGCCACCGCGTGGCTCTGGGCGAGCAGGTCGAGGAGCCCGGCCCGGGCAAGAAGCTCGTACGCCGTGAGGTCACCCGCATCGTCACGCCCGGCACCGCCAGCGACCTGAACCTGCTGCAGTCCGGCCGCAACAACTACCTCGCCGCGGTCGCCGAACGGCGCGGGGTGAACGGCCTGGCGTTCGTGGACGTCTCCACCGGCGAGTTCCGCATGACGGAAATGGCGGCGGAAGAGGTCGACCCGCTGCTCGAGAATCTGGGCGTTCGCGAGGTGCTCATCCCCTCGGCCGGGCCGTTGTTCCCGACCGACCGCCATCGCAACGGGACTGCCGCGCGGCGGATGCACACCGAGGTCGAAGCCTGGGTCTTTGATTTCGACTACGCCGAGCGGCTGCTGCGCGACCACTATCGCCTGCACAACCTCGACGGGCTCGGCGCCGCCGGCAGCGAGGCCGCCCTTTGCGCCGCCGGAGCGCTGCTGCACTACCTGCGCGACACCCAGCGCACCGCCCTCGACCACGTTGAGCGGCCGAGCTTCTTCCGCCAGCGCCAGTGGATGGTGCTCGACCCGGTGACCGTGCGCAACCTCGAGCTGGTGGAGCCGCTGTTTGGCGGGCCGGCGAAGTCGACGCTGCTCAAGACCGTGGATCGCACCCAGACCGCCATGGGCGCCCGCCTGATACGGCAATGGCTGTTGCGGCCCGAACTCGACCGGCAAGAGATCGAGTCGCGCCACGAAGGCGTCGGCGAACTGGTCACGCAAACCATTCCGCGTACCGAGATCCGGCGCGAGCTCGAGCAGGTGCTCGACATCGAGCGGCTGCTCGCCCGCGTCACGCTCGGTTCGGCCAGCCCGCGCGACGTGGCGGGGCTCGGCGTCTCGCTTCGCTGTCTGCCGATGTTGCGCGGCTTGGTCGGCCAACTCGGCTCGGAGCGCATGCGCAGCCTGCTCGCCCGCATGGACGAGCTGGCCGACGTGCGCGAGCGCATCCTGTCGACCGTCAACGAGAGCCCGCCGCCCGCGCTCTCCGACGGCGGCGTCATCCGCAAAGGCGTCAGCCCCGAACTCGACGAGTTGCGCGAGATCAGCACCGACAGCCGCAAGGTGATCGCGCGCATGGAGGCCCGCGAGCGTGAGCGCACCGGCATCGGCTCGCTCAAGGTCAAGCACAACAGCGTTTTCGGCTTCTACATCGAGGTTTCGAAGGCGAATCTGGCCAACGTGCCCGACGACTACGACCGCAAACAGACGCTGGTCAACGCCGAGCGCTACATCACGCCCGAACTCAAGGAGTACGAGCGCAAGGTTTTCGAGGCCGAGAACCGCATCGAGTCGCTCGAACGCTCGCTGTTCGACCAGGTGCGCCAAGCCGTCGCCGCAGAAGCCGCGCGCGTCAAGCAGGCCGCTTCCGCCGTCGCCGAGCTGGACGTGCTGCAAGGGCTGGCGCTGACCGCCGCCGAGTCGAACTACGTCAAGCCGGAGATCACCGACAACGGCGAGATCCAGATCGTCGCCGGACGGCATCCCGTCATCGAACGGCTCAGCGAGGAAGACGGCGCGGAGCGCTTCATTCCGAACGACGTTTACCTGAACGGCTCGGACCACCTGCTGGCCCTGATCACCGGGCCGAACATGGGCGGCAAGTCGACCTACCTGCGGCAGACGGCGCTGATTTCGATTCTGGCGCAGACCGGTTCGTTCGTCCCCGCGCAGCGGGCCATCCTGCCGGTGATCGACCGCGTGTTCACCCGCATCGGCGCCAGTGACAATCTGGCCATGGGGCGCTCCACCTTCATGGTGGAGATGACCGAGACGTCGCAGATTCTCAACACGGCTACGCCGAACAGCCTGATCCTGCTCGACGAGATCGGCCGCGGCACCTCCACCTTCGACGGGCTTTCCATCGCCTGGGCGGTGGTGGAGCACATCCACCAGAAAACCCGTGCCAAGACGCTGTTCGCCACGCACTACCACGAGCTGACCGAGCTGGCCGACTTGCTGCCCGGCGTGGTCAACCTGCACGTGGGGGTGAAGGAGGCCGGCGACCGCGTCGTCTTCCTGCGCAAGGTGGAGCCGGGCAAGGCCGACCGCAGCTACGGCATCGAGGTCGCCCGCTTGGCCGGCCTGCCGCTGGCGGTGGTGGAGCGGGCGCGCGCGGTGCTGCGCAAGCACGAGCAGCGCGAGGTCAGCGTCACTGAGGAGCTTTCAGCCGCCAGCGTCGCGTTGCCGCGGCAGGCGGCCATGTTCGACCCGGACCCCAGCGGCGTGCTTGAGACCCTGCGCGGGTTGAATCTGGATGAGCTGCGCCCGATCGAGGCGCTGACGCTGCTGAGCGAACTCAAGGGCAGGCTCGTCTGAGGCGAACGGCGCAATAAGAGGAACTCACAAGACAAGACATGTTGGTAGCAGGATTGATGAGCGGCACGTCCGTCGACGGCATCGACGTCGCCCTGACCGAGATCGAAGGCGAGGGTTTTGACCAGCGCGTCCGGCTGGTCGGGTTTGAAACCATCCCGTTTCCGAACGGCGTGCGCAGCGAGACTCTGGCCGCTTCGAACGCCCCTACGCACACGGCGACGATCAGCCAACTCAACGCGTTGTTGGGGACGCTGTTCGGCGAGGCGATTCTCGAGGCCTGCGAACGCCGCGGCGTCGACCCCGGCTCGATCGACCTGATCGGCTCGCACGGCCAGACGATCTATCACCAGGCCGGCGCGACCAAGACCGGCGGACGCATGGTGGCAAGCACGCTCCAGATCGGCGAGCCCGCTTACATCGCCGCTGCGGTCGGAGCGCCGGTGGTCGCGGATTTCCGACCGGCGGACATGGCGCTGGGCGGGCAGGGGGCCCCGCTGGTCCCCTACGTCGACTACCTGCTCTACCGCTCGGCGGACAAGGGCCGCGCGGCGCTCAATATCGGCGGCATCGCCAACCTGACGGCGATTCCGCCGGGGGCTGCGCCGGAGCAGGTGCTGGCGTTCGACACCGGCCCGGGCAACATGCTCATCGATCAGTTGGTGTCGCAGTTTTCGCGCGGCGTCCAGCGATTTGACGTCAACGGCAAGATGGCGGCTTCGGGAACGGTGCGCAAGGAACTGCTCGAAGAGCTGTTGGGCGACCCCTATTTCCGCCGGACGCCGCCGAAGAGCTGCGGGCGCGAACAGTATGGCGCCGAGGCGGTGGCTCAGCTGTTGGCTGAGGGGCTGCCGGCGGCCGACCTGGTGGCTACGGTGACGGCCTTGACGGCCGGCAGCATCGCCGCCTCCATCGACCGCTTCGTCGCCCCCAAAATGCATCTCGATGAGCTGATCGTGTCCGGCGGCGGCGTCAAAAACCCGGAAATCATGCGGCGGCTCGAGGCGCAATTGCCCGACGCCAAGGTCATCCGTTCCGACGAATTGGGCGTCGACAGCGACGCGAAAGAGGCGATGGCGTTTGCCATGCTGGCCTATGAGACCTGGCATCAGCGAGCGGCGAATCTGCCTTCGGCGACGGGCGCGAGCGGTCCCGCCATCCTCGGCAAGGTGTGCTATCCGCCGCCGCGCTAGAGCGCGCACTTGCTACCGGCAATTTCTACCGTAGGGTGCAGCTATTGCACGTGAGTTTCCGTCCACTCAGAATGTAAAGTCGCTGAATTGTAGGCCCCTTAGCGGTTTGGCCCTGTTCGTGCCGAAGGAACAGCGCGCCTGAACACTCTAGACGGAGGATTCAGACATGAAACTCACTTTGGCATTGCTGATGTTGGCCTTTTCGCTGCCCTTGGCGGCGGAGCAGGGAAGCTGGGGCGGCATGCTGGCCGATGCGGCCTGCAAGCAGCAAACCCCGCAGGCGGCCTGTCCTGTGGACGCGTCGACCGAAATGTTCGGCCTGGTGCTGCCGGACGGGCAGTTCTTGCCGTTCGACGCAGGCGGCAATCAGAAGGCCTCGGCTGAGCTCGAGGGCGTCACCGAGAAGAGCAATCCGCGCGTGACGGTCGAAGGCGACACCGACGGCAGGACGATCGCCGTAGCCAGCCTGAGCTTCCGCTAGGGGAGCCGTCCCGTTTCACCCGGGCGGCGACGACCGCCCGGGTGAAATCCAGCGCTCCCAACTACCCCCGCCAGCGATACAGAAACATCTCGTGCAGAGGGATTTCCGGGTCCGGGTCGACCATCTCCCGCCGCTCCTCGGCCGTCCAGCCCGGCAGAGCGAATTTGTATGCGACGATCCGCGTTCCCGGCTCGAGCGTGCGCTCCATGCGCGGGACCGCCTTCTCGAGTCCCTCCGGAGTCAGAAAGCAGCTGATCACGTCCGGCTCGGAGTAGTCCGCCAGCATCAGGTCTTCGTTGCGGATCTCGGCGCGATCGCCCAGCCCCTCCGCTTGGATGGAGCAGCGGCTCTCGGCGATGAGCTTGTCGTCGATCTCGAACCCCACTGAGCGGGCTCCGAACTCTTTGGCGGCTATCAGCACAAAACGTCCGTCGCCGCTGCCGAGGTCATAGTGCAGTTCGCCCGGTTCGAGGCCGCTCATCTCGAGCATGCGGCGCACAACGGCCTTCGGCGTGGGGTAGTAGGTGGCCAGCAGCTCCGGCTCGGGCGCCGGCGGCGTCTCGGGCGGCGTGTGCTGGTTGCATCCAAAGGGAATCAGTCCGGCTGTCGCGGCCAGGAGCCGCCTTCTCGTCAGTCGCTGCATAGAAAGGAAACAAACTTAGCGGTGGTAGAGGTAGAGCATGTGCGGCAAGCCGTCGACTTCGTTCTCCATGTCGCAGTCGATCCGGTCGACCGGCTCCCAGTCGGGAACCTCGAAGTCGTGTGAAACCACGCGGGCGCCCTTCTTGAGGTCGCGCTCGAGGATGGGGCGCAGCTTGCCCAGGGCGCGCGGCAGCAGGTAGAGCGTCAGCACGTCCACTTCGCTCACGTCGGCCTGGAACAGATCCTGCTCGACGATCGTAGCCAAGTCGCTCAAGCCCATCTCCTCGATCTGCCGACGACTGGAAAGGACCAGCTTGGGGTCGAGCTCGTAGCCGATCGAGCGGGCCTGGTGGTTCCTGGCCGCCAGGATGACCAGGCGTCCGTCGCCGCTGCCTAGATCCATGTGGAGCTCGCCCGGCTGCAGCTCGGTGACTTCGAGCATGCGCTTGGCGACCTCGATGGGCGTGGGGTAGTAGGGAGCGACGTTGCCGCCGGGAGGCGGCCGGAGCGGATCAGCCGCCGACAGGGCTGCGGCGCCGAGCAGAAGCGTCAGAAATGCCCGCCGCAGGACCATCACTGCGAGTATAAAACAAGGCGCGCGGGCCCGCAGATTCACGAGAGTGTGCGGAAATACTGCGCCCGCTGATCCAGACGGTCCGACGATACACCGATTCCGTCTCCGGTTTCCCTATAGCCCCCGGCTTTAGCCGGGGAAAATGCACGTCTAAGCGACTCAACGTACAACACTTGGCCTGACCCGCTCTCGCGGGTCAGGCCAAGTGCAAGAGACGGGAGGGTCCGATCTTAGTTGCCCCCGGCTGAAGCCGGGGGCAATCACCGAACACTCCTGTCACGTTTTTACACAGCCTCTCACGTCCGCGGTTCTGTGGCGAACGTCCGCCAGACGGCTTCCGCCACGATCAGATCCTGCGCGGCCAGCCCTTGCGACTCGAACAGCGTGATGTCGGCGTCCGACTGCCGCCCCGGCGCCCGTCCGGCGGCGATCGCGCCCAACTCCACCAGCGTCTCCCACTGAAACCGCCCTTCGGCCGCCGCGTGTACCAGATCGCCCGCTTCGATGTGCGCTTGCTCGATCGAGTCGGTCGTCGCCAGCGCGGCGCGCCCCACGGCCATCGCGTCGATTTCCCGCCGGCGGATGTGGTTGCTGCCGGCGGCGTTGACGTGGCAGCCCGGCTCGAGCCATTCGCCCAACACGACCGGCTCTTTGGAACTGGTGATGGCGGTCACGATCGCCGCTCCTTCCACCGCTTTTTGCGCCGAATCCACCGGCTCGATCGTCAGCTTCAGCCGCTCGCCCATTTTGGCTGCAAACGCTTCCCGTTTTTCCGGCGTGCGGGAGTGAACGCGCACCCGCTCCAGCCGCCGGACCCTCGCGATGGCTTCGAGCTGCGTCTCCGCCTGCCAGCCCGCCCCGATCAGCCCCAGCGTCGAGGCGTCCGGGCGCGCCAGCAGCTTCGTCGCCACGCCCGAGGCCGCTCCGGTGCGGATCCGGCCCAACTCGTCGGCTTCGATCGCGGCGAGGGGCTTGGTGGTCTCGGCGTCGAACAGCAGGACGATGAAATGCGCCCCAACTCCCGGACGCGTGGCGTAGATCTTTGCCGCGAACAAACCGGCCTCGTTGTCGCCCGCGTCCATGGCGTGCAACATCGCGCGATTGTCCAGGCCGATGCGCCGCCGCGGGTGGTTGAGCATGCGCCCGTCGCCGAGTCGGCGAAAGCACTCCTCCACGCGTTCGAGCGCCAGCGACATCGGCAAAGCCAGGCGAACTTGCTCTTCGGTAATGAACATCATTGCTCCGTCAAAACTCCTTCGCTTCCCGCATGGACCGGCGGATCGGCCGACCGCGGGAGCGTATACTGTGGTTCTCTGATGCCGACCAAAGAACAGCGACTCATCATCACCGTCCAGCAGCACATTCTGCAACAGCAGCAGCATTTCCCCGACGCCGGCGGCGTCTTTTCCTGGCTGCTGTCCGGCATCACGCTTGCCACCAAGATGATCCAGGCGAAGGTTCGTCGCGCCGGGCTCACCGACATTCTGGGCGAGGCCGGAGAGACCAACGTACAGGGCGAGACCCAACAGAAGCTGGACATCTACGCCAACGAGGCCGTGCACCACTGCCTGGGCGTGCGCGAGAGCGTGGCGCAGCTGGTCTCCGAGGAGAACGAGCAGCCGCGGACGTTCGAGGGCCGCGAAGACGCCAAGTACATCGTCGTCTTCGACCCGCTCGACGGCTCCTCGAACATCGACGTCAACGTCAGCGTCGGCACAACTTTCAGCGTACTGCGGCGCAGCTCCAACGCCAAGGGCGCCGAAGCGGCCCTGCAGCCCGGCTACAAGCAGGTGGCCGCGGGCTACGTCGTCTACGGCTCGTCGACGATCCTGGTCTACACCGCCGGCCGCGGCGTTTTCGGCTTCACGCTCGATCCGGCCATCGGCGCCTACGTGCTCAGCCACGACAACATCCAGATGCCCGAGCACGGCGACATCTATTCGGTCAATGAGGCCTACATCGACGACTTCCCCACGATCTACCAGCGCTACATCAAGGCGATGCGCAGCGGCGAGTTCGGCCGCCGCTACAAATCGCGTTACATCGGCTCGATGGTGTCGGACTTCCACCGCACTCTACTGAAGGGCGGCGTGTTCTTGTATCCGCCGACCAAAGCGCACCTCGACGGCAAGCTGCGGCTGCTGTATGAAGCCAACCCGATGGCGTTCATCGCCGAGCAGGCCGGCGGCAAGGCGATCGACGGCAAGATGCGCGTGCTCAACATCGAGCCGAACTCGATCCACCAGCGCACGCCGTTGATCCTGGGCAGCCGCGATGAGGTCGAGCGCTTCGAAAAGATGCGCGACGAAGAGGAATAGCGCATCTTTCCTGCCGCCGCGGCCGGTCCGCCACCACCACCACCGCTCCAAACCCACCACCCCGCGGCCTTTACGTCCTCTTAACAACCTGAAAACAAAGGGTTGGCTAAATGGTCCGCCCCTTGCTCTGGGAGACAGTGCAACGGAGGTGCGACGTATGCGCAACAAACGACCCTTACTCTTGCTGGCTGCTTTTCTGCTGGCAACCCCCTTGATGGCCGGCCATCGGCATGGTCGCGACTGCGGCCACTACTACGAGCCCCGGCGAGGCTGGATCTCGATCGAGGTCTTCGGCCGTCACGGCGGCTTCGCCTATCGGCAGGCTCCACGATACCGCTACTACGACGACTACTACTACGATGGTCCGCGCCGGGTGCGGTACTGCGAGCGACGCTGCCGCCATCGCCACCGTCATTTCTACCAACCGCGCGGCCGCGGCCACGGCCACGGCCGCCACCATCACCATCGCGGCTGCGGCCACGGCCACGGTCGAGGCCGCTGGTAGTTCCACATTTCGAACCCGTGCGACGCGCCCCGCACGGGTTTTTCACTTGTTGGCATTGACTGGCGACGGCGACTGTCCGATAGTGTTAGCGGACCACAGCGTATCCGGTCGGTATCCATGCGTCTTCTCAGTGACTTGCGCCTCATTCTCCTGCTCGCAGCCGTAGCGGCCCCGCTCGCCGCCGAGCCTCCCAAGACCGGAGACCCCTTTACTGAAAAAGACCGCGCTTGGTGGGCGTTCCAGCCGGTGGAGCGCAGCGCCGCTCCGGCCGTCGGCGAGGCGCACCCGATCGACGCCTTCGTGGTCGCCGGACTGGCCAAGAAGGAACTCACGCTCAACGAACCGGCCGACAAGGTGACCCTGCTGCGCCGGGCGACCTTCGATCTGACGGGCCTGCCGCCCAGCGTCGCCGAAGTCGAGGCCTTCCTGGCCGACGATTCGCCGGACGCCTTCGCCAAAGTCGTCGACCGCCTGCTCGCCTCGCCGCGCTACGGCGAGCGCTGGGCGCGGCACTGGCTCGATCTGGCGCGCTACGCCGAGTCCAATGGCTTCAAGTCCGACGAGACGCGGCCCTACGCCTGGCGCTACCGCGACTACGTCATCGACGCCTTCAACTCCGACAAGCCCTACGACCGCTTCGTGGCCGAGCAGATCGCCGGCGACGAGATGTTTCCCGACGATCCTCTGGCGCGCGTGGCCACCGGGTTTCACCGCAACTATCCGGACGAGTCGAACGCCGCCAACTTGCAGCAGCGCCGCGCCGAACAACTCCAGGACGTCACCGACGCTGTCGCCTCGACCTTCCTGGGCCTGACCGTCGGCTGCGCCAAGTGCCACAACCACAAGTTCGACGCGATCCTGCAGCAGGACTACTACCGCCTGCAGGCCTTCTTTGCCAACACCGCCGAAGACGACCGCGTCCTCATGCTCACCGGCGAGGAGCGGGCGACCTACCAGCGCCGTCTCGCCGAGTGGGAAGAAGCGACCGCCGACATCCGCGCACGCATGGACCTGCTTCTCGAGGAAGCCCGCCAAAGCCGCCATGAGCACCTGATGAGCAAGCGGACCGATGAGACGAAGCTGGCGGCGGAGAAGCCCGAAGCCGAGCGCACCCCCTTCGAGCGCCAGATGATGGCCAAGCACGCCTGGCAGTTCAGCTATGACGAGCCGAAGATGGCGAGCAAGCTGAAGGGCGAGAAGAAGGAGCAGTACGCCGAGTTGGAGGCCGAACTCGCCCAGTTCGCCCACCTGCACCCGGGCGAGGCGCCGGTTGGCGTCGGCGTGCGGGATTTGGGGACGGAAGCGCCGCCGACGCATGTGCTCGGGCTGGCCAACTACGCCGCTCCGCAGGAAGAGGTCGAGCCGGGCTTTTTAACCATTCTCGCCCCCGGCCCGGCGCCGGTTGCCGCCCGCGAGGACTTGGGCTCCACCGGCCGCCGTACCGCGCTCGCCGAGTGGCTCACCGACCCGAAAAACCCGCTCACGCCGCGCGTGATGGCCAACCGCATCTGGCACTATCACTTCGGCCAGGGCATCGTCGGCTCGCCCAGCGATTTCGGCCGGATGGGCGAACGTCCGACGCACCCGGAACTGCTCGACTGGCTGACCTCTGAATTCGTCGAAAACGGCTGGTCGATCAAGCAGATGCACCGCCTGATCATGACGTCGAAGACCTACCAGCAGGCGGCGACCCAGCAGGAGCTGGGCGCGAAGAAAGATCCGTTCAACCGCTTGCTGTGGCGCTTCCCGCCGCATCGGCTCGAAGGCGAGGTCATCCGCGACTCGATGCTGGCCGTCTCCGGACGCTTGAATCCGCAGATGGGCGGCCCGAGCGTGATGCCGCCGCTGCCGGTCGGCATGCCCAAGCCCCGCGGCGGCTGGGATGCGACCGACGATCCCGAGCAGCAGACCCGCCGCAGCGTCTACATCTTCGTGCGCCGCAACGCCCGCTTCCCGATGATGGAGGCGTTCGACATGCCCGACACGCATGAGTCCTGCGCGCGGCGCAACATCACCACCACGGCCCCGCAGGCGCTGGCGCTGCTCAACGACGCGCAGACCATCGACTGGGCGCGCAGCTTTGCGGGCCGCGTGCTCGATGAAGCCGGCGACGACCGCGCGCGGCAGATCGAGCAGGCCTACCTGCTGGCCTACAACCGCCCGCCCGATGGCTTCGAAAAAGACGCCGCGCAGACCTTCCTCGACAAGCAGCACGGCGTGATCGCCAAGCGGCAGGCGGCGAGCGAACCGCTCTCGCTGCCCGACGCTGATCTGTCGCAGGTCGACCCGGCGGCGGCTGCGGCGCTGGTGGACTTCTGCCACGCGCTGATGAACTCCAACGAATTCGTGTACGTGAACTAGCCATGCCGACGAAGATTCCCTCGCACGCACTCTCCGGCCCCACGCGCCGCAGTTTTCTGTCGCGCACGGGCAGCGGCCTGGGAGCGCTGGCGTTCGGCGCGCTGTTGGGCGAAAGCGGTCTGAAGGCGGTGGAGAATCCGCTGGCGCCCAAAGAGCCGCACCACGCTCCCACGGCCAAGAGCGTGATCTGGCTGTTCATGGAAGGCGGCGCGAGCCACCTCGACACCTTCGATCCCAAACCTCTCATCCGCGAGCTCGACGGCCAGGAGATCCCCGAATCGTTCAACCCGCCCAAGATTACGGCGATGGGTACGGCCGGCAACACGGTGATGCGCGACCAACGGCAGTGGGCGCAGCACGGCCAGAGCGGGCTGTGGGTTTCGGACTGGTACCAGCACGTCGCCGAGCACGTGGACGATCTTGCTGTCATCCGGTCCTGCTGGGCCGACGGGCTCAACCACGTCGGCTCGGTCTGCCAGATGAACACCGGCTCGATCCTGGCCGGGCGCCCGTCGCTGGGCTCTTGGGTCACCTACGGGCTCGGCGCGGCGAACAACAACCTGCCGACCTTCGTGGTGCTCGACACCGAGGCGCCGCTCAACGGCGGGGCAAAGAATTGGTCGGCCGGGTTTCTGCCGGCGGTCTTCCAAGGCACGCGTTTTCAGAAAGACGGCCCGCCGATCCTGAATCTCGCCAACCCGGAAACGGTCGGCACGGACCAGCAGCGCGGCAAGCTCGACTTCCTCTCCCAACTCAACCGTCACCACGCGGCCAAGCATCCGGGCGAGTCCGAACTCGACGCGCGGCTGGAGAGCTACGAGCTCGCCTGGCGCATGCAGGCCAATGCGCCCGAAGCGGTGGATATCGAAAGCGAGTCCGACGCCACCAAAAAGCTCTACGGCATGGACGACGAATTCCTGCGTCCGTGCGCCGAGAAGCTGCTGCTGGCGCGCCGCTTGGTGGAGCGCGGCGTGCGATTCGTGGAAATCTACGCCGGCTCGTGGGATGCGCACGCGAACATCGAGGGCAACCACTCCAAGTGGTGCCGCTTCACCGACAAGCCCATCGCCGGCCTGCTGGCGGACTTGAAGAGTCGCGGACTGCTGGAAGACACGCTCGTCGTGTGGGCGGGCGAGTTCGGCCGCACGCCGTTCAACGAAAAGGGCGACGGCCGCGACCACAACCCCTGGGGCTTCACCACCTGGATGGCCGGCGGCGGCGCCAAAGGCGGCCAGACCATCGGCACGACCGACGAGCTCGGTCTACGGGCCGTGGAGAAGCCGTACCATGTGCATGACATCCATGCGACGGTGCTGCATGCCATGGGCCTGAACCACCTTTCGCTGACCTACCTGCACAACGGACGCTCGGAGAGAGCTACGGTCAACGGCGGCAACGTGATCGAGGATCTGTTCGCGTAGCCGCCGCGCATCCTTCCGTGCCGCGCCCTTGAAGGGCGCCGGCCCGCAGGCTCACGCCTGCGGTTCTGTTCCGCTACACCCCAAACCTCTCCCGCACGAACTCCACGTTCGCCTGCGTGTCCTCCACAAACCGGCCCTCCATCCCGCTCAGCTCCAGCACGAACCACTTCTCGTACCCGATCTCCCGCACCGCTTCGGCCGCCGCGTCGAAATCCACACCGCCCTTTTGTGGGCCGCCCAAAATCTCCTTGCGCGGGTCGTCGATTCCCAAGGTCTCCTTGATGTGGATCTCGCAGATGCGATCCTTGCCCAGCCGCCGGATCTCCGTCGGCACATCGTAGCCGTAGGAGGTCGAGTTGCCCACGTCGTAGTAGACCTTCACCCACGGCGAATCGACGCGCTCGAGAATCTCCAGATTCTGCTCGGCGGTGAGGGTATTCTCCAGGCCCAACAGCACGTTGAGGTCGCGGGCGCGCGGCGCGATCTGCTTCAGCGCGGCGATCACCCGCTCCACCCCCGCTGAGTCCCACTCATAGGAAGCGAACGGCCCGTCGCTGCGGTTGAGGAACTCGCCCTGGGCGTCGCGCAGCCGCAGGTCGCCGGCGCTGAAAAACGCCACCAGGATGTTCGTGGCGCCCAGGGCCGCGGCGGCCTCGAGCGCGTCGATCACATACACCGCCGACTGCGGTTCGGACTTGAGCGGAATGCGGTTCAAGATCCCGCCCGCCGCCACCGACGGAAACCGGATGCCGAAGCGCTTGCCGGCTTCGAGGTATTGCCGCCGGACGGCCTGCTCGCGCAGCGGGACGAAGTCCGGCCGCGAGCCCACACTTACCTGCACGCCGGCCAGTCCGGCCTGCGCCGCGAGTTCCAACTGCGTGGGATCGCAGACCGGGCCGAGGTTCCAGTCGGTCATCCCGATCCGGTAGTCCCGCGCCTGGGCCCCGGCGAACTGCGCGCCAACCAGTCCAACAGAAGCGGAAGCAAGAAAACCACGTCGGCTCAGCATGCCGACATTATCCGTCAGAGCAGGAAGCAGAACGTGGCGTGCGCGCCTTTACGCGCACGCCACGTTCCCAGCCTAGGGTTGCCAGAGCTTATCGGTCTGCACGCCGTAGGCCTTGGCCTTGGGCTCGGTCGGCAGCGGGAGGTTGTCGATGTTGAAAAACAGCGCCGGTGCAAAATTCGCAATGGCCACCGTGCCGCCGTCCTGGTTGACCGAGAACAGCCGGCGGATGTCGTTCATCACCGTGTTCTTGCGGTCCACGCTGTAGGAGTCGGCCGCTTGCAAGTCCGCCATGGCGATGTTGATTTTGGGGTCCATCGAAACATTGCCCGACACGTCATAGCCCAAATCGTCCTCGATGGTGATCAGGTCGAGAATCAGGTACTTCGGGTTCGTGCCGAACTTGCCCACGATCACGCCGTTCTCTGCATCGCCCTCTTCAAACAGGGCCGAATTCATATAGAACAGGTTGTTCTTGATGGCGATCTTCGGCATGCGGTCGTCCGGCCAGTCGTGCTGCATGGCGCCGCCCGGATTGTACGCAAAAATGTTGCCCTCGATGTTGAGCGCCTGGCAGCCGTCTTTGTGGTAGAGCTCGATGGCCGAGACGTTGCTCGAGGTCGGGTCGGGGTTGAAGGGCCAGCTCAGCAGGAAGGAGTTGTTGCGCAGGTTGATCTCCTTCACCGTCAGGCCCCGGCCCGGCGTGGCGGCCGGCTTCATGGTCTTGATGTTGTTCAAGAAGAAGTTGTTGGTGATGTCGACCACCGTGTTGGCCGATAGCGGCGCGATGTAGGGATCGAACGCCCCGTGCGCGCCGTTGAGGAAGATGTTGCTGTCGACCACCAGATGATCGGTTTTGAGCAGCGAGAAGCTGATCAGCGGATACGAGCGCGAAGCTCCTTTCAAGATGCTGTTGGTCTTGGAGTCGTAACTGTTGGAAGGCGCTGCGTCGAAGACGAAACCGGAAATCACCAGTTCCTTCAGCGCCGACTTGCCCGAGATCTGCAGCATCGCGCCGTCGCGCCCCTTGATGGTCTTCAGACGAGCGAGTTGGCCGAACGGCTGGCGTCCCGTGAATTCGTCGTTGAATCCGCCCACCAGGCGCAAGGAAGCCTCGGGGTTGTTGATGACCGGCAGCACCCAGATACCGGAATTGACCTTGCCGGGGTAGACGCCCGGGGCCACGAGAACGTTGACGGTATGAGGACCGGATTGCAGCAATTCGGCCGCCTTGGTCAAAGCGGCGTGAACGCGGCGCTCGGCGAAGACGGTGGTGTCGTTGGCCTTGGCGGCGGCGGTGGCGGCGGCGGGCGAGTCCCGCGGCGCCACGTAGATGAGATAGGTATTGGGTGCGGCGGCCGGAGCCAACCAAGTCGCCAGCATCAGCAGGGCGCCCCAGCAGCGGGCGCCGAAAAGTTGTTTCATTTTTTGATCTCCCCAGAATGAATGCCGTCGGGAGACGACCTTGCCAGCTTACAACGCGGAATTGGCCCCGACCAGCCCTCGAGGGGTGTATACTGCCCCGCGATGCCCCGCCTTCCGAACCTTCTGCCGCTGCTGCTGTTTGTCAGCGTCCATCCTCTGCTCGCCGCCGACGCCGTTACCGCCGGCCAGTTCCTCGTCGAGCGGCCCACGCTGATCTGCCTCGGCTTTGAGTGGAAGATCAGCGGCGACGACAACCGCAATGCCACGGTCACGCTGCAATACCGCAAGACGGGCGATGCGGAGTGGCTCGACGGCATGCCGCTGCTGCGCATGGGCGGCGAGAAGGTCTACCGCACCGACCTGGGCCTCGACTACACCGTGCCGCACGGCTTTGCCGGCAGCATCCTCGACCTCGAGCCCGACACCGAATACGAAGCCCGCCTCGAACTGCGCGACCCCGACGGCGTCAGCGGAACCGCTGTCCAGACCACGAAAATCCGCACGCGCGGCGAACCCAAAGCCGCCGCAGGCGGACGGAAGCTGCACGTCTACCCGCCGCAGTGGGAAGGCGAGAAGCAGGAACCGTCATTCATCGGTCTCAAGGACGCCTACTACGGTTCCGGCCGGGGCGATTGGGCCGTCGTCAGCGAACAGAAAGCGCAGCCCGGCGACGTCATCCTCGTCCACGCGGGGCTCTACAAGTCCGACCGGCTCAACTACTCCGACCCGCTTGGCCTGCCGTTCGACGGCACCTACGCGCTCAGCCTGAAAGGGACTGTTGACAAGCCGATCGTCATCCGCGCCGCCGGCGACGGCGAGGTCATCTTTGACGGCGACGGCAATCATCACCTGTTCGACGTGATGGGCGCCGCGCACCACATCTTCGAGGGACTCACCATCCGCAATACCGACGTCGCTTTTTACGCCGGTCGCAAGGAGATCGGCGGCGCCGTCGGCCTCACCGTCCGTAACTGCCGTTTTGAAGAGATCGGCGTCGGCGTGGTCACCGAGTACGAGGGCTCCTACGACTTCTACATCGCCGACAACGTGATGCTCGGCCGCGACGACCGCTACCGCCTGATCGGCTGGTACAGCCCCGGCATCTACGGACGCCACCCGCTCAAGAGCTTTTACGGCGTGAAGGTCTACGGCTCCGGACACGTCGTCGCCCACAACTACATCGCGTATTTCCATGACGGCGTCACCGTCTCCACCTACGGCTCGCCGTCGGACGATCCGGCCAAGCAGGCCAGCGCCATCGACTTCTACAACAACGACATCCATTTGATGGGAGACGACTTCATCGAGGCCGACGGCGGCGTCCACAACATCCGCGTGATGCGCAACCGCGGCGTCAACGCGGCGCAGTGCGGATTGAGCGCCCAACCGGTCTACGGCGGCCCGGCGTACTACATCCGCAACGTCGTCTATCACGTTCCCACCGGCTGCGTCTTCAAGCTCAACGTCAAACCGGCCGGCGTGGTTTTCTACCACAACACGATCATCTCCGAGATGAGCAACGGCTCGATCTTCTCCAACGGCCACTTCCGCAACAACCTTTACCTGGGCCCGGACAAGCCCGGCCGCGGCATCTACCGCTTCGCCAACGCGACCGCTTATTCCAGCTACGACTACAACGGCTACCGCCCCAACCCGCAGGCGACGGACCAGTATTTCTGGCGCGGCCCCAACCCGGGCGAGACGCTCAACTACGACGAAAAGCTCCGCCCCACGCCCTACCGCACTCTCGAGGCGCTGACCGCGGCCACGGGGCAGGAAGCCCACGGCGTGGAAGTGGATTTCGACATCTTCCGCGACCTCGAGCCGCCGGCCGCGGACGCACCCCACGCGGTCTACCAGGCCAAGGACCTGAACTTCGAACTCAACCCCAACGGCGCCGCAGTCGACACAGGCGTCGCGATCCCGAACGTCAACGACGGCTTCTCCGGCGCAGCCCCGGACCTGGGCGCCCGCGAAGTCGGATCGCCCGAACCCCTCTACGGTCCTCGTAAGCGGCCCTGACGGCGCCCCCAGGTCAAGCTTCTCCCTCTCCCGTCCGATAGATCAAGGGAGGAGCCCAAGCCGTTGCGCCCCCGAGTACAGCCCACCGGTCGAGAACAACTCTTCCCCGAAGACGACATCATCGTCAGCAAGACGGACCTCAAAGGGCGCATCACTTACGCCAACGACGTCTTCATGCACGTCTCCGGCTACACCGAGGAGGAACTGCTCGGCGCGCCGCACAACATCATCCGCCACCCGGAGATGCCGCGCTGCGTCTTCACGCTGCTGTGGGACGCCATCATGGACGGCCAGGAGATTTTTGCCTACGTGGTGAACCTGTGCAAGAACGGCGACCACTACTGGGTCCACGCCCACGTCACGCCCAGCTTTGACGCGAGCGGCGCCATCGTGGGCTACCACTCGAACCGCCGCGTCCCCGACCGCGAGGCCGTGGACAAAGCGGAAGCGCTCTACCGAGTGCTGCTGGCCGAGGAGCGGCGCCATGGCGACGACTGGCGCGCCGGAATGGAGGCCGCCACGGCGATGTTGGCCGCCCATCTCGACCAAAGCGGCCAGACCTACGAAGAACTCGTCTTTTCCCTCTAGCGAGAATTTATGTCCAGCGCCTTGGCCGCCCTGAAGACCGATTCCGCCGCCGAGCTCGAGGAGCTGCGCGAGCAACTGGAGCTGCACCAACTGTGGATGCAGCGCTTCGCCGAGATCTGCGAGCGCGGCGCCCGCGGCGACCTCGAAGCCCGCATCTTGCATTCACCCGCCGACGGCGGCGACATCGAGCGCGCGGCGCGCGGCATCAACCGCCTGCTCGATCTCTCGGATGCATTCGTGCGCGAGTCCGGGGCGGCATTGAAGGCGGCCGGAGAACGCCGCTTCCACCGCAAGGTGCTGTTGCGCGGCATGCGGGGCGCCTTCCGGCACGGCTCCATGCGCATCAACGACGCCGGCGCAGAGATCGAGCGACAATCCCGGGCGCTCGACGCCGCCGAGCAGCGGCGAATGGCCATGGCGGACGAGCTCGAAACGAAGATCCGGGACGTCTCCGGGCGGCTGACCGCTGCGGCGCAGAAGGTGCGGGCCACCGCCGAATCGCTCGCCCAGACCTCGCAGCGGACCTGCGAACAGGGTGAGAAGGCGGCCGCCGCGGCGCATGAGACCTCTGACAGCGTGCAGAGCGTGGCGTCGGCGACCGAAGAGCTCAACGCCGAGGTGCGCGAGGTGGAGCGGCGCGCTCACAGTTCAGCCAACAGCGCCGCCGCCGCGGTGCGGGACGTGCAAGCGGCCGAGAACTCGATGGCCGAGCTTGCCGAGGCCTCACAGCAAGTCGGGAGGGTGGTGAAGCTGATCTCGCAGATCGCCAACCAGACGAACCTGCTGGCCCTCAACGCCACCATCGAGGCGGCGCGCTCGGGCGAATCGGGCAAGGGCTTCGCCGTGGTCGCCAGCGAAGTCAAAAACCTCGCGCGGCAGACCTCGCAGGCCACCGAAGACATCACCGTGCAGGTGGAGGCGATCCAAGGCAAGACGGTTCTGGTGGGCGAAGCGGTGTCGAACATCTCCACCACCATCGTCGGGCTGTCCGAAGCCTCCAAGGACATCGCCGAGTCGGTCGATCAGCAGCGGATGGCGGTGCAGGAGATCAGCCGTAACGGGCAGGCGGCGGCGATGGCGACGTCCAGCGTGGCCGAGGCGATCGCCACCGTCACCCAGGACGCCGCCGAGACCAGCCGCGACGCCGACAGCCTGCTCGGCTCCTCCGACCATCTCACGCGCCAGGCCGAGGGTCTGCAGCAAGCCGTGGACTCCTTTCTGGCCGCCATTCGCGGCTGACCCGCGGCGCCGTCCCGACCATCCCCGGCCGGATCGGGGGCGGATACAGTCAAAGGCGCCGGTAAATCAGGCGTCAACGCGGCCGGTTTCGCTCCCAAACCAGCCGCAGCCCTTCCAGCGTCAAATGCTCGTCAATCTCCTGCACATAGGCGGACGCCGGACATAGCGTATGCGCCTGCCCGCCGGTCCCCACGACTTTCGTCTCGGGGCCCAACTGCTCCACCAGACGACCCAAAATCCCGTCCAACTGCCCCAGCGAGCCGTAGTACAGCCCCGAGCGCAGCGCGTCCACCGTGTTCGAGCCGATCAGGTGGTCCGGCTCGGCAATGTCGATCTGCGGCAGCCGCGCCGTGCGCCGAAACAGCGCCTCCGCGGCCACGCCCACGCCGGGGCAAAGCAGTCCGCCCAGGTACGCCCCGTCCGCCGAGATCACGTCGAAGTTGATCGCCGTGCCGAAATCTACCGCCACGCACGGCCCCCCGTAGCGCGCAAATGCCGCCACCGAGTTCACCAGCCGGTCCGCCCCCACCTCGCTCGGCGTGTCGATCTCGATCCGCAGCCCCGTATCGGTCGTCGAGTCCACGAACAGCGGCGTCTGCCGGAAGTAGCGCTCGCTCATGCGCCGCAGCGAGGCGTCCAGGCTCGGCACGACCGACGAGATGGCGATCCCGTCGATCTCGCTGAACTGCAGCTCCGCCAGCGACAGCAGGTTCCGGAAAAGTACGCCCCAGCCGTCCACCGTTTGCGAGCGGTCGGTGTTCAGCCGCCAGTCGCCGACCAGCTTGTCGTCGCGAAAGACGCCCAGCGTCAGGTTCGTATTGCCGACATCGACCGCGAAGAGCATTTCTTGCCCTCTAGAAGCGCATGCCGGTGAAGCCGCCGTCGACGTAGATCTCGGCGCCGGTGATGAACTGCCCGGCCTTGCGCGCGCACAGCAGCAGCGTCGCGCCGATCAGCTCTTCGGGCTCGCCGAAACGCGCCATCGGCGTCTGCGCCATGATCTTTTCCACCCGCTCCGGCGCCAGAATTTTCCGGTTCTGCTCCGCCGGGAAAAAGCCGGGACACAGGCAGTTCACCCGCACGCCGCGCGTGGCGTACTCGCGCGCCACATTCTTGGTGTAGTTCAGCACCGCCGCCTTCGAAGCCGAGTAGGCGAAAACCTTCGACAACGGCAGGTGCGAGGTCACGCTGCCGATGTTCAAGATCGAGCCGCCGTCGGGCTGAGCCGCCATCGCCGGGGCAAAAATCTGGCAGCCCAGGTGCGTCGCTTTCAGGTTCGTGTCGATCACGCGGTCCCACTTGTCGTCGGGGATCTCTTCGTACGGTGTCGCGTCGTTTACGCCGGCGCAGTTCACCAGCACGTCGATACGTCCGTGGGCGCTCATCGTCTGATCGCGCAACGACTCGAGCGACTCGCGCGAGGTCACATCGACGGACTGGAACGAAGCCTTGCCGCCCAGCCCCTCGAGGATCGCCACGCGCTCGAGCCCGCGCTCCTCCGAGCGGCCGGCCACCACGACGTGCGCTCCGGCCTGCGCCAGACCGTCGCACAAAGCGCCGCCCAGCACGCCGGTGCCGCCGATCACCACGGCCACCTGGCCGTCAAATCCGAACAATGAGTGGAGATAGTCTTTCGATGCCATGGGAACCGACGATTGTCGCACCGCGGACCCGCCCGGCGCCAGATCGCCCTCCCTGCGGGTAACGCGCCGGCTGACTTCCGGCTCTAAGAGCCAGAGGTAGAAATCCCATGAATAAGACCACGATGGCTCTGGCCCTGGCTCTGGCCGTTTGTTTTGGTTGCCCCTCCAAGGAGCAGATCACCAGAACGCAGCAGAACCGGCCCACTGCGCCCGCGCAGTCCACCGTCACGGTGAATACCCAGAATGGGGCGATTCCCGCCGGAACCGAACTCGCCATCCGCGTGAACGAAGCGATCGACACCAAGGACGCCGGCGGCGTCTACCGCGCCGAGGTCGCGCAGAACATCCTGGACAGCTCCGGCCGTACGATCATCACGCAGGGCTCTCCCGCCGAAGTGACCGTCGTACAAGCGTCCGGCGGCGGCGCCGTCGGAACGCGCGCCATCGAACTGGCGCTCCGCTCGGTGACCGTCAACGGCCGCCGACAAATGGCGACCTCCGACAACCGCGAAGAGAAGGGCGCGGCCGGCCTGGGAACCAACCGGCGCACGGCTGAAATGGTCGGCGGCGGCGCAGCCCTCGGCGCGGTCGTGGGCGCCATCTTCGGCGGCGGCAGCGGCGCAGCTACTGGCGCGGCCATCGGCGCAGCGGGCGGCGCAGCCACCCAGGTGCTCACCCGCGGCGACACCGTGCGCATCCCGGCTGAGACAGTGATGGGCTTCCGCCTGGCCGCCCCGCTGAACGTCAGCTAGCCGCCCTGCGTATCAACCCTTACACTGGCGTTCATGAGCCCACCCCTCATGAACGCCATGGTCTTGGAGCGCATCGGCGAGCCCCTGCAGGCTCAGCAACTCCCGCGCCCCGAGCCCGCCCCTGGGCAGGTGCTCATCCAGATCTCCGCCTGCGCCGTCTGCCGCACGGACCTCCACGTCGTCGACGGCGACCTCACCGAACCCAAGCTGCCCCTCATCGCCGGCCATGAGATCGTCGGACGCGTCACGGCTCTAGGCGACGGCGTCAGCGGCTTCGCCCCAGGCGACCGCGTCGGCGTCCCCTGGCTCGGCTGGACCTGCGGCGAGTGCCGCTACTGCCGCTCCGAGCAGGAAAATCTCTGCCCCCGCGCCCGCTTCACCGGCTATCAGATCGACGGCGGCTACGCCGAATACACCGTCGCCGACGCCCGCTACTGCTTCCCCATCGCCGACGGACCCAGCGACGCCGAAGCCTCGCCGCTGCTCTGCGCCGGCCTCATCGGCTACCGCACGCTGCGCATGGCCGGGGATGCCGAAGTTCTGGGGATCTATGGATTCGGCGCCGCCGCCCACATCGTGGCGCAAGTCGCCCGCCACCAGGGCCGCCGCCTGTTCGCCTTTACACGGCCGGGAGACGAGGAAGCCCAGCAGTTCGCTCTGCGGCTCGGCGCGGAATGGGCCGGCGGCTCCGATCAAGCCCCGCCTGAACCGCTCGACGCCGCGCTGCTGTTCGCTCCCGTCGGCGAACTCGTGCCCGCCGCCCTGCGCGCCGTCCGCCCCGGCGGAACCGTCGTCTGCGGAGGCATCCACATGAGCGACATCCCGTCGTTCCCCTATGACATCCTCTGGCGCGAGAAGAAGATCGTCTCCGTGGCCAACCTCACCCGCCGCGACGGAGACGAGTTCCTCGAACTCGCCCCCAAAGTCCCGGTGAAGACCGAAATCGAAACATTTCCACTCAGCGAAGCCAACGAAGCACTCAGCCGGCTGCGCGAAGGCAAGCTCAGCGGCGCCGCCGTTCTCAAGCCTTAACGGTAAAACGGCTCCCCTTCCAGCCAGCGCGGACCCCACACCGGCAGCGGCTTGCCCACTTCCAGCGCTCCCAGGTCCGGCGCGGACCCGGTGAAGTCTTCATTCACCGTCGGGATCACGTCGCCGGCGTCCACCGCCTTCGACCCCGGCTCGAGCTGAAAGTTCAGGTCCATCGCGTGGTACATCTGGTGCCGCTTGGCCGGATCGGGCGGAACCAAATCCTGGAAAATGTCGAAATCCACCTCGATGCCGTGCTCCTCCTGGCCCGTCGCCGCACGGAACGCTTCGAGCGTCGGATAGCTCTTCGTCTCGCTTCGATCGCTCTCATACGTCGTCTCGCCCGGCTTGGGCGCGAGCCAGCGGTACTGCTCCTCCACGCCTTTATTCGGCCGATAGCCGTTGTAGTCGGAGCTGTAGACGTCGGTCGCGTTGGCCCAGCGCATCACGCCGCGGTCCGGCGTGTCGCGGCCCATGAACAGGTTGTTGCGGTAGTGCATGTTCGCCGTCGGGTCGCCCGCGGTCTGCTCGCTGATCAGCGTGTTGTGCCACGCAAACACCCCCGCCGCCTTGGCCGAAAACTTGAACGATACCCCGCTGGGCACGTGGTAGAGGATGTTGCGGTAGAAATACGCCGGCCCGCCGAAAACCGGCTGCGAGCTGTAGCCGCCGTGCGCCGCATTCACTCCGCGGTTGTTGAACACCCGGATGTTGTGGACGCCGCCGTCGGTCTCGATGAAATCGTCGCCGGACATGTGGATGTCGTTGTTATAGATGTCGATCGACGAAGCCCGCCGCTCCGGATCGCTCTCGGGCGTGCCGTAGGTCGAGATGCCGAAGGCGTCATGGAAGTAAGCCGCCGCATTGTGCGCGATCACGTGCCCCGGCCCATAGACCTTCACCGCGTAGTAGCTGCGCATCTCATGCGAGCCGTAGGGGCCCACCCCGGCCCAGTAGCGCCCGGTCCAGCCGATCAGCAACTGGTTCTCGTTGCGGCCCAAAAAAATGTTGTCGGCGATGTAGAAGTCGCTCGAGCCGGCGTACTCGGTCCACACGCCAAAACCGATGTCCTCGAAGCGGCAGTTTTTCACCGTCAGCCCGACCGCCCCGATCATCTCCTTCATGCCAGCAAAAATGCCGACCTCGGTGTTGCGGATCGTCAGCCCGTCGAAGATGTGATGCGCCGAGGCCGACACGTCAAAGATCTTGTGGTTGTCGTCGCCGTCGAAGACGACCACGCCGTCGCCGGCGGCCTTGATGGTGATCGGCTTTTCGGGCGTGCCCTTCATGGTGAGGTAGTTGATGCCGTCGAACGGCGTCATCATCGGGTCGACGTAGTTCAGGCGGTCGTTCTTGTAGATGCCGGCGTGCATCAGAATGGTGTCGCCGGGTTGGATGCGGCGCTCCCACACCACGCTCCAGTCGCCCAGGCCGGCGCCGTAGTAGGCCTCGAGCAGGCTGCCGAAATTCGGTTCTTCTTTTTCGCCTTCCCAGGCGGGCGGATACACGTGGCGCACCGCGCCGCCGGCGTAGGGCTGCGGCTCCACGCGGGTCTTCACCTTCACCGTATGGCTGGCCTCGCCGGAGACGCCGTCGGGATCGCTCATCACCAGCTTGCACTCATACTCCGTGCCGGGTTCGAGGTTCAGGATCGAGCCGGCAAAGCCATGCGGCACGGTGTAGTCAAGCCCCTCGCGCGCCCGAAACACGCGCTCGCCGCCGAAGCGCACCAACGGCAGCGCCTCGCGCCAGGCCGAGTCGCCGACCTTGCGGAACTCGACGGCGACGGACGCATTGCGGTTCGCATCGCCGGAGATGGCCCACTCGAAGCCGAGATTGAGCAGCGTGGGGTGCTCGACGGTGAACACGCCGGCCTGGGTGGCGTTCTGGGCCGCAAGCGGGGCGACCAGCAGCAACAGGGCGGGGAAGAGTCGTTTGAGCATAGAGCGCGGATTATAGCGCGCCGGGGCGCGATGCCGGCCCGGCGTTCCGCCAGCCGAGACAGGCGAATGAGCACCCGGGTTCGACCCGGGTGTGTTCGGCTCGAGGCCAGACGGACGTTGGGATCATGCCTGGATCGGGTCAATCAGGACAATTGTTTCAGCCCAGATACAAAACTCGCTCTATACCAAGAATTCCGTTGACTTCTCGAGAAGTCGGTCAGATACTTGGCGAATCTATGAAAACATCCTGTGCCCGCTTTTTGATTCTCCTTGCTCCCGTTCTCATCATTGCTGTTCCACTGCACGCACAGTACGAGTTGCAGGCGATCGTGGAAGTTGGGGATGTGATCGGCGGCGCGACCGTCGATGCTTTCGATTCCAAACCCCTCATCAGCGACTCCGGAACCGTGTTCTTTGGAGCTTTCCAGCCCTTTGCTTCCAGCCCCAGCCTCTTCACCCCTACATCGCTCCTTCTGCAACCGGGCGATACCGTGCCCGGATCCTTGCCGTTTACTACTCTCGACACATTCAATATGGACGTAAGTGGGGTATCCACTTGACTCAGGTAGCCCCAAGATGTAGTATACGGCGCTGTGGAGGATTACCCGCGCGATCTGGTCGAATTCGAGGCCCGCTTCGCCACCGAGGACGCGTGTCGCGACTACCTGATGCAGTTGCGTTGGCCCGACGGCTTTCGCTGTCCGGTTTGCGACCATGACCGGGCGTGGCCGGTACGCAAGGTCTGGCTGCAGTGCGCCCGCTGCG
>JGI12316J15310_10000286_pt2 | contig 28825 bp, 24 predicted proteins | sample MarCyaLeptolynsp_FD_15310 | JGI IMG/M metagenome (IMG submission 15310)
TACGAGGATGCGCCACCGCGCACCGGGGTCTTCTACAACTGGCGCCGAGACCGCATCCACGCCTACGTCAGCTTCGCCGTCGCCCCGGAGCGACGGACCTCCGCCACCTGCATCCAGCGCTATCTGGCGCTGACCGCGGCCCTGCTGGGCGGCGCGCCCGAAGGGCCGGACCGCGCCCGTGGATACCTGACGCGCATCTTCTCCCATGTCGGACCGCGCCGCTGGCACGCGCGCGCGCCGCGGACGTTCGGCGCCGACCTGGAGGCGGCGTTCCGCTTTTCCGTGACCTTGACCGGCGCGGCGCTGGATCAGCGGGCGGGTGATCTTCACACCATTAAGTGCTCTGGTGCGCTCGACGCGGCGGCGACCACGCTCACGATACGGGAAAGTGGCGTCTGATCGACGCTTGAAACCGGGTCAGAAGAACTTCGTCAGGAAGGCGGCGGCGAGCGCGTTCTCGACCACTTTCGTCACGATCGCTTCCGCCCTGCCCTTGACTTCCTTGTCGCCGATCTTGGCATCGATCTCGAACCGAAATCTCTGTCCGGAAATCACGATGTCCTTATCGTAGGGGTCAAGGATAAACCCTTTTTCGTTTATTTCACGAATATTAAAAACAAACTTGTCGATTTTGACAGTCCCTTTGGACTCGGCCTTGTTCGGATTACCCATGGTCTTGGGACGAACCGGCTTCTTCTTATCCTTCGAGACCTTGAGAAAGTCGAACATCGCCGGACTCCCAAACGCACGTCGCTCACGCCCGGTGGCAATATACGCTTAGGCCTCGGGTCTGGAAAGATCGTTGAAAATTACATGCTTGCAATTCGATATTAATTATACATTGCGTCGCGTGAACACCAAGATCTTGGCTCTTGCCTGGCTGGGTCCGACGTGAGAGATGAGCGGCATTCTATCCACGGAGGTGTGTCCGGAAATTGGAACAGGTGTCAAAGCCCCGCCAGGCCGACATATGGCGTGCACACTACGAGGGCAGCAAGGCTCAAGGCAGTCTGGTTGGAATGATCACTGCACTCTCGCAGGTGCTCCTTTTTGACCCGTCGGCGGAAGATGCCAGCGACAAGCTCGACCCACTCCTAGCGTCATGCAATCGGGTGGATGTTCGGGACCGGTTCCTCCGGGAATGCGAACTGCTTGAGCCGGGAGTCGCGGCGGACTACCGAGACATCCTCAGCTGGGTGGAGAAGACGCACGGGACGGGAGAACCGCAGCTCGACTTCGTCTTGTGCGTTACGCTTAAGAACTTGTTGGCCAAATCGCACAATCCCTTGGTGGCATCCGGGATCGCGATCTTGGGAAACCACTTTGGCAGCCGCAGTTGTCAGCGATTCTTCAAATGCCCATACCCGCGAATTCTGGTGGAAGACCAGTCGATCACCATCAGTTTGGGCGCTACGAAAATCCATTACGGAAATCATGGCGACCACCTGCGCCGGCATCTCCAGGCATTCTTTCTCTACGAGCCAGGCATTCTGCGCTGGATCGCCACAATGTCACCTCAGGATAAGTTTCTCGATATTGGCGCGAATATCGGCAAATACTCGATTTTCGCCGCCAAGCTTAGAGGCTGTCGCACCTTCTCGGTCGAACCGTTCGAGGTGAACCACCGGGCGCTGGCCGACAACGTCTCCATGAACGGGCTTGAAGGACGAGTTACGCCGCTCCGATTGGCAGTCTGGGACAAGTCCGTCGACGGTCGGCTCCGGTTCGATGGCAGCCATGCCGGGGTCTCCGCGCAGACGTTCGACGATGGTGGCGGGGCGGATAGCGGCGGGGGCGATGGCGAAGGCGGCGGCGCCCAACCGGTGCGCGCCGCCCGCATCGACGATCTGATCGCCGATGGCACCATCCCGGCGCCGACCCACATCAAGATCGACGTGGACGGCGAGGAATGGCGCCTGATCGACGGGATGCCGGCGCTTCTCGCCTCCGACACCCTCAAGTCACTGCGGATCGAGATGCGCGCCTCGGCGGCGAATCAGGCGGCGGTCGCCAAGCTCGAGGCCGCGGGTTTCCGCGGCCGGATCGACGACGACGCCAAGAACGTGCTGTTCCGACGGGACGCCTGATGTGATCGTGCCTCTGATGCCGGGGATGGTGAGCGCGACAGGGATCGAACCTGTGACCGTCTGATTAAAAGTCAGATGCTCTACCAACTGAGCTACGCGCCCGACCGAGGGTGGTTCTGCTGATTTGCGGCCGCCGCGTCAAGGCCGAACCGGCCCGAGCGGCTCGTTCGAGAACACAAAGGTCGGCGCACCGCCCCGCCGGCTGGCCGTGGCGGCCTCGGTGAATTCCTCGGAAGTGCGGACCAGCGGGTGGAACAGCGCCAACCCTCCGGCCTCCGTCAATCCCGCGACCCAGTGGTGGCGGAAGTGGCGGGACAACTCGGCGATCACCGCCGGCTGATGGCCCTTCAGATTGTAGGGCGCGCTGAAGATCTCGATCTGCACGACCCTCGGTGGCGCCGTGCTCAGGGTCGCGGCCGCCCCTTGTAGAAGCAGCAGTTCCGCCCCCTCCACGTCGATCTTCCAGAAGTGCGCCGGTTCCAGCGCCAGGTCGTCCAGGCGCGCCACCGCGACCGCCTCGCGCCGGGTCTTGGCGGATCCGAAGGCGTGCGACACGCGGGCCGCGAACCCTTGCACGATCGAGCCCTTGCCGACCTTGTCCGCCGGGTGGATCAGCGCCGCCGTCCCCGCCTGGTCGCTCAGGGCCACAGAATGCAGGGATACCCGCGCCTCGCCGGAGAATGCCGCTTCAAGCACGGCGAAGGACGCGGGGTCTGGCTCGAACGCGTGCACCCGGGCCGCACCGAGGCCCAGATACGCGGCGGTCAGTTCACCCCGGTAGGCCCCTATGTCGAGCACCACGTCGCCCGGGCGGCAGAACGCCTCGGCGATGCGGTTGTCGAGTGCGCCCATGTCCGCTAACCCGTCCGACGACCGGCATTCAGCCGGTGAACGGGCCGGTCTGTTTCGCCTCGCGGTCCTTGGCGGGGTCGGCGTCGAAGCGGTGCATGACCCGCTCCGCCACGCGCGGCGAGACGAATTCTGAGATCGAGCCCCCGAGGCGACCGATCTCCTTCACGAACCGCGAGGAGATGAACTGATGACGGTCGGAGGCCATCAGGAAGGTGGTCTCGATCATCGGGTTCAGGCGGGCGTTCATGCCGGCCATCTGGAATTCGTACTCGAAGTCGGACACCGCCCGCAGGCCACGGATGATCACGCTCGCCCCCACGGACTCGGCGAAGTGCATCAGCAGCGAGCCGAACGGCTTGACCTCGATGGTGCCGGGGAAACCATCGGCGCCGTTCCGCTCCAGAATCTCCGGCAGCTCGTCGCGCACCATTTCGACCCGCTCGTCCAGGCTGAACAGCGGACCCTTGCCGGCGTTGCGCGCGACGGCGACGACCAGATGGTCGACCGTCTTGCTGGCGCGCCGGATGATGTCGATGTGCCCCTTGGTGATCGGATCGAACGTGCCGGGATACACCCCGACGCGGTTGGGTTGCTCGGTCATTGCGGCGCCTCTCCCCCTTGGTCCGCATCACCCGTCGGCGTCGGCGACGCGCCGTCACCGCTTTCCACGGCGCCCTCTCCGCCGTCCTCGTCCTCGGCCTCCTGGCCGTTCTCCTCCTCGCCCGTCTCACCGACAAGCGAGACGGAGACGACGTTCTCCTCCTCGCCGACCCGGAAGACGTATACCCCCTGGGCCTGCCGCGCGGTCTCCCGCACATCGCCGATCGGGCAGCGGATCACCTGGCCGTTGTTGGTGACGGCCATGATCTGATCGCTGGCGGCGACCGGGAACGAGCCGGCCACGAGGCCATTCTTATCCGTCAGGTCGACATTGGCGATGCCCTGACCGCCGCGGTTGGTCAGGCGATAGTTCTCGATCAGCGTGCGCTTGCCGAAGCCCTTGGTGGTGACCGTCAGGATGTGCTGACGCCGCACCTCGTCGGTCGCGTCGGCCTCGCCGCCGCCGGCGCCTTCGATGTCGAAACGCCGCAGGATCGACATCGATACCACGATATCCTCGCCCAACAGCCGGATGCCGCGCACGCCGAGCGAGTCGCGTCCCTGGAACACCCGAACGTCTGTCACCTTGAAGCGGATCGCCTTGCCGTCGCGGGTCGCCAGGAACACGTCGTCGGCGTCGGTGCAGGGCATCACGCCGACCAGGCGGTCGCCCTCGTCCAGCCGCATCGCCCGCTTGCCGGCCTTGTTGATGTTGGTGAAGTCGCTGAGGGCGTTGCGCCGAACGGTGCCCGCCTCGGTGGCGAACATGACATGCAGCTGGCTCCAGCTCTCCTCGTCCGCCGGCATCGGCATGACGGTCTGAATCCACTCCCCCTCTTCCAGCGGCAGCAGGTTGACCATCGGCCGGCCACGCGACTGCGGGGTGCCCTCGGGCAGGCGGTAGGTCTTCAATTGGTAGACCTGGCCGCGCGAGGTGAAGAACAGGATCGGCGCGTGGGAATTGGCCACGAACAGGCGGCTTACCACGTCCTCGTCGCGGGTCGACATCCCCGACCGGCCCTTGCCGCCGCGCTTCTGGGCCCGGTAGGTGGCGAGCGGCACGCGCTTGATGTAGCCGGCATGGGAGACGGTGACGACCATGTCCTCGCGCGGGATCAGGTCCTCGATGTCGTGCTCGAACTCGTTCTCCTCGATCTCCGTGCGCCGCGGGTTCGCCCAGGCCTCCTTGGTCTGGATGAGTTCGCCGCGCAGCACGTCGAGCAGCCGCGGCCGCGAGGTCAGGATCTCCAGGTAGTCGCGGATCCGGTCGGCGATCTCCTGCGCCTCCTCGATCAGCTTGCCGCGCTCCATGCCGGTCAGGCGCTGCAGGCGCAGCTCCAGGATGGCGCGGGCCTGGATGTCGGACAGGCGATAGGTCCCGTCCTCGCCGACCTCGTGGCCCGGATCGTCGATCAGGGCGATGAACTCGGCGACGTCGCCGGCCGGCCACGCCCGCTCGCACAGGCGGCGGCGCGCCTCGGCGGCGTCGGAGGAGGCGCGGATCAGCTCGATCACCGGATCCAGGTTGCTGATGGCGACCATCAGGCCGGCCAGGATATGCGCCCGCTCCCGCGCCTTGCGGAGCAGGAACCGGGTGCGCCGGGTGATCACCTGCTCGCGGAACTGCACGAAGGCGTAGATCACGTCGCGCAGATTCATCTGCTCGGGTCGGCCGGCGTTCAGCGCCAGCATGTTCACGCCGAACGAGGTCTGCAGCGGGGTGAAGCGGTAGAGCTGGTTCAGCACCACCTCGGCGACCGCGTCGCGCTTCAGCTCGACGACGACACGTACGCCGTCGCGGTCGCTCTCGTCGCGCAGGTCGGCGATGCCCTCGACCACCTTCTCGCGGACGATCTCGCCGATCCGCTCCAGCAGCTTGGCCTTGTTCACCTGGTAGGGGATCTCGGAGACAACGATGGCGAAGCGGTCCTTGCGGATCTCCTCGATCTCGGCTCGGCCGCGCATGATCACCGAGCCGCGGCCGGTGTGATACGCCTCGCGGATGCCGGACCGTCCCAGGATCAGCCCGCCGGTCGGGAAATCGGGGCCCGGCACGTGGGTCATCAGTTCGTCGACGGTGATGCCCGGATTGTCGACCATGGCGACGCAGGCATCGACCACCTCGCCCAGATTGTGCGGCGGAATGTTGGTCGCCATGCCGACCGCGATGCCGCCGGCGCCGTTAACCAGCAGGTTCGGGAACTCCGCCGGCAGGACTCCCGGCTCCGACGTCGTCTCGTCGTAGTTCGGGGCGAAATCGACGGTCTCCTTGTCGATATCGCGCAGCAGCCCCTCCGCCGCCTTGGCGAGACGCGCCTCGGTGTAGCGCATGGCCGCCGGCGGATCGCCGTCCATTGAGCCGAAATTGCCCTGCCCGTCGATCAGCGGCAGGCGCATGGAAAAGTCCTGCGCCATGCGGACCATGGCGTCGTAGATCGCGCTGTCGCCGTGCGGGTGATACTGACCCATGACGTCGCCGACGATGCGGGCCGACTTGCGGTAGGGCTTGCTCCAGTCGTAGCCGCCCTCCTTCATGGCGTAGAGGATGCGGCGGTGGACCGGCTTCAGGCCGTCACGGACGTCCGGCAGCGCCCGGGCCACGATCACGCTCATGGCGTAATCGAGGTACGAGCGGCGCATTTCGTCTTCGATCGAGACTGGAGCGATGTCCTGCGGATCGGGTGTGGAGTCAGACAACCGAGGGGTTCCGATCTTAGGTTTCGACAGGGCTCAGGCGCGCTGTGGATGGGTCGTCGCGAACGTGCGGCCTGATTCGCCAAAGCTTAGCAAAATCGCCGTTTTCCGGCAATGTTGCGGCGCCGAAATATCGCCTTTCGCAACGGTCGGATCAACCCTCGGAATGCGGCGCTGCGAACGCTTGCGCCGCCGCCCCGATCCGGGCCCGGCGCACGCGTCATCGCGCGCGGTGGCGCCGGGCGTCAGCCGCCGGCGGCCGCCTCGCCCTCGGTCGCCGCAAGATCGCCGGGAAGCGTGACGGTGACCGTCGTGCCGTCACCGAGTGTCGAGGCGATCCGCGCCGTGCCGCCGTGCAGCTCGACCAGGCGCTTGACGATGCTCAGGCCGATCCCGGTGCCCTCGGTCGCCAGCCCGGCCCCCTCCCCGCCTCGGGTGAAGAGCTCGAAGGCCGACTCGACATCCTCCTCCGACATGCCGCGTCCGGTGTCGATCACCGCGACCTCGACCATCCCGCCGACTTGCCGTGCGGTGACGGAGATCCGTCCGCCGACGTCGCTGTACTTGATGGCGTTGCTGACAAGGTTGATCAGCACCTGCTCCACCGCACCGCGATCGGCCTTCAATCGCAGCGCGGTCGGCGGCGCGACGACGGTGAACGCCATGGCCTCCAGCCGGTCGCGCAGCATCGCAAGGCTGGCGGCGACGACATCGTCCAGCAGCACCGTCTCGGTGTTGAGTTTGTAAAGGCCGACGTCCAACCGGGCGACGTCCAGAATGCTGTCGATCAGGCTGCGCAGATGGTCGCCGCCGGCGTGGATCTGGCGGGCGTAGTCGCGGTAGCGGTCGGCCGCCACCGCGCTGGAGCCGAAGGTCTGCAGGGCGATCACCTCGGAGAATCCCAGGATTGCGTTCAGCGGCGTGCGCAGGTCGTGGCTCATCTGCGCCAGGAACTCGGTCTTCGCCCGGTTGGCCCGGTCGGCCTCGTCACGGGCGGCACGCAGGGCTTCCGAGCGTTGATTGAGGGCGGCATGCGCGTCGACCAGCTCGTGCACCGCCCGGCGCACGCGCACGAAGATGACCACGACCAGCACCACCGCCACCAGCAACACCGCCGCCAGGGGCAGGATCAGTTCCTGGAGAAAACGGGTCCCGGGATGCGCGCTCATCCACGTCACCTGGGCGATCACTCGGCCATCGGGCGCCGTCAGGGGAACCGCGTCCTCCCGCGCCGAGAGGTCGTCGATCAGCATGAGCCCGTCGATCATGTAGTCGGCGCCGAAGGTCGCAAGAATCTCCGGATCGATCTCGCGGAGATAGACCAGCACCACGGGCCCGCGATTGCGTTCGGGAAGCGAAAGCGCGTTTTCCCATTTCGACGTCGCGGCCGCCGCCATGAAGACCCGGCCCGACAGCCGAACATAGGCCATGGCCGCCTCGGGCAGGGCATCGAAGTCGCCGACCCGATCCCGCGCCTGGCGCACCAGCGTCTCCAGATCGGTGGTCAGAGGCTCCAACCGCGCGTCCAAGTCCAGCCCCTCGGCTCGCGAGATCATGTAGACATCCATGCCGCCATCGACCAGCAGCGTGATGTCGACATGCTGGTTCTCATGGGCGTAGGTGCCGACATTGTCGTCGATCCACACCGGATCCACGTCGAGCACGGCTTTCTCGACGAACTCGTCCCAGTAGACGTAGTCCGATGCCCAGTTACCGAGCTCGCGGTGGTTGGAGGAGAACACACTGCCGAGCGTGTGGCGCATCGAGGCCAGGGCCAGACGATCCTGGGCGTCCGCCGCCATCCACGCGACCGTGACCAGGGCGACCGTCAGGGCGGTCATCAGCGAGACCACCGGCAGCAGCAGGCCGACCCGCCGCATGGTCACGCCGTTGCCGTTCTGGACTGAACCGGTGTGGGCAGACTTCGAGTCCATTCTCGGCCCGTTCCCCCTGTCACGCGCCCGCATGGTCCTCGCCGCCACGTTCGCGGACACGAGCGTAGCCTGAAATCTATTTGGTTAAAATTTCTTTAAACGTGTCGAGAAGCGGGGTTTCTCACGCGGCGACGGGCTTGCGCGCCATGAAGGACAGGCTGAGCGGCAGTTTCGGCTCCATGGCGTCCGGCCAGACATAGAGCCCGTCCCCTTGGGCCACCAGGCTCGGCAGCAGCGCCCACGTGATCGCCGGATGCTCACGCAGGTAATCGAAGGTCAGGCCCGCCTGCGATACCGCCGTCACGATGTCGCCCACCGGATGGGCCCATTCGAAGGTCTGGGTATTGTCGGTCCGATGATCGCTGGCGTAATCCCCGGCATCCTCCAGTTCCATCGGCTCCGGCGCGTGGAAGTACGGGTATTTGGTCCGCAGCACACCCGCCGCTGGATCGCAGGCGCCCGCCGTGTCGTCCCACACATAGGCGGCGGGATGACAGTCGGCGAAGTAGAAGCGGCCGCCGGGCTTCAGGAACCCCGCGGCGATCCGCGCCCAGCCGGCCAGGTCCGGCAGCCAGCAGATCGTCCCCCAGGTGGTGAAGACCAGGTCGAAGGTGCCGTCGATCAGCGTCGGTGCGTCGTAGAGGTCGCCCTCGACGAAGGTGGCGTCGAGGCCGACCTCGGCGGCGAGCGCCCGCGCCGTGCCGATCGCCTCCGACGAGAAGTCGAGACCGGTGACCGATGCCGCGCCCTGCTGCGCCAGGGTCAGCGTGTCCAGGCCGAAATGGCATTGCAGGTGCAGGATCGACAGGCCGGTGACGTCGCCGATCTCGCGCTGTTCGATCGGGTCGAGCGTGCGCGTACCGGCGCGCAGCGCGTCGACCGAATAGAACCCGGAGGTCAGGTGGGGGTGGACCAGCTCGTCCCACTTGGCCCGATTGGCGACCCGAAACGCGTCCATCCTACTCCTCTCAAGAGCGGTTCCTAGCTATTAGACAGTACCAAACCTGTCCATAGATCGCAGAATGCTAAGATTTGAGGGTTCGTGGAACTGGCAGTGGAGAACGCTGCGTCGAAAAACTCCTTAACGCGGGCCTGCCAAACCAGTCACCCAAGCTTGAGTGCCGCACTCAATGCCTCGGTCTCGAAACAAGGCATTGACCTTCGGACCCCTGTCCGACGAGTCCCACGAGACAACAGCGTGCGAACGCGGCAGGCATCGCGGATCAAGCGGACAGACGCTCAACGTAGCCACGCATTCTGGCGAGATGATCGTCGTTCAACGGAAGCTGAAGGTAGGTTCCACCACCCTCGTTGGACGCCACGCGTGCGCTCAACGCGTCGGGCCAGCCGTCCATGGAAACCGAGGTCAGAGTCCCCGGGGAGTCGGTGATGACCTCCGAGAACAGCAGGTGCGAGGCCGAAATCTCTGTGACGGAACCTCGAAGCGTTTTGCCGCCCAATGTGACAACCGCAGCGATGTCGACCGAAACGGCGGTCAACGTCTGCGCTTCGGCGTCTGCGCCAACGGTCTTGATCGTCGTCAGGAACGTCTCCATCTCGCCGCCTAGCGATGACGCGTCCGAGCGCAGACCGTCGGCGACGGACCCGAGCTGTCCGGCCAACTGCTCCGTGCTCTCGGCGCGCTCACGCACCGCGCGGACCTGCTCGGACACTTCCTGAGCGATGCCAGCCACGCTGGCCACGCTACTGGCGATCTCCTGCGTTGTCGCCTCCTGCTCGGTGATGGCCGACGTGACAGTCGTCGAGAGCTCGTGGAGCCGGCGAATGACGTCGCCGATCGACTGGATGTTCTTCGCCGCTTCTTCGGACGCGTCCTGAATCCCGACAACCTGCTGCGATATCTCAGCCGTCGCCTGCGCGGTCTGATTGGCCAACGCCTTCACTTCACTGGCGACCACCGCAAAGCCCTTCCCGGCCTCGCCCGCCCGGGCCGCCTCGATCGTGGCGTTCAAGGCCAGCAGGTTGGTCTGCTGGGCGATCGCAGTGATCATCTCGATCACGTTGCCGATCTTGCCGGCCGCGTCGGTCAGGTCCCGCACCTGGGTCGACGATGCGTCGGCGGCGGCCAGGGCCTGTTCTGCGATCTCGTTCGACGTGACGTTCTGCCGGGCGATCTCCTTGACCGACGCCACCATCTGTTCCGTCGCCGCGCCGACCTGCTGGGCGCTTTGAGACGTGAGGTCCGACTGGTTCAACAATTCGTCCGAAAGACGAAGCGTCTGCGATGCATCCGTATGCATACTGCCGGACTGGGACGACATGTTGCCGGAGGACGTAGAGACAAGCTCGAAGATCCCGCGGATGCTGGCGCCAAATATTCCAACCAGTTGTCCGATCTCTTCCTGCGCCTGTTCCCGGCGGCGCCGAACCGCCTTGGCTTCCTCGTCCTGCTTGCGCTGCTGTTGGAGCGACCGTCGGAATTCTTCCAGCGCGTGGTTCAGCGTTTTGATCTCATCGTTGAAACTCGACTGCGCCGGGGAGACCGTCAGGTCGCCGGCCTGCAGCGCGGCGAAGGCTTCCGTCGCGCTTTTCAAGGGACGGACGATGCCCGTGCCGACGAGCACGCCCAAGGCGATCATGCCGGTCAACCCGACCGCCGAGACGATGCTGATCAGAACAAGAGCCCGCCGCTCATCGGCCAATGCCTTCTCGCTGGCGGCCTCGGTAAACTTCGCGACCTCAAGGAGAAGCGCTTTCACACCGTCGTTGAGCGCCACTTCCTCCTCGTGGATCTTCTTGACCAGGGCCAGAACCTCGGCTCTGGGCGCATCAGCCCTCGCCAACCCGGCGAGATCAAGCACGTGGTTGTCGAACTCCTTATGCGCCACTTCGATCTGCTTGAGTTCCTGAAGCACATGCTTGAATTCGTCGGCATGCAATTGGTCATTCGCGGCGCCAATGGCCTCAGCGGCTAGGCGCTCTGCATCCAGGATCTCCGCGTCTACCTTCTGTGCCAGGGTATCGAACTTCTTGACGACACTTTCCAGTGTCACGTCCTGAGCACCCATCGATCCGATGATCTGCTCCACCAAGATGGCCTGCTCCAACTGGTGAATGGTGACCAGCTGGAGCGCTTCGGTGATCGGAATGTCGCGGTGCGCAATATCCGTCAGTTCGTCTCCGATCACCGACATCTTGTAGATCGCCGTTCCCGCAAGGATCGACAGAACAACCGCAGCGGCCACGACCAGCAGCTGAATTCGGTGCTGGATTCTAAGATTCTTGTACATTGGGTGTCTCTCCGTTTGCGCGGGGATCAGGCATTGGCCGGTACGAGGCGGTCGACGATCTCGAGAATCTCGAAGCGTGAAAACGGCTTGACGATGGTCTCGGTGGCGTGGGCTCTGGCGATGCTCAGAGCGTCGCGCCCCTCAATCAACGCGCTGCCCCCGGACATGGCGAGAATGGGCGTCTTCACGCCGTGGGACTTCAACGCCATCAGCATCTCGATGCCGTCGGCATGGGGCATCAGCACGTCGGTGATGATGAGGTCGAACCGTCCCTGTGACGCCAGTTTCAAGCCGTCGGCCCCGTCGGCCGCAGCCGTGACGTGGTGACCGGCGCTCGATAGGACCATGCCGACGGTCTCCCGAACACCTTTCATGTCGTCAATCAATAGTATTGAGGCCAATGTCTTCCTCCCGATTCTGGTCTCTTAGGTAGATGCTGAAGGTTGTGCCTTGCCCAGATGTGCTGGCGGCACTGATGGTTCCGTCGCGATCTCTCAAAAGACCGCGCACCGCGTAGAGCCCGATCCCGGTACCTTTCCCGGCCGGCTTCGTGGTGAAGAACGGATCGAAAATGTGGGGAAGAGAATGGGTCGGGATGCCGGATCCGTTGTCGGAGACATCGATCCGACCATACGCGCCCGCCAGAAGCCCGAGTTCCGTTCCTTCACGGTCGTTCAGCGCGACACGACGTGCCTCGACCGTCATCCGGCCCGGTCCCACGAATGCCTGTGCCGCGTTGTTGAAGAGATTCATGAAGATCAGCCGGAGCGTCGTCTCATCCATCTCCGTTCGAGCACCCAACGCGTGGATGTCCATTCCCGGAGACATCTGAAGCTCCGTGTCTTTAGGCAATTGGTGCTTGGCGAATTCGACCGCGTTCCGGACCAGAGGCAGCAGGTCGACAGGGGCGCCGCGCGCGGGTTGGCGGCTGGCGTAGTTCAGAACCTGCGAGACGATGGACTGTCCGAGTTTCGCGTGCTCCAGCATGATCTCAAGAGACCGTTCCGCCTCCCGTCGTTTCTCCTCCTCCGGTAGGGAATGGACCAGGTAGCCAAGCTGTTCCGCTAGCAGAAGGATCGGCTGGATCGTGTTCGCGAGATCATGGGCGACGCCGCCGGCAAGCTGGCCGAGCCCTTCAAGCCGGGCACGCGCTACCTCCGTGGTGGCCAAGGTCGCATCTTGCGTCATGTCGATCTGAACGCCGAGGTACCCCACAAGGTCATCGCCATTCTCAAAAATCGGGGACAGCTGAAACCTGTTCCAGAAGGCCGTGCCGTTCTTGCGGTAGTTCAGGAGATTCGTGGTTGCGGACCGACGGCCGGCGATCGCCTCGGAGACGGCGCGCACAGCCTCGCGGTCGGTCTGCGGACCTTGCAGGAAACGGCAGTTCCGCCCGACAACCTCTTTGGACGAGTACCCGGTCAATCGCTCAAATGCGGGATTCACATAGACGAGAGGGACATCACGCTGACGCGCGTCGGCGATCGTAATCGATACCGAGCTGGATTGAGCCGCTAGACTCAGCATCCGCGAAACAGATTCCGACATCTGGAGATGCCCTCTGACCTTGTGCGGGTTTCCGCACTCTCGGACGTCGCAATCGCCACGTCCTCTCAAGATCAGGTTCTAGGAACAAAATATTTATAATTTGCTAAGATTTTGGAAAAAAGTTGATTTCAATTCGACCCTCTCCTGCCCGATCAAGATCCATTGATTGGATTGCTCGGACCGGACTGAACGACGCCCACGGCCGATGCACCTCCGGCTGCAAGGCGCATGTCCGCCGGAAACCCTGCTATGTGGATGCATCTCGAGGTCCGGCGATTGCCACCTAGGCTTCATGGCGGATCGCCGCCCTCAAGGCCCTCGAAACGGGCGCCCAAGGGCTAGAACGGAATCTCGTCGTCGAGGTCACTCGGCCCACCCATCGGAGGCTGGCCACCACCCGACCCGCCGCCGCCTGAGCTGCCGCCACCAGAACTGCCGCCTCCCGAATAGCCGCCGCCGTAATCGTCGCCGCGGCTGTAGTCGCCGCCGCCCCCGCCGCTGTCGCCGCGCCCGCCGAGCAGGGTGAGTTCGCCGCGATAGCGTTGCAGGACCACCTCTGTGGTGTATTTCTCCTGCCCGCTCTGGTCGGTCCACTTGCGGGTCTGCAACTGGCCCTCAAGGTAGACCGAGCTGCCCTTGCGCAGATACTGCTCGGCGATGCGCCCCAGGTTCTCGTTGAAGATCACCACCCGGTGCCACTCCGTGCGCTCGCGCTGCTCGCCGGAGTTCCGGTCGCGCCAGCGCTCCGACGTCGCCACGGCCAAGTTCACGATCTTCATGCCGTCCTGGGTCGACCGCACTTCCGGGTCCCGGCCCAGGTTGCCGACCAGGATCACCTTGTTGACGCTGCCCGCCATCTCACTCGCTCTCTCTGTCCAGAATTCCGTCTTCCGTCCTGACGGCGTCATGGGACGGTGGGGCGACAATCCCACAGCCGCGCGCCGGGCGCAAAGGGCACGGATCGAATTTTCGCTGAAACCCCAAAGACGGTTTCACTTTCGCTACGCCAGCGAAATTGATACATCCTCGAAACGATCCGAGTCGCGTGCCGAGTCGGGCCAAGGCCCTGAAAGTTATCCACAGACCGCCCACAGGAATCGCCGCGGATGAGGCAATTTTCGCCCGCCCGCAGTGGTCATACCGGGGGGCGGCGTACTATATTTGTTCCCCCGACCCGATCCCGAGGATCCGATGGCGCCTGAATCCGCCCGCCCCCAGTCCACCGTGCCCGCCGCCTCCCTGCCCCGACCGGCGACTGAGGAGTTGCGGGCGATCCGCGTGCGGGGCGCGCGCGAGCACAATCTGCGCGACGTCGATGTCGACCTGCCGCGCGACAGCCTCGTGGTGCTCACCGGTCTCAGCGGCTCGGGCAAGTCGTCGCTCGCCTTCGACACGATCTACGCCGAGGGTCAGCGGCGCTATGTCGAAAGCCTGTCGGCCTATGCCCGCCAGTTCCTGGAACTGATGCAGAAGCCGGATGTGGACCTGATCGAGGGCCTGTCGCCGGCGATCTCGATCGAACAGAAGACCACGTCGCGCAACCCGCGCTCGACGGTCGGCACGGTGACGGAGATCTACGACTACCTGCGCCTGCTGTTCGCCCGGATCGGCGCCCCCTATTCGCCCGCCACCGGCCTGCCGATCGAGAGCCAGACGGTCAGTCAGATGGTCGACCGGATCTGCGAGCTCGCCGAGGGCACCCGCCTCTACCTGCTCGCCCCCGTGGTGCGCGGACGCAAGGGCGAGTACCGCAAGGAACTGGCCGACCTGCGCAAGCGCGGCTTCCAGCGGGTGCGGGTCGACGGCACGCTCTACGAGATCGAGGACGTGCCGGCGCTGGACAAGAAGCGCAAGCACGACATTGAGGTCGTGGTCGACCGCCTCGTGGTGCGCGAGGGCATCCAGACGCGGCTCGCCGACTCGATCGAGACGGCGCTGGAGCTGTCCGACGGGCTGCTGTTCGCCGACGACGCGGATTCCGGCGACCGGCACACCTTCTCGGCCAAGTTCGCCTGCCCGGTCAGCGGCTTCACGATCGACGAGATCGAGCCGCGGCTGTTCTCGTTCAACAACCCGTTCGGCGCCTGCCCGACCTGCGACGGCCTCGGCAGCCAGATGTATTTCGACGAGCAGCTGGTGATCCCGAACCCCAAGCTGAGCCTCAAGGCCGGGGTGATCGCGCCCTGGGCCGGATCCTCGTCGAAATACTACGCCCAGTCGCTGAAGAGCCTCGCCAGGCATTTCGACATCACCCTCGACACCCCGTTCGAGGACCTGCCCGAGGCGGCGCGCCAGGGCATCCTCTACGGTACCGGCACCACGCCGGTGACCATGACCTTCGACGACGGCCTGCGCAGCTACAAGACGACCAAGCCGTTCGAGGGCGTCATCCCCAACATGGACCGGCGCTGGAAGGAGACCGACAGCTCCTGGGTGCGCGAGGAACTGGGCCGCTACCAGTCCGTCGCGCCCTGCGAGGCCTGCAATGGCCAGCGACTGAAGCCGGAAGCGCTGGCGGTGAAGATCGCCGGGCTCAACATCTCCGAGGTGACCGAGTTCTCGATCGGCAAGGCGGTCGGCTGGTTCAGCGACCTCACCGGCGCGCTGACCGACAAACAGGGCGAGATCGCCGAGCGCATCCTCAAGGAGATCAACGAGCGGCTGGGCTTCCTCAACAATGTGGGCCTCGAATACCTGACCCTGTCGCGGGGTTCCGGGTCGCTCTCCGGCGGTGAGAGCCAGCGCATCCGCCTCGCCTCGCAGATCGGCTCCGGCCTCACCGGGGTGCTCTACGTGCTGGACGAGCCGTCGATCGGCCTGCATCAACGCGACAATGACCGGCTGCTGGCGACGCTCAAGCGCCTGCGCGACCTCGGCAACACCGTCATCGTGGTCGAACATGACGAGGACGCGATCCGCGAGGCGGATTACGTGGTCGACATGGGCCCCGGCGCCGGCGTGCATGGCGGCACCGTGGTCGCCGCCGGCACCCCGGCCGAGGTCATGGCCAACCCGGCGAGCCTGACCGGCAAGTACCTCGCCGGCTTCGAGCAGATCGCAGTACCGCCGAAGCGCCGCAAGGCCAAGCGCGGCAAGCAGATCGCGCTCACCGGAGCCAGCGGCAACAACCTCAAGAACGTCTCGCTGCGGATCCCGCTCGGCACCTTCACCTGCGTCACCGGGGTGTCCGGCGGCGGCAAGTCGACGCTGATCATCGAGACCCTGTGGAAGGCGCTGGCCCGCCGCCTGCACAACGCGCGCGAACATGCCGCCCCGTTCGAGCACCTGGCCGGCCTGGAGAACGTCGACAAGGTGGTCGATATCGACCAGTCGCCGATCGGCCGCACGCCGCGCTCGAACCCCGCCACCTATTCCGGCGCCTTCACCCCGATCCGCGACTGGTTCGCCGGCCTGCCGGAAGCCAAGGCGCGCGGCTACGACCCCGGGCGCTTCTCGTTCAACGTCAAGGGCGGGCGCTGCGAGGCCTGCCAGGGCGACGGGGTCATCAAGATCGAGATGCACTTCCTGCCCGACGTCTATGTCACCTGCGACGTCTGCAAGGGCAAACGGTACAATCGGGAAACGCTGGAAATCACGTTTCGGGACAAATCGATATCCGACGTTCTTGAGATGACAGTGGAAGAAGGCGCTACCTTCTTCAAGGCGGTCCCGTCAATCCGCGACAAGCTGGAGACCCTGGAGCGGGTCGGCCTCGGTTACATTAAGATCGGCCAGCAGGCGACGACCCTCTCCGGCGGCGAGGCGCAACGGGTCAAGCTGGCCAAGGAACTGTCGCGCCGGGCGACCGGCCGCACGGTCTACATCCTCGACGAGCCGACCACGGGCCTGCATTTTGAGGATGTGCGCAAGCTGCTGGAGGTGCTGCAGGCGCTGGTCGACGCCGGCAACACGGTGATCGTGATCGAGCACAATCTCGAGGTCATCAAGACCGCCGATCACATCGTCGACCTGGGCCCCGAGGGCGGCGACGGCGGCGGCCGGATCGTGGCGGAGGGCACGCCGGAGACGGTGGCCGCGACCGAGGGCAGCTACACGGGCGCCTATCTCATACGCTACCTGCCCGGCGCGGAGACGAAGAAAAGCGCCTAGGCCGGCGACGTTTTTAGGTCAGGAGTCGGAGCCCGCTCGGCGTTGCGATCGTCGCGCGGTAGCGCAGGGCATCGCCCGGATCCACCGTCGGCGCGTGGCCGATGCCGAGATCACCGTATAGCGCCCTGATCTCGGCGGCGTGTGGATGGGCCAGGATCACCTCGCGCAGCCGCACCCCGACATCGGGCATGCGCGCCGTCGGTAACGGGCGGTTGCCACGGTCGATCAGCGAGGGCAGCGCGCCGTCCTTCGGCAACCGGCCGTCGGCCAGAAGCGAGAAGCGCGCCTCGCGGTCGATCCGCACCGCCTCCCCGAACAACGCCCGATGGCGGTCGACGATCGCGGCGATGTCGTCGCAGCGCGCGACCCACGCCCGCAGCCGCACGCCGGCCTCCCAGTCGGCGCGCACGGCATCCGGCCGCTCGAACCCGAACCAGCGCGGGCCGGACGGCGCGGCCGCGCTCGGGTCCACTGCAATCACCTCCAGATAGGTCGTTTCCCCGAGCCGCAGCCTCCGGTTATGCGTGCCCATCGTCGGGTGGGACACCCCATCCGGGATGTCCAGGTCGAGGCAGCCACGGACATGGTCCAGCCCCTGCTGAAGCGACGGCGCGATGACGGTCAGATGGTCGAGTTCAAGCATGAATCCGGCGGCCCGAGGTTGCGGTCGCCGCGACCCTAGCGAGCGGCGGACCCCCGCGACAAACCAGATTTTCTGCCCGTCCCATGGAGATCCGCTGACTCGCGGCGGCAGGTGACGCGCGGACCGCGATCGCGTGGCGCGACGGGATCGTCAGATGTTGAAGACCTTGCCGTGCATCGGCATCGACGGCGCCACGCCGGTCCCCTGGACGTAGTCGAACTGCGCCCGCCGGGCGGCCGTCGCCGCGTCGAAGCTCGTCGCGCCGTAGAAATAGCGGCGCATCTTGCCGGCCTTGTTGCCAGCGCTGAACGCCTTCAGTTCCTTCACGGTCTCCACCGTCGGGGTGGCGATGGCGCTGCCGTCCACCGCCACCGCCACGAGACCGACGCCGCCAAGCTTGTCGGCGCGGCGGAAGGACAGGCTGAAATCGCCCACGAACCCGGCGAAATATGGCGAGAGGTACGTGAAGATCGTGTGCAACCGGCCCTGGGGCACATCGTCCGGCAGCTCGCGGACCATCAGCATCATGCGCTGTTCGGCGATCCGCGGCAGCAGTTTGCAGACCTCCAGATAGGCGCTGCGGAAGCCCTTGGCCGCCAGGGTCTCGAAATGCACCGGCACGATCAGCAGCGCCCGCATCTTGCGGCCGGCCGCGTCGGTCAGGGCGCGGCCCGCGTGCTCGAGCACCATGCGGTCGAGGGTCGCCTCCACCGCGCCGGTGCCCGAGGCACCGTCCTCGCCCTGGCCGAGGTCGAGATCCGCCGGCACGTGAAGGTCGGCGTGGTAGCAGGAGACAAGGCGCTTGCGCACGTTCGCCACCGGCCAGAACCGCATGACCATCTGATCCTTCGCCGCCTCGACCCGGGCCTGCTCCGCCCGCTCGGCGTCGCGCTGCGCTTCCTCGACCGACTTCTCGAGCTGGACCGGGTTCTTCAACGGCGCCGGGTCATCACGCGGCACCTCGAAGACCACGGGACGGACCGACACCGCGTCCATGCCGGCCCCAGCACCGCTCAGCTTGGCGTTGACCTCCTTGGCGATCTTCTTGGCCGTCGCATCGGCTTCCGGCCGCGTCGCCTTGCCGAACAGGACGACGAACTTCTCGTCGTTCATCAGCAGGAACACGTCCGAGGACGAGATGTATTTCTTGATCACCCCTTCGGTCAGCAGGTGGACCTTGTCCTTGATCCCCTCCCAATTCTCCCCGAACCGCTCTTTCAGCGCCTCGAATCCGAGCATCTGGACGTTGCCGGCGATCAGCGCGTCGGCGGCGACCCGGTTCTCGCGGACGAATGACAGCACTTTGGAGGCGAAATCCGCCTGATCGCTTGGGTCGAGCTTCTGTCGGTCAAAGGATTGCAGAAAGCCGGTCTTCCGGGTCTCGCGGGGAATTCCGTCTTTGTACGACTCAGCCATGCGCGCTCCGCCCGAGCCGCGCGCGGCGGATCACGGGCCGTGCGGCGGTCGGTTCAGCTGATAGAGTACCGGAAAAATCGCGCTGATTTTAGGCGAAACCGCCACATCCTGTGGGCATCGCGGCCTTGCGGACGGCCCGCGCGGGAGCTATTTCCCGCCCACACCTGCGAGGAACCCATGTCCGATCCAACCTCCATCGCGCCCGTTCATGTCGTCGGCGGCGGTCTCGCCGGCAGCGAGGCCGCCTGGCAGCTGGCCCGCGCCGGCGTGCCGGTCGTGATTCACGAGATGCGCCCGGTCCGCGGCACGGCCGCGCACCAGACCGATCAACTGGCCGAGCTTGTGTGCTCCAACTCGTTCCGCTCGGACGACCACACCGCCAATGCCGTCGGCGTGCTGCACGAGGAGATGCGCCGCTGCGACTCGGTGATCATGGCGGCCGCCGATGCCCATCAGGTGCCGGCCGGATCGGCCCTGGCGGTCGACCGGGTCGGATTCTCGGCGGCGGTGCAGGAACGCCTGGAGACGGAGCCGCTGATCACCGTCGAGCGCGGCGAGATCGCCGGCCTGCCGCCAAAGGACTGGGACAGCGTGATCGTCGCCACCGGCCCCCTCACCTCCGATCCGCTGGCCAAGGCGATCCGCGACCTGACGGGCGCCGACAGCCTGGCGTTCTTCGACGCCATCGCGCCGATCGTGCACGCCGACAGCATCGATTTCGACACCGCCTGGTTCCAGTCGCGCTACGACAAGCCGGGACCGGGCGGTTCCGGCGCCGACTACGTCAACTGTCCCTTGGACGAGGCGCAGTACACGGCGTTCATCCAGGCGCTGCTCGACGGCGACAAGATGGACTTTAAGGAATGGGAGGAGAACACCCCCTATTTCGAGGGCTGCATGCCGATCGAGATCATGGCGTCGCGCGGCCCTGAGACGCTTCGCTTCGGACCGATGAAGCCGGTCGGCCTCACCGATCCCCGCACGGGAAACCGTCCGCACGCGGTCGTGCAACTGCGCCAGGACAACGCGCTGGGCACGCTCTACAACATCGTCGGCTTCCAGACCAAGCTGCGCTACGGTGAGCAGACTCGCATCTTCCGCATGATCCCGGGCCTGCAGAACGCGGAGTTCGCGCGGCTCGGCGGCCTGCACCGCAACACCTTCATCCACTCGCCCAGCCTGCTGGACGGCACCCTGCGCCTGAAGGCGGACCCGCGGCTGCGCTTCGCCGGCCAGATCACCGGGGTCGAAGGCTATGTCGAGAGCTCGGCGATCGGCCTGCTCGCCGGCCGGTTCGCGGCGGCCGAACGTCTGGGCCACGGTGTGGACATGCCGCCGACGACCACCGCGCTCGGCGCCCTGGTCGAGCACATCACCGGCGGCGCCAATGCCGAGACCTTCCAGCCGATGAACGTGAATTTCGGCCTGTTCCCGCCCCCGGAGGAACAGATCACCGCGAACGGCAAGCGCCGCCGTCTGAAGGGCACGGACCGGCGCCGGGCCCTGGCCGAGCGCGCGCTGACGGATCTCGACGCCTGGCTCGGCCGGCCGGCCGCGGCGGCGGAGTAGGAACCGGCGCTTCGCCTGACGGTGTCACCCGGTCCGAGGGGCCGGCCACTCACCCGGTCGGTCAAACCCCCATCCGCCAGATCGCCGCGCGCCAGGCGTGTCGCCACACGAGGCCGGGCGGCGCCAACGGAAGTGCCGCCGCCCCTGGGTCGCAGCCGTGACGGGCCAAGGCGGCCGCCAGGTCGCCGGCACGGGCGGCCAGGAGCCGCAAGGGCCGCGCACGGCGGGACCGCAACGCACGGTCCCGGTGCGCGGTCGACAACAGGTCCTGTCCCAGTTCGACGATCGGCGAGCAGATTGCGCCGAGATCCGATGATTCCGGCATATCTTTTACTTTTGATAGTGTTGTACCGGATTGTTCAAGTAGTGACGCAGGTAGTGGTGACCGCCGGGCCGCCAGAAGCTGCGGCAGCGCACGGACCAGGCCGATCAGCGCCCAGGCGGTTCCGAGATCGCGTGCCGACCGCGTGTCCGCCCCGAGGACACGTGCCACCGCGGCCGTGACCTCGCCGCCGGTCGCCGCCGCATAGGCCTGAAGCGCCTGCAGATCGGCCGGCGCCTCGCCCTCCAGATCCGCCTCGCGCGCGTCGACCACGCGGCGCAGATGTCCGAGCACTTCCGGATGGTCCCGCGCCACGGCCGCCAGCGGCAGGATCACCTCGTGCTCGCGCGGTGTCCCCGCCTCGATCCCGTCCAACCCCTCGCGCCACCACTGCAGGCGGATCAGGCCGATGGTCGGCTCGCTCACCACCTCCGCGGTCTTGGCGATCTCGTGATTGGCCGCCAGGATCGCGAACAGGGCGTCACGCGCCGGCGCCGGCGCGAACAGGGAGACCAGGTAGCGCTCACGGTCGTGCCGGCGCGCGATGTCGGCACAGGCGGCCCGATGGCTGGCAAGGCTGCCGGTCATGGGCTGAACAGGTCGGCCCGGGCCTGGGGCTCGAGAGCGGGAAGCGCCGCCAGTCGGTCGGCGTAGCGCTCGCGGAACTGTCGGTGCAGGCGCTCGTACACCGTGACCAGACCGTCCAGGGCGAGACGTTCGCGCAGACCGAGGCGCGTCAGGAGATCGGCGATCCGCGCCCGGCCCCGCTCCCGAAACCGCTCGGCGCGGGCGAGGATCGGGGCGGCCAGCGCGTCCAGCACCTCGCGGCGGTCGCGGCGCACCGCCTCTGCGATGCTGTCGCGGTCAAGGCCGGCGCCGGCCAGCACGTCGGCCGGGATCGTCACCAACCGTCCGGAAACTGTGGCGTCCTTTGACAGGTCGCGCAGGATGTGGACGAGGTAGCAGAACACGGCCAGGTCGCGGGCGTAGTCGATGGCGGGCACCGGTTCGCGGTATCTCAGGCCCTGGGGCGTGACCTCGGCCGCGAGCAGGTAGATGAAGATCTCCGCCGGCGCCACCGTCGCCCCCTCGGCGTAGCGGTCGAAGGCGGCCCAATCCGGCATCTCGGCCTCCGCGACATCCTCGCTCAACGCGGCAGCAAGGCCGTTCCAGGGGCCGGGGCCGAGGTCGCTCGGCCGCACGACGGCCTCGAACCCGGCGGTCAGCAGCGGGTCCATCACCGCTGTCCCCTCGCCCTCGGCGGTCTGGCGGCGCCACGCCTCGACCGCGTCGCGGGTCGCCGCCCGACGAAGGTCCCGCTCGGCCGCCGGCAGGGTGAGGAACGCCTCGTCGACCCGATCGTCGATCACCCGCATCGCGGCGTAGCTCGTGGAGAAGAAGTCGCGCCTGGCGGCCGGCAACGCCCGGGTGGCGTGGAACAACGTCGAGCCGTTGCGCGCCGCCACCGCTTCGCAGGCCGCCAGGGCCGCGCGCAGGTCGCCGGACCCGGTCACGGCATCCGCCGGACCGGTCCGGCCGTCCGGTCAGCCGGCGCCCTCGGGGATGAAGTGCTTGGCGAGCGCAATTCCCTGGCCCTGGTAGTTGGACTTGATGTCCTCGCCATACACCATGTCCGTCCGGCCGTTGGCAATCCTGCGATAGTCGAGCCAGCCGACGATCTGCCCATGCTCCAGGTTGAAGGGCAGGCCGTAGGAGCGAACCTCCAGCACCGCCCGGCTTCCCTGGGCCCGGCCGTCGCGCCAGCCGAAGCCAGGATCGAAGAAGCCGGCGTAATGGACGCGGAATTCACCCGACTGGGAATCGAAGGGCAGCATCTCGGCGGCGAGATCCGGCGGCACCGCCACTTCCTCGCGGGTGGCGAGGATGTAGAACTCGTCCTTCTCCAGGATCAGTCGGCCATGGTCCCACGCCAGCGGCTCCCAGAACTCGGCAACCGGATAGGCGCGCGGCCGGTCGACATCGATCTTGCGGGCGTTCTTGCGGGCCTTGTAGCCGACGATCGCCCCGGCGCCGGTGCCCTGCAGGTCGATGGAAAACGGCACCAGCGTGTCGCGCGGCGGGATCAGCGCGCCGCCGTCGGCAGCCTGGGCGAAATGCCCCAGCGCGTGACGCTCCCGCACCTCCTTGGCCGAGAGGGCGCTGGCGCCACGCTGGAAGCGAAGCTGGTTCAGGCGCGACCCCTGGCGGACCACGACGCTGAAGGAGAGCGGCACGACCTCGAGGAACAGACGGCCCTTGTAGCCCTTCTCCACCCGGTCGAAGGCGGTGCCGCCATCGGTGATCAGGCGGGTGAGGATATCGAGACGACCGGTCGAGCTCTTCGGATTGGCGAGCGCCTCGACGTCGTGGGGCAGATGCAGGCTCTCGAGCAGTTCGATCACATAGACGCATCCGCGTTCCAGGGCGGCGCCATTGGTGAGATCCAGGTCCGGATGGCCGTCGAGCAGGTCGATCTTGTCCATGACCGTCCCGTCGCGACCGGGCAGGAAGCTGGCGCGCACCCGATAGGCCTTGGGGCCGAGGCGCAGGTCCAGGCTGGCCGGCTGGATCTGCGACTCCTCGGCCGGAACCGCGCTCACGATTTGACCGTCGGCGATCATTCGCGCGATGTCCTGGTAGGGCAGCACACCGGTCGCCGGCTTGGCCCACCCGGCCCGGGCGGCGCCACCGGACGCGGCGGCATCTCCAGCGGTGATCAGGTCGCTCGGCGTGTCGAACTTCATCGCGAAACCCTCGGTCAACCGCCCGATCGGCGGTCGGTCATGCTAGCGCCTGGGACGGCCGCTCCAAACCGCATTCGCTCCCGAAACGGTGCCCAGATCCGTGCCCATCCTTGTCCGGGCGAAGCGCCTGACCCGATGTCGGTTTCAGGGTTTTCCCCGCAATCCACACTCCCGAGCGGGGCCGTTTCTGTGAGCGCCGCGGCGACCTGGGTTCACGCAACCGGCAACAGGGCCGCCGCCACCCGGCGTCCCTCGGCCAGCAGCAGGTTGAACGTGCGACAGGCGGCGCCGGTATCCATCATCTCGACCACCGGCCCTTTCTCACGGATCTGGGCGCGCACGGCGGGCGGGATGAACACCTGCCGGGCCCCGGTTCCGATCAGAAGGATGTCATACCCCGGTTCCGCCTCCAGGATCGGCGCCAGCGTGGCGAGATCGAACCGGGCGAGCGCCGTGTCGGGCGCGACCTCCCAGCGCACCGTCGCCTCGGGGCGGACCAGGACGGGACCCTCGTGGCTGACATCGCCGATCCGGAAGCGGCCGTCGCCGTACCCGTGGACGACCTGCACGCCCTGGGGAACCATCGGCGTGATGTCGACCATGCTCAGCTCCCGTTGCCGGTGCGCTCGTACTCGGGCACCAGGCTCTCGTCGACATCGTCGTCGTCGCCGCGGCGCAGGTTGGTGTAGAGCAGCAGCGGCACGGCGATGAAGACCGATGAATAGGTGCCGATCACCACGCCCCAGATCATCGCCAGCGCGAAATCCGCCAGGATCGCGCCGCCGAAGAGGTAGATCGAAAACAGCGCCAGCAGCGTCGTCACCGAGGTCATGGTGGTGCGCGACAAGGTGCCGTTGATCGACAGCTCGAACAGGTCGGCGAGATCCATCTTCTTGTACCGACGCAGGTTTTCGCGCACGCGGTCGTACACGACGACGGTATCGTTGATCGAGTAACCGGCGATGGTCAGCACCGCGGCCACGGTGGCCAGGTTGAACTCGTGCTGGATCAGCGCGAACAGGCCAAGCGTGGAGATGATGTCGTGGCTGAGCGCGACGATGGCGCCGACGCCGAACTGCCACTCGAAGCGGAACCAGACATAGACCAGGATCGACACCAGGGCGAGGCCGACCGCCAGCGCGCCGGACTGGATCAGTTCCTGGCCGACGGTCGGTCCGACGAACTCGGTGCGGCGGAACTCCACGTCCTCCGGCAAGGCGTCGCGGACCACCTGGATCGCCTTGATCTGCTCGGCCTCCGCGCCCTCCTGACGCTGGATGCGGATCAGGACGTCGCGATCGGAGCCGAATTCCTGAAGGGCGATCTCGCCGAGGTTCAGCCCACTCAGCGTGGACCGCATGGCGCCGATATCGGCCGGTTCGGCGGTCTGCACTTCAATCAGGGTGCCGCCACGGAAATCGATGCCGAAATTGAGCCCGATCCCGAACACGGCGCCGATCGACCCGAGGACGATGGCCGCCGAGACGGCGAACGCGATCAGCCGGTACCGGACGAACGGGAGATGGGTGTTCCGGGGGACGAGGCGGAGCGGTTTCATGGTCTCTCTCCCCGTCAGATCGGCAGGCTGGCCGGCCGGCGCCGGCGCACCCAAAGGGCGACGAACATGCGCGTGACCATGATGGCGGTGAACATCGACGTGAGAATCCCGATGCCGAGCGTGACGGCGAAGCCCTTCACCGGACCGGACCCGAGCGCGAACAGGAAGACCGCCGCGAACAGGGTCGTCAGGTTACTGTCGATGATGGTGGTGAGCGCCCGGCTGTAACCGGCGTCCAGAGCGTTGATCGGCGACCGCCCGGCGTCAATCTCCTCGCGCACCCGCTCGAAGATCAGCACGTTGGCGTCGACCGCCATGCCGATGGTCAGCACGATCCCGGCGATCCCCGGCAGCGTCAGCGTCGCCTGCAGCGCCGATAGGGCGCCCATGATCAGCATGACGTTGAAGAACAGCGCCAGGTTGGCGAACACGCCGAACAGGCCGTAGGTCAAGATCATGAAGCCAATGACCAGGACGATGCCGATGACGGCGGCGATCTGGCCGGCGGCAATCGAGTCCGCGCCGAGCCCGGGCCCGACCGAGCGCTCCTCCAGAACCGTCAGCGGCGCCGGCAGGGCGCCGGCTCGCAGCAGCAGCGCCAGATCCTGGGCCTCGCTGAGCTGGAAGCGGCCGCTGATCTGGGCCGAGCCGCCGAGAATCGGTTCGCGGATCACCGGGGCCGAGATCACCCGGCCGTCCAGGACGATGGCGAACGGCCGGCCTACATTCTCCGCCGTCGCCCGGCCGAAGCGCTGACCGCCGGCGCTGTCAAAGCGGATCGTGACGACCGGCTGGTTGGTCTGATCGAAACTCGGCTGGGCGTCGACCAGGTTCTCACCGCTGACCATGACACGGCGCTGGATGACGACGTCACCCCCCTCGACCGAGGGCAGCACCCGGGAGCCCGGCGGTGGACGGTTGGCGTCGGCACCGACGGCGACCAGGTGGAAGGTCAGCTTGGCGGTCTGCCCGATCAGTTCCTTGATGCGCTGCGGGTCGTCGATGCCCGGCAGCTGGATCAGGATGCGGTCCTCGCCCTGGCGCTGGATCAGCGGCTCGCGGGTGCCGGTCTCGTCGACCCGGCGACGCACGATCTCGATCGACTGCTGGACGGCGTTGATCTTGATCTGGCGCTCCGCCTCCTCGCTCATCGACAGCGTGACCCGGGTGCCGTCAACGGAGACCGTGGCATCGGAATCCAGCTCGGCGGCGAGGTCGCGGGCCCGCTCGCTGTCCGCCGGGTCGCGCAGCGTGAATCCGGCGGCGCCGTTCTCGACCCCGAGGCCGACATAGCCGATCCGCGCCTCCCGGAGGCTGCGGCGCGCGCCATCGACGATGGCTTCCAGTCGCTCCAGGACGACCACATCGGAATCGACCTCGAGCAGCAGATAGGAGCCGCCCTGAAGATCCAGGCCGAGGCTGATCTGCTTGCCCGGCACGCCGGTCGCCACGTCGTCCCCGATCCCCTTCTCCAGGAGGTTCGGGGCGGCGTAGGCGAGGCCCACCAGGCACACCAGCGACACCAGGATCGTCTTCCAGGTTTCGAATTGCATCATGGCCGGAGTCTCCGCGCGGCGTGCTCAGGACCGGGACAGCGACTCGTCAGGATTTGACGGCCTTGTCCTCGTCGGAAACGCCGGCGTCATTGGCCGACTTCTTGTTCTTGGCGGGCTTGCTCACGGGCTCGCCCTTGCCGAGGACGTCGGACACCATCGAGCGCATCATCTGCACGCGCACGCCGTCGGCGATCTCGACGGTGATCTGGTCGTCGTCGTCGCTCGCCTTGGTCACGGTGCCGATCAGGCCACCATTGCCGACAACCCGGTCGCCGCGGCGGATATTGGCCAGTTTCTCGCGGTGTTCCTTCATGCGTTTCTGCTGCGGGCGCCAGAGCAGCATGTAGAAGATCACCACGATGATGATGATCGGCGCGAAGTTGGCGAGGAAAACATACATGTCGCTGCCACCGCCGCCGGCGGCGGCCTGAGCATAGGCTTCGGAAATCAGCATGAAGGACATCTCCCGCGGACGCCGGTCCGCTCTCGGTTATCCCGCCGTATATGGGGGCGCGAAGTGGCGGGACTATAGCGACGGAGCGATGAATTGCAACGGCGCGGCATGCGCGCTGGCGCCTTGGAAAAGTCCCGAGATTGACCCACTGTTTGCGCGTCGGTAACGTCCGCCGCTTCGCGCGCGGGCGCACCGGCGCCCCGACGCCCGCGACGCCCCGTTCGACCGACCGCTTTGATTCACGCTTCGATCCACTGCCCGGACCGCGACCGATGAGCCTAGACGCCGATACCCGCGCCCTCCTCACCCGCATCGCCGACGCCCTCGACCGGCTGGCGCCGCCGCCGCCGGCCGCCAGCGACATCCAGTCGGCCGACGGTTTCATCTGGAACGCCGAACACATGCACCTGGATCCGGTGGCCAAGATCAACCGGGTTGACATGAACCTGCTCAAGGGCGTCGAGATGCAGCGCCAGACGTTGCTGGAGAACACCAAACGCTTCGCCGACGGCCTGCCGGCCAACAACGCCCTGCTCTGGGGCGCGCGCGGCATGGGCAAGTCGTCGCTGGTCAAGGCGATCCATGCCGAGATCAACGCAGAGACGCCGGGCGCCCTGGCGCTGGTGGAGATCCACCGCGAGGACCTGGAGACCCTGCCCCGCCTTCTCAACGTGCTCCGCGCCGGCGACCGCCGGGCCATCGTGTTCTGCGACGACCTGTCCTTCGACCACGCCGACAACGCCTACAAGTCGCTGAAGGCGGTGCTGGAAGGCGGCATCGAGGGCCGACCGGAGAGCGTGCTGTTCTACGCCACCTCCAATCGCCGCCACCTGATGGCCCGGGACATGATCGAGAACGAGCGCTCGACCGCGATCAACCCGTCCGAGGCGGTCGAGGAGAAGGTGTCGCTGTCCGACCGGTTCGGCCTGTGGCTCGGATTCCACAGCTGCGACCTGGACACCTATTTCGCGATGATCGAGGGCTATGTCGCCGCCTACGACATCCCGGTCACCGGCGACGACCTCAAGGCGCGCGCCCGCGAGTGGTCGATGACCCGCGGATCGCGCTCCGGCCGCGTCGCCTGGCAGTTTATCCAGGACCTGGCGGGCGAGTTCGGCAAGCGAGTGGCGTGATGACCGGCGGGAGGGGCTTATGCTCGAAAGCCTGACCCTCCTGCTCGCCTGTCAGCTGGTCGGCGAGGTCGTTGTCGCCTATTTCGCCATCCCGGTCCCCGGGCCGGTGCTCGGCATGGTCCTGCTGTTCGTCGGCCTGTGCCTGCGCAAGGGGGTGCCGGCGCCGCTGCAGCAGACTGCGACCGGCCTGCTCTCCCATCTCTCGCTGCTGTTCGTGCCGGCCGGCACCGGCGTGCTGCTGCACGTGGCCCTGATCCGCGAGGCGCTAGTGCCGATCGGGGTCTCGTTGGTGGCCAGCACGCTGATCGCCGTCGCCGTCACCGCGCTCGCCATGACCGCGTTCGAACGGCTCGC
>JGI12316J15310_10000499_pt1 | contig 28814 bp, 23 predicted proteins | sample MarCyaLeptolynsp_FD_15310 | JGI IMG/M metagenome (IMG submission 15310)
TTTCGTTATCTTCCAGGCGTGTCGCGCACAAATGGATTGCCGCGTTCCGCCGACATGAAGAACGCCATCGACGATATCTTCCAGATACCGTCGATACGGGTGAAGCCGTGCCGGTAACGGCCCCAGACTTCCCAAAGCGGGTCGCCTCCGTTGTCGCTGGCGGCGCCTCGATCCATCCGGTTCCAAGCGTAACCGTGGCTCAGCATCACGGCATTGTCGGGACCGGCAAAACGGATCCGATGATTGCTGCGCTGGTGAAAACTGTGTTTTTCGGACGTCAGATTCCCGGACCAGCCGGCAATCAGGTCATCCGCCTGTATCTCGGCGGGCTCCTGACCCGTGAGGGAGGAAAAATCCACGGCGATCTTTTCGGTAAACAACGAACGGGCCAAGGCCCAGTCCTTGGCATCGACAGCCGCATCCAGCGTGTCCGCCACACGCGCCATCTCCATATGAGCGGCGACAGATTCAGCAGAAATCGGGTCGCCTGCGATCGAGGACGCCCGCGCAGCAGCACCGCCAGCAAAAAACAGGGTCAGCAGCAGCGTGGCAAGGGGGAAATGTTTCATGGTTTGACTCCATCGGAACAGTTGCAATAGTGAACAGATGGTCGGCTCAACACATATCAAAAAATATTTTAATTTTAATAATTCAATGCTTATTTGATATCATTTGACCAGAACAATGCTCTCGTCCAGGAGTCGCGCCATCGAACCAGGCGGATTTCGGGTCACGAACACAAACTCAATCGGCAGAGACAAACCGACCACCTTGCGAAACTGGACATGGCGGGGCGGCCGGTTCATCGCGGCAGAGTTTATGAAGGCACACCCGACGCCCGCCGAAACAAGGCTGAGCATTGTCGTTTCGTTTTCGGCTTCCTGCGTAATCTCGGCATCGAACCCGATCCCCATCAATGCGGCCCGCAACCTGTCATAATAGGCCGGTGCGGCGCGGCGCGGAAAACCTATGATCGGAAGGCCATCGATGTCTTCCAGCGAAAGCGGTCCTTCGTGTCCGAAATCCAGTTCAGTGGAAGCGGCGAAAACGATATCGTCCGTACGCAACGGGCGAACCACGAGTTTCTGCGGGTCAAGATTGTCCTGACGATAGACAAAACCGGCGTCCAGCCGGCCATTGAGGACAGCCTCAATCTGATCGACGGAACTCATGGGGACCACATCCAGCCTGATTTTTGGGTGGGTGCGTGAGAACTGAAAGAATGTCTTTGGCACCAAACCCGACCAGGACGCGCTTTCCAGGAGACCGACACGGACCGTCCCGGCCGTGCCGGCGGCGATCTTGCCCGCGCTTTCCGCTGCCTGTGCGACACGCGCGAGGATATCGCGCGCGGCTTCAACAAATACCCGTCCGGCATCGGTCACAACAACGCCGCGCCCGGCCCGTTCCAGCAGCGCAAATCCGAGTTCTGCCTCCAGATCCTTGATTTGACGGGAAATGGCCGGCTGCGCGACACGCATGCGAGCGGCGGCCGCGTTCACACCGCCGAAATCCGCGACGGCCACAAGATATCTGAGATGGCGTAATTCCATTCATTATTCATACCAAAAAAATATTGAAATGAGAAATAATAAGTCCTCTTGATTATCTGAATCACTTCCACATTTCGAATAAACCGGTGATGAAAACAAACCGAACGGGGATATGTTCCACGTGGACTGAACGAGTGTGTCAACGTTTTGCAGTCGGGGTTCGATGAAAAAAGTGCGCAGTGTTGTCTTTACCAACCAAATACTGGATAGCCGCCCCGCAACTTGATACCAATGGATGCTGAACTTGTTCCCTCACCTTTTCCCGTTCCGGGATGCATTCGCTGGAGATCCGTCGTGGAGACAAACCTGGATGGAAAACGCGCGGTCGTGACCGCCGGCGCGGCCGGCCTCGGGCTGGCGATCGCCGAACAGCTTGCCGGTGAAGGCGCTAAGGTTTTTGTCTGTGACGTCGATAAGACGGCCCTGGCACGTCTGCCGGACGGTCTCGATGGTGCCCGTGTCGATGTCGGTTGTTCCGGCGAAATCGACGCCTGGCTCGGCCCGATCGTCGAAGACGGGATCGACATTCTCGTCAACAATGCAGGCATTGCCGGGCCGACCGCGTTGATCGAGGATATTGACGACCGGTCATGGCGCGCCTGCCTGTCCGTCTGCCTCGACAGTCAGTTCTACTGCTCGCGGCGTGTCGCCGCCCGGATGAAGGCACAGAAATCCGGCGCGATCATCAACCTGACCTCGACCGCCGGTATTCTCGGCATGCCGAATCGGGCGCCCTATGTGGCGGCGAAATTTGCCGTCGTCGGCCTGACCAAAACGCTGGCCATGGAACTTGGCCGCGACAATATCCGGGTCAATGCGATCGCGCCCGGTTCCGTCAACGGCGACCGCATGGACAGGGTGATCGCCGCCCACGCGGAAGCCGACGACATCTCTAAAGAGGCCGTGACCCGCATGTATACCGCCGGCACGTCCATGCAGACCTTCGTCGATGCCGGGGAAATCGCCGACATGGTTGTGTACCTCGCGTCCGACCGCGGCAAGCGCATTTCCGGCCAGGTGATCGGGATCGACGGGCATAGCGAGACCCTGTATCCGCGAAGCTTTTAGGATCGGGTGACATTTTGCCGACCATGTCGGCAGGAAAACAAATTCAATCGCATTTGATCCCCCACCACCAATCACCCCCTTTAACTTGCCGTCCCATCGTGTAGTTTCACGCCAACCTTCCTCTGACCAACATCCAAAGGATATTTCCCATGCTTTTCGACGTCCGCACCTATGTCTGCAAACCCGGCACGATCAAGGACCATATGGCGCTTTATGAAAAAATGGGCATGGAGGCGCAGGCGGACAATCTCGGCAAACCGTTCTTCTACGGCATTACCGAAACCGGTCTGGTCAATTCCTACATGCATATCTGGAAATACGAAAACGCCGCCGACCGGGAACAACGCCGGGCCAACATGCTCGCGGACCCGCGCTGGATTGCCTACATGAAAGCGTCGCGCGAAGCCGGTTATCTGGAGCGCCAGGAAAACATGCTGATGAATGCCGCTCCCTTCTGGACGCCCTGATCCGGACCAAACAGCGAAAAATGTCGCCTGCGGGATCGGCCTGCGCTCTGAACACATCGCCTGAAATCGGTGCAGTCACCGTTCCTCCGGCCCGGACAGAAACATCAGGCAGGCAGGCAGGACGACAAGTACGGCGAAAAGCGCCAGGACAAACACGGCAATCACCAGAGCGCCGAAATAGGCGATCGTGGGAATCGAGCTCACCTGCGACGCCAGCATCCCGCACGACAGCACAATAGTCGTGATTGTCAGGACCGGCGCGATCTCCCGAAAGGCAGCCCGGATTGCCTCACGGTTGAACGGATCCTCCGGCCGCGCCTCCAAGCGCAGCCGGTTAATGACGTGAACTGTATCGTCGACGGCGATGCCGAAGGCGATTGTCATTGCGATCGCGCTCGAAAACTGCAAGCCCCAGCCGGTAGCAGCGAGCCATGCGCCGACACAGGCAATCGGCAGGATGTTTGGCATGAGAGAGACCAGACCGTATCGCCAATTGCCGAACCAGAGCGCAATGAACAGGCCGGCGGACACGACCGCAATTGCAAAACTGATATTGAGCCGTTCGATCATGCGGGAGCTGACACTGGCCGACATGGCCAGCAACCCGGTAGGCATTCCGATCCGATCCGGCGCCAATCCGACGGCGGCAACGGCCACATCCACCTTTTCCACCAGCGCTCTGGTGGCGCGCGCGCCCTGGTCGGCAATGAAAATCCTGATCAGTGCCCGGTTCCCGTCAGCGGAAAGAAACCGGCCGCGCTGCAGATCCGTCATCTCCCCGACAATGTCATCAACCCGAATCGCGACATCCTCCCGCGATGCGGCCGTCACCCAGCGCGAGAGCGTTGCCAGGGACACAATGGAACTTTCCGGAAGGGCAGCGGAAATGGCGTCGTGAACGCGGACGACATCGGCGAGACCCTGCTCGGTTACCCGTGACCCTTCTGGGAGCGTGACGGCAACGTCGATCGATCCGGTCGGGGCCAGGTCCCGTTCCATGGTTTGCATTGCCACAAGGGCGGCATTGCCGGGTCCGATATTTTCCAGGAACGAATAAACCGGCCTGACATTTGTGTAGGCTGCAAGCGCCAATGCAAGACCGGCCACGGCGACACCGGCGATGAGCCTGTGATGACGGAACCCGAATCGATAGAACGGGCGCGCGTGAAACAAAGCGTAGGGTTCCGTATCAGCCTGGACAAACAAGCGCTGACCGGACGCGGTTCGACCGACAGCCGCGAAAAGGAGCGGATGAACGCAGAGGACCGCAAGCAGGGAGATCGAGGTCGCCAGAATACCGGCCCAGCCAAACCCTCGGATAATTTCAGACTGGGAAATCAGCAGGGAGGCAAAGGCAATCGCCGTGGTGAAGGACGTCATTGCACACGCCGGTCCAATTCTCCGAACAGCTTCGGCAACCGATGATCCCGTTGCTCCTCCGGCCACGGCCTGCCGCCGCACTTCAAACGTCAGGTGCAGGCTGTCGCAAAAGGACAGAACCAGGATCAGGACCGGAACGGCGCTGGTCACCGTGTTGATATGCAGGCCAAGCCATCCCATACCGCCGAGAACCCAGAACAGGGCCATTGTTGGCGGCAACGCGGTCATCAGAGCCAGGTTCAGCGAGCGCAGAGCAATCCAGCAGACCAGCAACCCGATCAGGATACCGATCAGGTTCAAAACGATATTGTCGGTCAGCATGCCGTCGATGACGATCTGCCGGAGCGGCGCGAGGCCGGCTATCGATATTTCCATGCCGGTTCCGGCGGCCGCGTCGGCGGCGAGCCGCCGCAGTTCATCCAGGGTCACCCTGGACGCTTCGACTCCGGACTGTTCACGCTCGAGCGACACCAGAACCATGGTCAGTCTGAGGTCCCTGGAGAGCAGCCTGTCGCCGGCAATCGGATGGTTTCGCGCTTCCATCAAACGTCCCGGCAAATCTTCGATCGTGTCGAGATCATCCGGCAGCAAGGGCTTCATCCCGCCATCGGCATCCGGCGGCGCATGCAGGGAGAAAATCGAGAACGCGTCCTCGACGTTGACAGCCAGTGCGGCATCGAAAGAGAACTCGCGAATTGCCCGCAACGTGTCGGGGTCCGCGAGATCATCGGACCGAAACAGGACCGCAATATCATTCTCCGTCGGCGTGAAACGGTCATGGCCGGCGTCGTAGGCCCGGTATTCGGGACTGTCGCCTGCGAACATTGCGTGCATTCCGTCATCAAGCTCAAGCCGAAGAACGCCCAGGCCTGCCAGGACGGACACAAGCAGAATCGTCAGGAGGGCCACAACCGGAGCCTTCAGAACGAGCAGGCTCAGGCGGTGCATAAACCTATGCCCTGAAGATCACGAATTCCGAGAGAATGCTGTTTCAAGCCCGCAGCCAGTTCGCATGGGTGTCATAGTTCGGCGCATGGCCTTTGCGCTCCACTATAATGCGTTCGGCTTCGGTCGCAAATGTCCGGTCCCAGCGGGCCAGTTCCGCCTTTGTCAAATGCCTGAACAAAGGGGGAACCAGTGCGATCATGACCATCGGGAACGGCCCAAGCGGATAGACGGGACCGGTCGCGGAGCCCGGCAATTGCCAATAGCGTTTGGCTGCGGACAGATGATGGCCGGAATGGCGGGTGAGATTGAACATGTAGCTGGTCGACCCGAGAAGCGACCAGTTCCAGGAATGCTCCGCCCGGACCCGCTCTCCGGGTACCCGCACCAGGCCATAATGGGCGACATAGTTGAACTGCTCGATGATGACCATCGCGATAAGTCCGGCGGCAAGAAAAGCGACAAGTCCCGGGATACCGGCAAGCGTGTAGACGGCCGCCAGAACAAGCCATTGTTTGGCCAGTCCCGCCAGCGCGCGGTTGTGAAGCACCGACAGACCCTGGCGCCGACAGCGTGCGCGTTCGAACCGCCAGGCATTGCGATAGCTTCCTGCAACGGACCGGAAGATATAGCGCCAGAATCCTTCGCCGCGCCATGCGGTGGTCGGGTCGCAGCCCGTGCCGACATTCCGGTGGTGGCCGATGACATGTTCAATCGGAAAGCTCGTATGAAGCGCCAGAGCCGACAGCCACTGACTGATCGATAAGAGAACCGGACGGCTGGTGCGATGGGCGAATTCATGACCGACGATGCCAGCAACCGCCGATATATGCATACCAAGGCACGCGATACCGCCTGCAAGCGCCCACCAGGGCTGAGCGTGCACCGTGCCGGGCAGAATGCTCGATCCCCCAACGATGCCGCGCCAACCGGCGAAACTCATGGAGACGAGGCACACAAAATAGACGACCAGTCCAACCAGCAGCAGCCAGGCGATGTGCAAGGGCAGGTCGGCCAGCGGACCACCGTCATCCTCGGCGCAATAGTCGCCGCAGGCCGCATCAACCATAGCGGTGATACCGAATATCGCCAGCGGACCGGCGAACATCCACACACCTCCAAGGGTGAACCACAAAAAGCTCAATGCCAGCAGGAATGGCTGGAAATAAAATCTCAGTCGCAATGCCCCGTCCTCGCCCGGACCGCCCCATATGCACCGTGATACTTGCGAGAAACCCACATTCATTGTGCAATGCATTCGCCGCCTTGTCGACCTCAGCGGCAGAATTGACGTGAGCGATCCTCCAGCAACAGTTTTGTCCAATGCGAGATTGTCGGCAACGGGCCTGCGGGCGGAAATCTGGTATCAATGTACCAGGCATGCGACCGTCCCCGGGACGTAAGGGGACTATTTCATCGCGACGACAAACTCGTAAGCCTCGCGTTTGTTCATGTCCGTTGCGCTGGCGATGGCCGCGGCGATGGTTTTGGTGGGAACACCGTTGTGGAGCAGGCTTTCGACCATCGTTGCGAGATCAGGCGCAAGTTCGTGCCCGCCTTCGTCATTGTCCGCTGCCGCCATACCGGAGACGACAATGGCCAGTTCGCCCCGGGGCTGGCCGTCCGTCGCCATTCTGTCGGCCACCTGTTCGGGATCGCCTCGAATGATTTCTTCGCCCGGTTTGGTCAGGTTCTTGCAGACAACGACATCGCGGTCTCCCAGCACCGCCCGCAAATCAGCCAGGGTCTCCAGGATCCGGTGCGGCGCTTCAAAGAACACGGTCGTGTAGGAGACGGCTTTGAGGTCGGCGAACAGCTTCTGCCGGGCGCCGCTCTTGCGCGGCAAAAAGCCGATGAACCGAAAGTCGTTTGGCGCGATGCCGGACACCGACAGGGCCGAGGTGACCGCGTCCGGACCGGGAACGACGGTCACCGGAATATCGCTTTCGTGCGCCGCCCGGACCAGGTTGAAACCGGGATCCGACAGAAGCGGCATGCCGGCTTCCGAGACCAGTGCAACCCGGTTTCCGGCCAGCAGTTTTTCAATGACCTGCGGCGTGCGCTGACGTTCATTGTGGTCATGGAAGGAAACGGTCCGGCAGCGGATGCCGTGCCGGTCGAGAAACGCCTTTATGGTGCGGGTGTCCTCGGCGGCGACAAGATCCACACTCTGCAGCGTGTCGAGCGCGCGTCCGGAAATATCCGCCTCATTGCCGATGGGTGTGCCGACCACAAAAAGCGCCCCGCCGGCCTCGTCACCTTCGGCCAGTTGTTCGATTTCGACAATAAGGTCGGCATCGTCGCTTTTCAGGGCCGCGACGAGATCGCGGTCGAGCATCGCCGCGCCCTTGCTGGCCGCAAGCGCGAATGTTCGCGGGCCCGGATCGGGATTGCGCCGGAAAATCAGAGGGTCGCCGCGCCGGAAAAAAGGGTTGACGCGGGCGGTCAGCACATCCTCCGCACCGCCGCAGGACAGCCGAACGCGAATGGCACCGCGCAATTGCAGCAGGGCCTCTTCATCGACCTGACAATCGACGCCGACGATGCAGGTGCCGGCTTCGGTGATGGCTTCGTCGGCGGTCAGTTCCAGTGTCTTGGCGTGGGTCGCCCGGATATTGGCATGCCCGCGGCAGCGCAGGACAAAAGGATCAGTGGCCATTATGTTCCAATCCGCCGGATTCCGGCTCCGTTGCAACCGCCTCGATCACAAGCGTCTTGCGATCGGATCCGCGCACCAGATGACGCCCCCAGGATGTGCGGACCGACGGATCGCCGGACGTGACATAACGTTGCTCGATGCGGAATCCGGCCCGGGCATAGGCCGGCGCCAGATCCTCGCTCGCGGCCGGATCGGCCACGGCGCCGAATCCGAGGCGCTCAAGGTAGTTTCGGTCCTCAAAGACGGAATAATTCAGCAATATGGTCAACCCGGCGCCGGATTTGCAGCATTTCCGCACGCCGGTCATGGCCGGCACGTCCGGTTCGGCCACGATCCGCATCAACGACCCCCAGGGGTAGTGGATGGTCACCCTGTCGGCGAGGCCGGACAATTGGTCCGGCAGTTTTTCCGCCGCGCCGCGCAGGAAAACAACATTGTCGAGCCGGGTCTTGCGGGTGGAAGCCGTGCGCGAGGCCGGCATCATGTTTTCCGCGGCCGCATCCAGTCCAATATGGAGCCAGTCGGTTTGTTCGCGGGCGCTGTCGAGAATGAACTTGCCTTCGCCGGTGCCGATATCGATCAGCGTCCCCGCGGCCGTAGCGGCGCATTGGCGCAGCCAGTCGCAATCAAGATCCTGAATCTTGCGGCCGAAGACCCGTTTGAACCCGGCCAAATCGCGGTCCTTTCAGCAGCAATCAAAACGTGACACAAGCACAAGCGCGCCGTGACCCCGATCGAAGGTGTCACAGCCGCGCGCTTTGTCTGTCATGAAGTCGGAGCGTGGCTTACTTCGCCTTGCCCTGGCCACGGTACCGCTTCCAGCCACGGCGCTTTTTCTTGTTCTTCGGGCGGCTGTGCGCCGAGTTCCCGATCGATGTCTTCATGTGTTTCATGTCAATGGTCCATTTCTTCAAACCGGTCGCGCTGTGTACCAAGACAAGGCGGTCGCCTCAAGCAGAATTACGCATTGATCAATCGGATTCATCAATGCGTAATCGCCTCCCGGCCTCCTTGCCGGCCATTGTCTCTTGTCGCCGGACGTTTTGTTTATAGAATGTCCGTTCCACAATTGATGATCTGGGAAACGCAATGTTGAAACTCTACCACGCGCCGGACACACGTTCGGTCCGCATTGTCTGGCTTATGGAGGAACTGGGTCTTGACTATACGCTTGAACGGTTCACGCTCGGGGATCCGGCCATGCGAGCGCCTGAATTCACCAGCGTGCATCCGATGGGCCGGGTACCGGCGCTGGAAGACGGCGATGTCACACTGTTCGAATCCGGTGCAATCGTGGAATATATTGTGGAAAGATATGGCGACGGCCGGTTGCGGCCGGCAACAGACAGTGCGGAATTCCCCCTCTACCTGCAATGGCTGCACTATGCCGAGGGCATGATCATGCCGCCGGTCAATGTCATCGTCGTGGAAACCATCCTGTTGCCGCCCGAACGGCGAAACGACGCCAATGTCGCCCGGGCCACAAAACTTCTGACACGCATGCTGAGCGCCGTGGAAAAGGGCCTTGCCGGGCGGGAGTACCTGGCCGGCACATTCAGCGCCGCCGACATCATGACCGGACACGCCACCCTGGTCGCGCAAAGGTTCGGCGCAGACATCTCCGACAAACCCAATGTCTCGGCCTATATCGAGCGCCTGCAAAGCCGCGAAGCCCTTAAAAAGGCCCGCTCGGTCTGACGATTGATCGGCATCAGGAGGACATGCCATGGGAGAAGGTGGAGACGCCGAAGCCAAACAGCCGATCGCCCTTATCGTCGGCGCCGGCGATTATATCGGCGCGGCAATCGCCAAACGGTTCGCGCGGGGCGGGTTTACCGTCTGCGTCGGCCGCCGCAACGGCGACAAGCTGGCGCCGCTGATCGCGGACATCGAGGCGGACGGCGGGACGGCGCATGGCTACGGAATGGATGCGCGCAACGAAGAAAGCGTGACGGATGTGTTTGCGCGCATCGAAGTGGAGGTCGGCCCCATCGAGATTGTCATTTTCAATGTCGGCGGCAACGTGAAATTCCCGCTGCGTGATACGACCGCGCGGGTCTTCCGCAAGGTCTGGGAGATGGCGTGTTTTGCCGGTTTTCTATGCGGGCGGGAAGCTGCCAATTATATGGTTCCGCGCGGACGCGGGTCGATTTTCTTCACCGGAGCGACCGCGAGCCTGCGCGGCGGCAGCGGTTTCTCGGCGTTTGCGGCCGGCAAGTCCGGGCTGCGGGCCCTGGCGCAAAGCATGGCCCGCGAGCTGGGGCCGCAAAACATCCACGTCGCCCATCTTGTCATCGACGCCGGGGTCGATACCGCCTTCGTGCGCGCGCTCTGGAAGACGCGGGGCCTGGATCCGGATACGATGGCTCCCGACAGCCTTATGAACCCGACATCGGTAGCAGAGGCCTATTGGGCGCTCTACAACCAGCCGCGCGACGGCTGGACATTCGAGATGGACATCAGGCCCTACGGGGAGACATGGTGATCCGATCAGACCTTCCCCTCCTCGCGCACCGGAGCCCGGCATGATCCCGTATTCACTCCTCGACCTGTCGCCGATCCCCGAAGGCGCCAGCGCCGCCGATGCGCTCGCCAACACGCTCGACCTGGCCCGCCACGCGGAACGCCTGGGTTATACCCGGTACTGGGTGGCCGAACATCACAACATGCCCGGCATTGCCAGCGCCGCGACGTCGGTTCTGATCGGCCATATTGCCGGGGGAACCTCATCGATCCGCGTCGGCGCCGGCGGGATCATGCTGCCGAACCACGCGCCGCTTGTCATTGCCGAACAGTTCGGAACCCTGTCCACACTGTATCCCGACAGGATCGACCTCGGGCTCGGCCGGGCGCCCGGCACCGACATGGCAACCGCCCGCGCCCTGCGCCGCGGTCTGGTCAAGGAGGAGGATTTCCCGCGGGACGTGATGGAATTGATGGCCTATTTCGAAGACCCGGATCCGGATAGCGCAGCCCGCACGGTGCGCGCCATTCCGGGCTCCGGCACACATGTGCCGGTCTGGATCCTCGGGTCCAGCCTTTACGGCGCCCAACTCGCGGCCCATCTCGGCCTGCCCTACGCCTTCGCGTCACATTTCGCGCCGGCCGCGCTTGAGCAGGCGGTCGAGATCTACCGGCAGACCTTCCGTCCGTCGGATAACCTGGCGGAACCCTATTTCATGCTCGCCGTCAACGTGTTTGCCGCAGACACCGACGAGAAGGCCAGGGTGCTCAAATCCTCGCTGCAACAGGGCTTTGCGAACCTGCGCAGCGGGCGTCCGGGTCCGTTGCCGAGGCCAGTACCTGACATTGAAGCGCGTCTCGGTCCGCAGATGATGGCAATGGTCGACCAGGCACTTTCCTGCTCGGCCACGGGATCGCCGGAGACAGTGCGCACGAAGCTGCACGAACTCATTGTAAGGCACGCGCCGGACGAGGTTCTCCTGGCCGGACAGATCCACAATCACGCGGACCGCCTGGCCTCCTTCGAAATTGCCGCCAGCTGTTTTCCGTAGCAATCGGTCACGACCCCGCTCGCAGGCTCCGACCGCGGGACCAAGCCCTACTGCAGATCCCCAAAGGCTTTCTGCAGCCGTTCAACCGCCTCTTCGACCAAGGCCCGCCTTGTCGCAAAATTGAACCGCAACCAGGTCTCGCCACCCTTGCCGAAGGTCGGCCCCTTGTTTGCGGCAATCTTCGCCACCGCGCCGGCGCGCTGGCTCAGTTCGTCGGCCGTCATGCCGGTTCCGGAAAAATCGACCCACGACAGATAGGTCGATTGAAGCGGCATGGACCGCACCCCGGGGATGGTGTTGACACCGGCATCGAACAGCCGGCGATTGTCGTCGAGATAGGCAATCAGGGCATCGAGCCATTCGGCACCGCCGGAATAGGCGGCTTTCGACATGCGAACGCCGATCCCGTTCTGCGACGGGGTCACGGATGCATAGAGCGCACGAAATTTTGCGTGCAGATCCGGATCCTCAATGAAGGTCATGCCGGTCATGGCGCCGGCAATGTTGAAGGTCTTGGTCGGCGCCGCGCACACGACGATCCGGTCGGCATGTTCGGGCGCGGCCAGGGACATGATCGTGTGTTTCGCACCGGGATAGACCAGGTCGTGATGGATCTCGTCGGAGATCAGGATGAGATCATGGGCCTTGCAGAAATCGGCAACCGCACGCAATTCCTCCCGGCTCCAGACCCGGCCGCCCGGATTGTGCGGCGAGCAGAACAGGACAATACGTTCGGATCCGTCCAACTGGGTTTCCAGGGTTTCCAGATCCAACTCGTAGCGCCCGTCAACCTGTTTCATTTCGCTCTGCACGACCTTGCGGCCATTGGTTTTCACGAGCGAGTGGAAGACGTGATAGACCGGCGTGAAGATGATCACACCGTCACCGGGTTTGGAAAATGCCTGAATCGCGATGCCGACGCCGCTCAACAGGCCGTGGGTCGTCATCATCTTGTCAGGTTCGATGGTCCAGCCATGCCGGGTCTGCATCCAGTTGGCGACGGCGTTCGGCAATCCCTCCGGATCATAGGAATAGCCGTAAATCCCGTGATCGACCATCTCCACCAGAGCATCCTGGACGGATTGCGGCGGACGAAAATCCATGTCCGCGACCCACATTGAAATTCCGTCGTCCGGGCTGACGCCGAACAGATCTTCCATCTTGTCCCATCTGGCGCAATTGGTGCCGCGGCGGTCGATGATTTCGTCGAAGTTGATCGTCATTTTGGATTGGTTCTCGTGGATCGGGGGGCGGGATTGGCTTGCAAGTTTCAGAGCCGATTGCTCAATTTGAGGTGCAGCGTTTCGATATAGGCGGTTCGTTTTGGTTTGTCGATTGCGGAGCGGATCGTTCCGGCAATCACGAGGACCGCCCGGAAAGAATGGTGACAGGCAGGTCGCAATGCCATGTCAGGGCCGGCCCGCGTTTCCGGCCCACCAGTCTGATCCATCTCACCGATCCCGAGCAAACAGCTTCTCGGCCATGACCCCGACACGCGATTCAATCGCCTCGCAGGCTTCGAGTATCAGGTCTTCGCGAAACCGCGGACCGACAATCTGTACTCCGACCGGCAGGCCGTCATTGTAGTTGGCCGGGATGTTGCCGGCCGGAAGCCCGGTATAATTGAAGGCGATCGAATACATGCCCGCCCCGAGCACCTCCATGACGCCTTCCGGCCCCTGGGCGTCCCGATCCCAGGCGTAGGTCGGTGCCGGAAGGAAAGGTGTCAGGACAAGCGGATAATCCTGAAAGAACAGATTGAATTTGCGGTGATAAAAATTGCGCCGTCCCATGGCGAGCAAGAGGTCGTTGCCTTCGAACGGATCAAAGAGGGCGTAATAATCGTCAAAGACCCGGTGCAGCGTGTCCGATCCGCGTTTGCGGATTTCCGGCTCCAGAAGCGCCTTGACCTCGCCGAACAGGGATCGGATGCCGTCGCGGGCACAGTCCCGCAAGTCCGGCATGTCCGCCTCGACGACATCGTAGCCGGCATCCGTCAGGCATTCACGAGCCGTGTCCAATGCGGCGTCGACAGCAGGATGCAGGTCAAATTCATAGGTGTTTTTGGTGAAAGCGACCTTCGGCTTTTCCGCCAATGCCGGGCCGTCGAACGGCATCGGAACCATCCACGGATCGTGCGGATCGTATGCGACCAGAGCGCGCATGGCGAGGCGGACATCCCTGATCTCGCGGGCGAGAACACCTTGGACGGACATGATCTGCGCAAGGAGACCGCGCTCGGCCTGCTGAGACGGATTGTAGGCCGGCACGCGGCCGAGACCGGGCTTGACGGTGGCCGCACCGGTCGCCGCTGCCGGATACCGCAGGGACCCACCGATGTCGTTGCCGTGGGCAATCGCGCCCATGCCGTTCATGACGGCGGACGAAGCACCACCGGAAGACCCACCGGCGGAGGCCCAGTCGTTCCACGGATTGAACGTGCGCCCGTGCAATTCATTGTCCGTGGTGCCGCGGAACGAAAATTCCGGCGTGTTGGTACGCCCGATGACGATGGCTCCGGCGTTTTTCAGGTTCGTCACGACAGGTGAATCGGCCGGAGCAACAATGTCCTTGTAGGCCACAACACCGTTCGGCGTGGCCCGGCCGGCCTGGTCGATATTCTCCTTGATCGTGACGGGAACCCCGTGCAGGGGGCCGATCGGACCGGACGCCGACATATGCTGGTCGTGTTTTTTCGCCTCGGCGATCGCACTGTCGCCGAGATCGTCGACCACGGCATTCTGGGCCGGATTGACGGCGCGCATCCGATCAACGCTTGCGGTGACGGCCTCGAGAGCGGAGATCTCACGCGCGGCGATTTTTGCTGCGAGGTCGCAGCCGCTCAGTTGCCAAAGCGGTTTGTCAGACATGGTGCGGTCTCCCTGAAGCCGGTGGCGGGGTTTGAATAGATACGTGTTGCAAGATCAAGCAGGTGTGCGGGTACAGTGCAAGGGGACGCGTGCGCGCATGCCCGATCATAAAAGCCCAAGGGTCTCAAGCGCCGCCTTGATCGCGGGCTTTTCATCGTCGCCGGCTGCGGGCATCGGTTGACGCGGCAAACCCGACGGCACGCCCTGCAGGCTCTGCGCGAATTTGGTCAGGGCCGGCAATTTGTCGTGCGGCATCATCGCATTCCAGAGCCGCAGCAGTTTTTCGTGCAAATCGAGCGCCGTCGCATGATCGCCGGCCTGAACCGCATTCCAGAGTTTCACCGACGGGCCGGGAGCAGCCGACAGGATAGCCGCGATCGAGCCATGGGCGCCAAGACAATAGGAGGAATACATCAGCGCATCGACAGCGCTGAAAATGAGCTTGCCCGGCCTGGCGTCCAGAATCAGATCCGCGAACAGTTTCAGGTCGCCGGCGGACTGTTTTACGCCGATGACATCGGGAACCTCGTCCATGATCCTCAACAACAGGGCAGGAGAAAGGTAGGTCCAGGGGACGACATTGTAGATGATGATCTTCTGTCCGGTTTCCCCGGCCAGGGTCCTGAAATGCTCGACCATAGCCGTATCATCAGGTCGAAACAGATAGTGCACCGGGGTGACCTGGAGAGCGGCGGGTTTCAGATCGGCGATCAACCTGCCGCGCCTCACGGCCTCCCGCGTACTGTCGCAAATGAGGCCGGCGATCACCGGGACGCGTCCGGCCGCGGCGTCGGTCGCGGCGGAAACCAGATCGCGGGTTTCTTCCGCGTCCAGGGTCTGGCCTTCGCCCGTCGACCCGCCGACGGCAAGACCCGAAACGCCTTCCCGGATCAGCCAGTCGATCTGACCCGCGGCCACGTCGAAATCGATCTGTCCCCTGGCGTCGAAGGGCGTGGTGGACGGCGCGATCACGCCGGATAATGCGGTCATATCTCTCTCCATTCGAACAATCCCGCTTGCAGGGCATCCAGGCAGGAACATCAGAATTGTAGTTCAAAGTGGAGCGACCGGGGACTCTTTTGTTGTTCCCCGACCACGGGCCATCGGCTTGTCCGCAATCGATCAGAATGAACCGCAGGACAAGGCGATCGGCCCAGCCGGAATGATCGCTTCCGCACGCTCGGCGCCTGGCACGAGTCCATCCATCGTTCCCATCTCGCCTTGCCAACGATTGCGGGCACTTATACCAAAGATGAGAGCGGGGGGCATTGATTGGCGGGCCTTCGGTCATGGCTGGCGCGGGTCAAAAAGCGGGCTGTGGGACAATAATCACCCAAAGGAACGGATTATGAGAAGATACCGAGCACCGGCATATCTCGCGCTTAGGACCCTGTGCCGGACAATTGTTGCAGGGCTTGTTGTTCTCGGAGGCGTTTCAACCGCCTGGCCGGCCTCCAGCGACCGATCCGCACAAAAGGCCGCCTCCGATCAACCGACACTTGTCTACAAAGACGAAGTTGCGGCTGCCGGACAAGCGTGGCTTGACGGACTGGGCCCGCAAGGTCTGGCCGTTGTCGCCAACGGATTGACCGGACTCTACGAAACCAAAACGAACACACCGCTGCCCGCCTACATTCGGTCGTCGGACAGGCCCTGGCTCGCCACCCTGGGATTTGCGGAGCCGATTTCCTCGTCGATGACCGTTGACGAGGTCCAAAGGCATCTGCGGTTTTTTGCCCATAGCGGATTTCCAACCCCGGGCCTCAGCAAACAGCACTGGCGGATTGAAGCGCAGACCCCAAGTTCGAGTATCTCGGAGGGTCTCACTGTTCTGGCGGTCGGGCCCGGCCTGTTGACGCTTGAAGTCAAAACCCGGTTCTTCGCACTTTACGGTCAGGATGTACGTGCCAAGCCGGCAGCCGATGCGCCTTTGCCGGAAACAAGCTACTTCCAGATCAGACAATCGTTCCCCGGTACGGCGATCATCACGTTCAGGGTCGAGAACTTCTGAAGCCCGGCGCGCCACGAAATCGCATCGGTCGGCGTTCCGGGTACCGATTTGATGCTTGACCGGACCGGAGGAACCGGGGACCATCGCGCGCATGTTTGCGCCTTCCGTGTTTCGCCCTTTGTTTCAAACAGACGGCTACCTCAAAATCTGGACTGTCGGCCTCTTGACCGGCGTCGTGCGCTGGCTCGAAATGCTGGCTTTCGGCCTGTATGCACTGGATGCGACCGGATCGCCCTATCTGGTGGCGCTGCTTGTCGTGCTGCGTTTCCTGCCGCTAGCGCTGTGCGGCGTTCTGATGGGTGCGATGTCCGATCTCATGAGCCCGCGCCGGCTGCTGGTTATCGGCCTGTCCCTCGTCGCGCTGTTTTCCGCCTTCATGGTCGGCCTGTTTCGCTGGGGCGAGCCGGGCTACTGGAGCGTCGCCCTTGCGGCATTGCTCGGCGGCGTGTTCTGGGCAAGCGATCTGCCGATCCGGCGCAGGATGATCGGTGAAGTGGTCAAGCCCACCGCACTGGCGAGTGCGATGGCGCTCGACGGCGCAGCCAGCAACGGCATGCGTCTCGTCGGCCCCCTTGTCGGCGGAGCGCTTTACCAGACAATGGGAATAGAAGGTGTATTCGCCCTCAGCGCGACGGTCTACGGCGCGGCGATCGCGGTCGCCCTGACAATTGCCGCCGACAGTCCGGCCTCCACGGGTGTTGCCGGGGCGGCCTCGAAAATCGCGCAGATCCTGCGCCCGCTCCAGGGAGCCCTTGAAGCCTTGCGCTATGCGCGCCGCAACGCGGACGTGATGCGCATCCTGCTTGTAACCGTCGTTTTCAACATCTGGGGATTTCCCTACGTCTCGATGATCCCGGTTATCGGCCGCGAAACGCTGGACCTGTCACCCGGTGCGGTCGGCGTGGTAACCGCCGTGGAAGGCCTGTTTGCGCTGCTTGCGGCAATCGTCATCGTCAAGGTTCAGCCGCAGACCGGGCTGCGACGACTCTATCTTGGAGCCACAATCGGCCTGTACTGCACGATCTTCGTGATCGGCGCGCTCCCCGGACTGTGGGTTACCGTGTTCGGACTGGCGATCGCCGGAACCTGTGCGGCAATTTTTGCGACCATGCAATCGACGCTGATCTATGCGGTTGCACCGCCGGACATGCGCGGCCGGTTCCTTGGGCTCATGACGATCTGTATCGGAGCCGGCGTCATCGGTTTTGCCAATGTCGGTCTGACCGCGGAATTTTTCGGCGCCTCCAACGCCCTCTGGATCATTGCGCTGCAGGGTCTCGTGTCGGCAATCGCGATCGCGTTTACCTGGCCGGAGCTGCAGGCAAAGGGCTGACGGTCCGATTTGTTCGTTCCGCGTCGCGCTTTTCTCAAGTGCGATCTGCACTCGCTTGGACCGCAAACGATTTTGGTTCTTCCGCCTCGAAGTAAAATTGATAGGCTCGCCTGTAGGCGTCCTCGAGGTCGCGAGCGAACCGCCTGCTGTCGAACAAGGGCGCGCCGGACCGGTTTTGTGCCAGCCTGGACCTGACCTCGGCAAGCCTTGCAGGATCGTTTGCCAGTTCAAACGCCAGCGCTTCATAAGCATCCGGCGTTTGCGTTATCAGTTCCGGCAGGCCGACAGCGTTGAGCAGACTGCCGCCAACGCGGGTGGCGAATCCCTGTCCGAGTTTGGTGACCAACGGCAGGCCGGCCCACAGGGCATCGCTGCCGGTCGTGTGTGCGTTGTAGGCAAATGTATCCAGAAACAGATCCGCCAGACGATAGCGGGCGAGATGTTCATCGAGCGGCAGGCGTTCGGCGAATACGAGGCGCCGGCCGTCTATGCCCCGGATCTCGGCCTGACGCCGCAAGTTGGCCTCGGCCCATTTGTTGGTCTTCAAGAGCCAGAGCACGCTGTTTTCGACCTGCCCAAGCAACCGCATCCAGATCTCGAATTCGCTTCGGCCGATCTTGTAGCTGGAATTGAAGCAGCAAAAGACAATTCCATCATCCGGCAATCCGAACTCGGAGCGTGTCATCGCTCGATCCGATATTGTCCGCGTGTCATCGTTGACCTGATAGGAGTGCGGCAAACGGATCACCTTCTCGCAATAGTGCTGCTCCATATCCAGGGGAATGACGGTTTCGTCACCGACGATGTAATCCATGAACGGAGCGCCGAGCGTGCCCGGATACCCGAGATAGGTCATCTGCACCGGCGCCGGTCGGTAGGCAAATATGCCGGCGCGCGATCCCTGCGTGAAACCCTTGAGATCAATTGCAATATCCAGGGCGTCCTCTCGCGCCAGGAGTGCCGCCGCCTCATCGCCGATATCACGAACATCACGGAACACATCGACGGTGTCGACAAGGCGCTTTCGCATCTCATCCTGTTTGTCGGCTCCGTAGGAATAGGCATGAATTTCGAACTCATCGCGATTGTGAAGCGCGAACAGTTGCGCCATCAAATACATGGTGGCGTGATTGTGGAAGTCGGCGGAGAAATAGCCGATCCGCAGCCGCTCCGGCCTTTCCGGAGGCCGCACAACGGCCGGCAGGGGCTTTCCGGAAAAATTGTCCGAGGCCGCACGTTCCGAGCGCAGGCGATGCCGGGCCGGATCGTCCTCCATGGCGAGCATGGAGAAGGGAGAAACGCTTCCCCCCTCAACGCCAAGTTTCGGAATCCATTCGCCGGCTTCCTGCAAAGCCGGCCAGTCACACATGTGGGCCTGCTGGTGCAGCTTCTGTTCACGGGCTTTGGCGAAGGCCGGATCGATATCAAGCGTACGGGCGAAACTGGCAACGGCTTCATCCAGAGCGCCCGTTTTCTGGAGCGCCAGACCCAGATTGTAGTGCGCGTCGGCGTAATCGGGTTTGATGTCGATCGCCTGCCTGTAGCTTGCGGCGGCCGTTTCCGGATCATCCTGGTTCTGCAGGACCAGTCCAAGATTGTAATGCGCTTCAGCGTGGTCGGGCTTGATTTCCAGGGCGCGCCGGTAGTGGACGAGGGCCCGGTCCGGCTGATTGAGGCCGGCGCGAACCACACCGAGGAAGTTGTGCAGAACGAAATTCTCGGGATGGTCGAGAACCAGGCGCTCGGCCTCTTCGGCCGCTTCGCTCAACCGGCCCTGATTGAAAAGTCGCAACAGATTGCCGGCCTTTTCCCGCAGCGCAGCCGCCTGGGCCTGTCTGTCGGCGCTGTTCGATGACTGGTCGTTATCCCTGGCTTCCGGCAAAGGTTCAGGTGCATCGGCCCGGATCGTGATATGGGCCGGGATCTCACCATCGGAATAAAGTTCGTAAGCCTGTCGATAGGCCTCTTCCAGATGCCTGGCGGTCAATTCCGTGTTGAAGAGCGGTTCAGTGGTCCTGTTGTTCGCCAGCCTCTCTCGAACCGCGCGCAGACGGTCCGGCTGGCTGGCGAGTTCGCAGATCAGCGTTTCGTATTCTGCGTCCGTCGCGGCGATCAGGTCCGGCAGGCCAACCGCCCTGAGAAGGCTCGCCGCCACCCGGGCCGGAAAGCCCTGACCAGGCCTGGTGACGAGCGGCAATCCGGCCCACAGGGCGTCACTGGCGGTTGTGTGGGCATTGCAGGCAAACGTATCGAGGAACAGGTCGGCCAGCCGGCAGCGCGCCAGGTGTTCGTGCTGATCCACGCGCTCGGCAAAGACAATGCGATGACGGTCGACACCGCGGGCCTCGGCTTCCGCATGCAGACGATCTTCGGCCCATTCGTTTGACTTCAGCAGCCACAGAACGCTTCCTTCGACGCGGTGCAGCAAACGCATCCAGATGTCGAACACGTCCGGTGTGATCTTGTAGTTCGCGTTGAAACAGCAAAACACGAACCCATCATCCGGCAAGCCGAACTCGGACCGTTGCATCGCCCGCTCGGAGATGACGCGGCTATCGTCGTTGATCTGATACGAATTCGGCAGCGTGATGATCTTTTCGGAATAATTGTGCCGTTTCGCCTGCGGTATCACCATCTCGTCGGCGACGATATAGTCCATGAACGGGGCACCCAGCGTGCCGGGATAGCCGAGATAGGAGATCTGAACCGGCGCCGCACGAAAAGCGAAGATGGCGGGTCGGGAGCCCTGGGTATAACCCTTGAGATCGACCGCGATGTCGATCGCATCCTCACGGGCCAGCATCGCCACCGCCTCGTCTGAAGCATCGCTGACGTCGCGAAACCGGTCGACCGTCCCGACAACCCGTTTTCGCACCTCGTCCCGTATGTCGGAACCAAAGGAATAGGCGTAGATTTCGAAATGTTCGCGATCGTGGACCGCAAACAGCCCGGCCATAAGATGCATGGTTGCATGGTTATGAAAATCGGCGGAGAAGTAGCCGATGCGCAGACGTTCCGGCCGTTCTTTCGGTTTCGACGCGGCCGGCAGGGCGCGCCGATCATATTTCTCCAGGGCGTGTTTTTCCGCGCGCAGAAGATTGCGCCCGGGATCGTCATCCATGACCAGCATCGCAAACGGCGGCACGCTTTCGCCTTCCACGCCAAGCTTCGGTATCAGAGGAGCGTCTTGCCGCATTGCCGCCCAGTCGCACATATGCGCCTGTTGATGCAGTTTCATGGTGCGCGCCACGTGATGGTCGGGCTTGATCGCAAGCGCGTTTTCATAACTGGCGACGGATTCGTCGATGGCGTCACTGTTCTGCAGGGCAAGACCGAGATTGTTGTGGGCGTCGGCATAGTCCGGATTGATCTCAACGGCCCGGATGTAGTGGGTCGCGGACTCCTCCGAAGCGCCTTTCGCCTCAAGCGCCACACCAAGATTGTTATGGGCCTCGGCATGGCCCGGGTCGATCTCCAGCACGCGCGAGAACTGCGCAATGGCGTCATCGAGCGCGCCCTGTTCCTTCAGGATCACACCAAGACCGTTGTGGGCGTCGGCATAGTCGGACCTGATCTCAAGCGCTTTTGCAAATCCGGCCGCCGCTTCGGCAAGCTCTCCCCCGGACCTCAGCGCGCTTGCATGATTGTAGTAGGCCTCGGCGTAATCGGGCTGACAGGCGAATGCACGGGCAAAGCTGGCCAATGCGTCTTCCCGGGCTCCCAGGCGCTGATAGCTGCCCCCCAGGTTGTTGTGCGCTTCGGCATAGTCCGGCTTGATCTCGACGGCCCTGATGAAATGGGATTGGGCGCTGAACAGATCGCCGCCGGACTGCAGCACGGCGCCAAGATTGTTGTGCGCTTCGGCGTAGTCGGGATTCTGCGCAAGCGCCAGTCGATAATGCACGGCTGCCTTGTCGAATTCACCCTTGTTCTGCAGCACCACGCCAAGATTGTAGTGCGCCGCCGTATAGTCCGGTCTGAGCGCGATAACCTTTTCGAAGCTGGCGACGGCTTCATCCAGCGTCCCCTTTTGCTCCAGCACATTGGCCAGATTGAAATGCCCCTCCGCATAGTCGGGATTGAGACTCAGTCCGCGCCGGTAGTTGGCAATTGCTTCGTCGAGCCTGTTCAGACTCGCATTCGCGGCGCCCAGGACAAATTGCAGAATGAAATCATCGGGGTATTCGATCGCCAGCCGCTCGCCGTCACGGACGACTTCGGCAAACGTGCCCTGTTTGAACCGGGCAACAAGCCGATTGTATTCGTCGTCGGGGAGCCCTGGTTTAACCGGGGCGACGTTTAGCTTCGCCAATTCCTGCTGGGCTCGCTTGTTTTTCGGAAAGGCCTTCAGCACCGCGCCATAGATCTCGGCCGCCTTGGCTTCTTCGCCCTTCTTGGCATGAGAGCGCGCCCGCCGCATCTCGCTATCTACACTCAGCTTCATGGGGTGCCCCTTGTGGAATTGCCGCAGCCTCATTGCGCAATCCGGGGCACGGGACGGCCCGGCATCACGCCAGGTCGGACCCTAGCGCGACCGTGTTAACGTTTCGTTAGCCATACTTAATGTCGCCCGCCGCACTGTTTCCCCAGCGCGGATCACGGTTCGGAATCGGAAGACTCACACATTTGCCGCCGTGACCTCGGATACTCACACGGTTCATGCGACCACATTATCAAGCTTGCTTTCCCGCTACGATAGCGGGTTCGAGCAATCGCCGGTCAACTATCGGTCACGCCAATTGCGCCACCAGGCGACAAGCATTTCAATGAACGGCGCAATGCTGCCCCGCCGGCTGCGAATGGCCCATGCCGGGCGCCATCCGAGCTGCGTGGCCTTGTCCCAGTCCACACGTCCGTCCGCAAGGGAAACGGTCGCCGGATCCGGCAGCGGTTGCTCATACTGGTTGGTCATTGCGGTTTCTTGCTCTTCGGTTCGCCGGTCGCACACTTTTGTTGTCGCACAACCATCCCCTGAAAACAAAAATCAGGCGCATCGTTTGCAAAAACGACGCGCCTGACCGGCTTCAGATCTTGCTGTCTTTCCCGTTCGATCGATCTCGAGCGAGCGGCAAGACGATCAGGTCAGCCACCAGCGCTTGATGAAGTGACCGCCATCCATTTCCCAGCCGCCGCCGATGTTCGGGCCGATGCCGACCTTCTTGTTGGTCGCCGCGACGTCCTTGCCGAAGGCCGGAACCAGCGTGCCGCCATTCTTGGAGATCAGCATCTGGACTTCGGAATACATGGCCTTGCGCTTGGCCGGATCGAGTTCGCCGCGAGCCGCCTTGACGAGTTCGTCGACGCGGGGCATCGAAATGACCGTGTCGTTCCATGGCGCGCCGGTAATATAGGCGATCGACAGGATCATGTCCTCGACCGGACGGGCGCCCCAATAGCAGGAGCAGAACGCCTTCTTGTTCCAGACGTTGGACCAATATCCGTCCTTGGCTTCGCGAACCACCGTCATGTCGACGCCGATCTTCTTGAAGCTTTCGGCGAACAATTGGGCTGCATCGAGCGCACCGCCGTAGGCTGTGTCGGATGAGAACATTTCGAACTTGACGCCTTCCAGGCCGGCCTTCTTGATCAGGCTCTTGGCCTTGTCAAGATCGTATTCGTTGGAGATGCTCGGATCGTAATTGTTGAAGACCGGGCCCAGCGGTTGGTCGTTGCCGATGGAACCATAGCCGTAGAGGATCTTGTCGATGAATTCCTGGCGCGGCAGAGCATGTTTCAACGCCTGGCGCAGGTCAGGATTATCGAACGGTGCCTGGTCCATGCGCATGGGATGGGTGAAGGCGAGGTTCGATTCCACATCCACGATCTTGATGTGCGGAATGCGCTGCAACCGGGACACGGTCTTCAGGGCCGGTCGGTTGATGACGTCGACGGCCTGGGTCAGTAAGGCGTTCTGCCGGGCGGTATCGTCGAGGATCGTCGTGATTTCAACGGAATCGACAAAACCGAATTCATCGCCTTGCCAGGCATTGGGATTGCGCTCCAGCGTTGCCAGCACGCCGGGATCAAAATCCTTGAGAAGGTAGGTTCCAGTGCCTGCCGTGGAAAGAACATCAGCCTTGCCGTCCTTCGTCGGCACCACATTCATATGGTAATCCGTCATCAGGAAGGGGAAATCCGCATTGGCTTCGGCCAGGTCTACGACGACGACGTCTTTGCCGTCGGCCTTTACGTCGGAAATGCCGGCAAACACGCCCTTGGCGCCGGATTTGGAATCGTCGCCCCGGTGCACGTTGATGGAATTGATCACATCTTCCGTGGTCAGGCTCTTGCCGTCGGAAAATTCAACGCCGCCCCGAAGCTTGAAGCGCCAGGATTTGGCGTCGTCGCTGGATTCCCAGCTTTCGGCGAGGCCCGGTTGCGCGGAATTGTCCTGACCGACTTCGACCAGGCTGTCGCGGAACGCCCTGGAGATGCAGATCATCGTGGTGGCGACAAACGATGCCGGGTCGAGGCTGTCGGTGGTGTTGGAATCGTTCAGGCCACATTTCAGGTGCCCTCCCTTTTTCGGCGTTGCCGCGTGTGCGCTGTCCCAGACACTCGTCGCGGCAACCGCAGTCATGCCCATGGCCATGGCCCCGACCATGAATTCGCGGCGCGTCGTCCGCCCGTCCATCAGCATTCTTTGAAGAAGGTCTTTGTCTTGTTTCATTTATCCTGCTCTCTGGCTGTGAAGTGCGCACCGCATCGGCGCCGCGCTTGCAGACCCTTTTTGGATCCTTGTTTTCCGATCATGGCGATCGGCATTTGCGATCTCCGGTTCCGAAAATCGGACCGAAATTGTATACACTGTGTGTCGTATCTTGTCATGAACTGCATGATCGATCCACAGCAAACGGATTCCGGATCGAATTCCTGCGGCGATGCACCCGTTGCTCCGCTCTGGACTGCGGGCGGCTATGTCGGTGTATCCATTTGAAAAATAGATGTTTCAGACATCACGAGCGGTCGTTGACCGCCGTGGCGGCCGCGGACCGAGCGGGACGGCATTATTGGCATTTGTTACAGGTTATCGCCCAGGGACGCATGGCAACGACAGTGACGGGACATGGGGGATAACACCGACCGGCTCCGGGCTGTGCTGCCGGCACCCAGGGGAATCGCGCGAGACGCCTATCATGATCGGAGGAAATTGGTGCCCAGGAGAGGACTCGAACCTCCACGACCTTGCGATCACTGGCACCTGAAGCCAGCGCGTCTACCAATTCCGCCACCTGGGCACAGATGCGGGATGCAGTCCCTTAAAAGGCATCGGCGGCCGTGTCAATCGCCGAAACGATCCCGGCACAAGAAAACGAAACGATCCTATGAAAACGACAGTGTGAGGTTGCGTTTCAGAGCCAATCGAAAACGATCTCCTGAACCGTTTCGCGTCCCGCGTCACTATCGTCGACGCCACGGACCGGCCGGTTCGCCTGCTCCGCGCAGGCGCCCTCCAGCAAGGCTCCTCCGGGTGATCGAAACCTGTTCCGAACGAACGGCGATCCACCGCTGCGACCACGAAAACCCTATACACCATCCCCTGCACTGGTTATGAAGATTCAAACCTTCATCGCAGCCGCGGACTTCGGGAGATCTGATCGATGACGCGCACTACGACTCCAAACCCGGGCTCATCCAACCCGGGAAAACTCGTCACCGTGTTCGGCGGATCCGGTTTTGTCGGCCGGCATGTGGTGAGGGCCCTGGCAAAACAGGGTTACCGGGTGCGTGCCGCGGTTCGGCGTCCGGACCTTGCCCACTATCTGCAGCCGCTCGGGACCGTCGGCCAGATCCAGGCGGTCCAGGCCAATCTGCGCTATCGCTGGTCGGTGGAACGCGCCGTCGAAGGCGCCGACGCCGTGGTCAACCTGGTCGGGATCCTGTATGAAACCGGCCACCAGAAATTCAACACCATTCAGGCCTTCGGTCCCGGCGTCATTGCCGAAGTTGCAAAGGCCGCCGGCATCGATGCGATCACCCATGTGTCGGCCATCGGAGCCGACGCCGGCTCCAGCGCCGTTTACGCCAGAACGAAGGCCGCCGGGGAAAAGTCCGTGCTCGACACTTTGCCGGATTCGACCATTCTGCGTCCATCGATCATTTTCGGACCGGAAGACGGTTTTTTCAACCTGTTCGCCCGCATGGCCAAGTTTTCACCGGTCCTGCCTCTGATCGGCGGCGGCGAGACCCGTTTCCAGCCGGTCTTTGTCGGCGACGTCGCCGAAGCCGTCGCGCTTGCGGTCAGCGGCGGCACCAGACCGGGAACAACCTATGAGCTTGGCGGACCGGAAATCAAGACCTTCCGCGAATGCCTGGAGCTGATGCTGAAGATCATCGGCCGCAAGCGCTTGCTGGTGTCGCTTCCCTTCGCGCTCGCACGGCTTGAAGCCCAGTTCCTGCAATTGCTGCCGAACCCGCTCCTGACTGTCGATCAGGTGCGCCTCCTGGAAACCGACAATGTGGTTTCGGACGCGGCGATCGCAGAAGGCCGCACCCTGGAAGGCCTGGGAATCGAAATCGAGACGATGGCCTCGATATTGCCCTCCTATCTCGTGCATTACCGCCCGCAAGGGGAATTCACCGGGCGCAATCTGGCCTGAGCGTTTCGACGGGCTGACAGCCGGCGAAAACAGGACCGACGACGGACGATTTCAAAGCAGGTAAAGCCCGGCCAGTCCGACCAGACCGACAGCGATCCGCCACCAGGCGAATGGTGCGAATCCATGCCTGCTGACGAAATCGAGCAGCTTGCGAACCACCACCAGCGCGGCGAAGAAGGCGACCACGAAACCAATCACGATCAGGCCGAGATCGTCGGCCGACAATGTGTCCCGGTTCTTGTAGAGATCGTAGGTGAACGCCCCGGCCATGGTCGGCATGCCAAGCAGGAAAGAGAACTCCGCAGCCGACCTCTTGTCGGTCCCCAGCAGAAGCGCTCCCGCGATCGTCGCGCCGGAACGCGAAACACCGGGGATCATCGCCAGGGTCTGGCAGAACCCGATCTTCAGGCACAGGCTGATCGGATAGGACATCGCATCCGTGTAGCGCGGCGTCAGCGTCAGCCGGTCGATCCACAAGAGCACGATGCCGCCAAGCAGCAGGGTCGTGCAAATCAGCGCCGGTGTTTCAAACAGCACTTCCTTGATGAACCCGTGCAGGATCACGCCCAGGACTGCCGCCGGCAGGAACGCGACCAGAATACCGGCGACGAAGCGTCGCGCCGCCGGGTCGTTCGGCAGAGCAATGAATATCGACCAGAGACGACCGAAATAAACCGACAGGATCGCCAGAATCGCCCCGAGCTGGATCAGGACCTCGAATGTCTTGCCCTTGCTTTCGAAGCCGAGAAAATGCCCCAATAGCAGGATATGGCCGGTGGAAGAGACGGGAATGAACTCCGTCAACCCCTCCACGAGACCAAGCAGCAGCGCACCTATGATCGTTTCCGTGTTCATGAATGACTTCTCTTTTTCGGCTGGTCAGCGGATAAGGTTGGGTGAACGAGGCTTGAGACGGCAGCCGGAGCGGCGTGCCGCCGCGCCTTATATCGCCAAGACGTTATCGATTCCTACTTGATTCTCGGGCATTTTCCTGACCAATGCGTCGAGTTCCCGTCGCCGAGTGGTCCGAATCAATCGCTTCGAGCCTCTCGCGCCTTTTAGTTATGGATCAACTTATCGAAACATTTGAATGAGTTACGCTGGAAGTCTGGTCATTTGACAAGGATTCAAGTGTTTCGGTCGATCCACCAGAACCTGGAAGATCACAAATCCGGCCATGCTGACCCTGCATTCTCATCCGTTTTCTCCCCATTGTCGTTTCATCCGCCTCGTGCTCGGCGAGTACGATACGAACGCGGAAGAAATTCCGGAGCGGCCCTGGGAACGACGCCGGGACTTTTTGCTGCTCAATCCGGCCGGCGATCTTCCGGTGATCATCGAAAATGACGGCCCGCCGATCTGCGGCGCCGCGGTGATCATGGAATATCTGGATGAAACCCGCGGTTACCGGTTTCCCAAAAAACGGCTCTTGCCGGATTCTCCCGAGGCCCGTGCCGAGACCCGCCGGCTGGTCACCTGGTTCCTGGAAAAGATGGACCGCGAATGCATCGGCGCGCTGGTGCGCGAAAAAATCTACAAGATGGACATGTCTTCGGAGATGGGCGGCGGCCCGCCGGATTCAGCGGCAATGCGCGCCGCCCGTGCCAATCTCAAACACCATATGCGTTATATCGGCTACCTCGCCTCGTCGCGGAACTGGCTGTCGGGCAACACCATGACGTTCGCCGATCTCGCCGCCGCCGCCGCCCTGTCGAGCATCGATTACCTTGGCGAGGTGCCATGGGATGAGGATATCAACGCCAAAACATGGTATGCCAGGGTCAAGTCGCGCCCCTCGTTTCGCCCGCTTCTGGCCGACACAATGCGCGGATTGCCGCCGGCCGCCAATTACCTGGATCTGGACTTCTGACCACGCAACAGACTTCGACGTTGAAGACATTCGTGACACGCGAGGCGCGCGACCTGGGATTTGACCTGTGTCGCGTCACAATCCCGGGCGACGTCTCCCTGCAAGCGGAACGGCTGCAGACATATCTCGCACTCGGTCGCCATGCGGGCATGGACTGGATGGCGTCGACGGCAGCGCGCCGGCAGGATCCCAAAACACTCTGGCCCGACGTGCGCTCGATCTTCGTTCTCGGCATGAATTACGGACCGGACGGCGATCCCCTGCACACCTTGTCGCTGCGGGACCGGGGCACGATCTCGGTTTACGCCCGCAACCGCGACTATCACGACGTGATGAAAGGCAAACTGAAACAGCTGGCCGGCAAACTTGCCGCGCGGGCCGCCTGCGACGTCAAGGTGTTCGTGGACACAGCTCCGGTGATGGAAAAGCCGCTGGCCGAAAAAGCCGGCCTCGGCTGGCAGGGCAAACACACAAATCTGGTGGCCCGCGACTACGGGTCGTGGCTGTTTCTGGGATCGATCTTCACAACCCTGGACCTTGAAC
>JGI12316J15310_10000157_pt10 | contig 28810 bp, 27 predicted proteins | sample MarCyaLeptolynsp_FD_15310 | JGI IMG/M metagenome (IMG submission 15310)
CGAACGCAAACCGCTCGAAACGGTGGCCACGCCGCTCTCCGCAGCGGACCGCAAGAAAACAGCCTACTCGTCGCGGTAGACGCGCTCGCGGCGCTCGTGGCGCTCTTGCGCCTCCACGCTGAGCGTGGCGATCGGCCGAGCATCGAGCCGCTTCAGGCTGATGGGCTCGCCGGTTTCCTCGCAATAGCCGTACGTGCCCTCCTCGATGCGCTCAAGCGCGTCATCGATTTTGGCAATGAGCTTGCGCTGACGGTCGCGAGCCCGCAACTCAAGAGAGCGCTCCGTCTCGGAGGTCGCGCGATCGGCGATGTCGGCATATTGCGCGGAGTCGTCTTGCAAGTGCTGCAAGGTCTCTTTCGTCGAGCGTAGAATCTCGTCGCGCCAGTTGAGCAGCTTGCGGCGGAAATAGGCCCGCTGCAGATCGCTCATAAACGGCTCGTCATCCGACGGCCGGTAGTCTTCGGGGAGAACTTTCTTCTTCTTCGCAGTCGCCATCAGAGTCACGTCCAGGCCATCCCGCTTCGTCGTTGGCTCATCGCCGGCTCCGCACCCGGCTCGCGTCAGCTGCGCTCCCCCACCAGGCAGCTCCGTATTTACGGATGCGAGTCGACAAGTCAAGACAGCACGCGGGCTTGACAAGCGTGCAAAGCGCCGCTCCCCGCAGGATTGTGGAATCGTCATATTTACTAGTCGCTGCTGGGACTTGCGGTGGGCAAATCTTGGGCAGGCACGGGTCGGCAAGTGTGCCAAATGTCTTGCTGCTCTTTGCTTCGCCTCGCAGAGCACGCTATGAGGCACCTGGCACGGGGGCCTCGACGCGAAGGGACGGATCTGAAGCGTGCCACTATCCAGCTACACACAGGCGGCGGGCGACGCCGTTCGCAATATCGGCGATCTCGCCTCCGGCCTCGTGACACCGACGGTCCGCCTTGGCGTGACTGGGCTGGCACGCTCCGGCAAGACGGTCTTTATCACCGCGCTGGTGCACAACTTGATCGCCAATGGACGCCTGCCCTTTTTCGATGCAGCCGCCGAGGGGCGGGTGCTGCGCGCCTATCTGGAGCCACAGCCCGACGAGATCGTGCCGCGCTTCGAGTACGAAAAGCACCTCGCCGATCTCACCGCCGATCCCCCGGTCTGGCCGCAGAGCACGCGCCGTATCAGCCAGCTGCGGCTCACCATCGAATACGCGTCGACGCGGTTCTGGAAGCGGCAGCTGGGGCGGGAACGGCTGCATATCGACATCGTCGACTACCCCGGCGAGTGGCTACTCGATCTGCCGCTCTTGCAACGCGACTACGCATCGTGGTCTCACGAGGCGATCGCGCAAGCGCGGCTGGCGGAGCGCGGGGCTGCTGCGAAGGACTGGAACGCGGCCATAACCGGCGTCGACCCAAGTGCCCCCGCCGACGAAGCCCTCGCCGCGACCTTGTCGGACGCGTTCAAGACCTATTTGCGCGACGCACGCTCCGATCCTTATGCGCTGTCCACGTTGCCGCCGGGCCGCTTCCTCATGCCGGGCGACCTTTCCGGCTCGCCTGCCCTCACCTTCGCACCGCTGGATGCGAAAGATGCCGAGCGATTTCCCCGCGGCTCGTTATGGGCGCTCATGGAGCGGCGCTACGAGGCCTATAAGAGCTATGTCGTCCGGCCGTTCTTCCGGGACCACTTCGCGCGACTGGATCGGCAAATCGTCCTGATCGATGTGCTCGCAGCGTTGAACGGCGGCGCTGCCGCCGTCGCCGATTTGGAACGCGCCATGTCCGAGATTCTCGAATGTTACCGCACGGGTGCCAACACGGTGTGGTCGAGCCTGTTCGCGCCGCGGATCGACCGCATCGTCCTCGCCGCGACCAAGGCCGATCATCTGCATCACGAAAGCCATGACCGGCTGGAGGCGATCCTGTCCCTCTTAACGGACAAGGCGATGGAGCGAGCGCGGTATCGGGGTGCCGATGCCAAGGTCCTGGCGCTGGCCGCGGTGCGCGCCACTCAAGAAGGCGAGGCGAAGCGCGGCAGAGACACGTTGCCGTGCATTGTCGGCTATCCCTTGAAAGGCGAGAAGATCGGCCGGCGCACGTTCGACGGCAGCGAGCCGTTCGCCATCTTCCCCGGCGACCTTCCCGAAGATCCACAAGACGCGCTGTCCGGCTGGCAGACCGAGCAAGGGGACATGCGCTTCGTGCGCTTCCGGCCGCCAGACCCTGTGCGCTTGCCGTCCGGCGGCTTCGCGCCGTTCCCGAATATCCGGCTCGACCGCGCCATTCAGACCCTGATCGGAGACCGCCTCGCATGACCAGCCCCAAGCGCCGGAAACCTGCGGCGTTTCGCGTCGAAGAGGTGGACGTGTTCGTGCCACCGGAGCCGCCCGAGCAGGAGCCAGAGGCGCAGGAAAACCCCTCCGCGCCAGAAGCGCAGACGCGCCTGCTGCCCAATCTGGAGCGGGGCTTGCGGTGGGGCAGTATCTTCCTCTCCGCACTCGGTGCGCTTGTCGGCCTCATCGCCTCGCTGTGGCTCTACGATTGGGTGCTTTCGCTCATTGCCCGAGACGATTGGATCGGTTGGGTGGCCGTCGGCCTGATCGGCATCGTGGTGGTTGCGCTCCTCATGATCATCGCCCGGGAAGTGGCGGGGCTGTTGCGGCTCGGACGCCTGGACAAGATCCGCCATGAGGCGGACAGCGCGGCGCGCCAGAACGACAAGGCGCTTGCCGTCGACGTGACGCGACGCCTGAAGCGCTTCTACGCGGGACGCAAGGACCTTGCGTGGGGCTTGCAGCGCCTTGCCGAGCACGAGCATGACATCATGAACGCGGAGGAACTGCTGCGCCTCAGCGAACGCACGCTGATCGCGCCGCTCGACCCCGTCGCGCGCGGGATCGTCGCGGCGTCGGCAAAGCGTGTGTCGGTGGTGACCGCGGTCAGCCCCAATGCGCTGATCGACATGTTGTTCGTCGCCGCGCAGAACCTGCGCATGCTCCGCAAACTCGCCACGCTCTACGGCGCGCGTCCCGGTACTCTGTCGCTCCTGAAACTTGCGCGCATGGTGATCACGCATATCGTCCTGACCGGCGGCATCGCGCTCGGCGACGACGTGATCCAGCAGGTGATCGGGCACGGCCTGACCGCACGCCTTTCGGCGCGCTTGGGCGAAGGTGTGTTCAACGGCGCGCTGACGACGCGTCTCGGCATCGCGGCGATCGACGTATGCCGCCCCCTGCCCTATGTGGAGCAGCCGCGCCCGCGCTTTCGCGAACTGGCCGCCGAGGTCGCGGGCGTCCGGTGAGGGTCAGCTCAAGAGCTTGCAGCCATCGAGCGCGACGGTGTGCGCGCTCCCATTGTCAAATCTGAGCGTGAGCATGACCTTGTCGGCACAGGCCAGACCACCCGCACTGATGCGGAAGCCGCTGGTCTTGTCGCTGGAGACTTGCGACTGAGGCCGGATGGCCGGCGAGTTGAACGCGTAGGTGACGCCAACAAGATGCCGCTTCACCTCCGTAGGCAGCTCAAGCCAAAGCTCGAAGTGATAGAGCGGCCGCGCGCGCGCCGACCCCTTGATCTCGGTGACCTTCGACTTGATCCACCGCTTCACCTCGCCACGCCCGGGCACCGGAACCGCGGCGCGCTGTGGTGGGGCGCCTGTGGCACCCGCTTGTTGGGCGGTCTCTGTCGGCGTGGGTTTTGTATTGGGCCCCAGCGGACTGAAGGGCACGGGCTCCACATCGCCCCAGGGCAGATTGTCGCCGACCCTGGCGAACGCGGCGAAGGCCTTGCGCTGCTCGTCCTTGCCGTCCTTGTCCGGCGGCGGCCGGTTCCAGATCAGCTCTTTGGGAATCTCGCTCAAGCCTAGAAGGTTTGGCTCAGCGGTGTCCGCGACGGCTGGAAGCAGTCGCGCTTTCGGCAACGCCGGCGCAAGCGCCATCGTCGAGAGACGGCTCACCGAGGCCGGTTCGAAGCCGTTGGCGCTCGCTGCCACCGCCGGTCTTGCCACTTTGACAAGCTTGGAGACGATGGTCTCAGCGCGCGACGGATCTTGCACGTCCAAGGTGACGCCGGGCGGCTCCGATAGGTCCGTGCCGAGCAGGAGGAGCAGGCCAACAACCCCCAGGCTGGCAGGGGGCAGGAGCCGCCGTGCGCGGACGCCATCAAGGCCCGGCATGAAAGACAGCGCCTTGGCCGCGAGATCGCGCATCTTACAGAACTCCCCCCTCAGCCCCTTCGGCTGAGGAACCCAGTATAGCCCGCCGCGTGGGTCAGAAAAACGGCACGCCCATCAGGCAGAGCGCGCATTTCCGTACGTCCCATCCGTAGTTCTGAGACTGCGGCAACGTGACCAAGCGGCCCAGCTCCGGGCTTGGAATGGCTTGGTTTTTTCGCAACCCGGTGGATTGCGGGGATAAGCGGACCACACCCCGTGCAACGTGGACGGGCTCCTGTATCCTCCAAGATGTGAGTTGGCCGGTTGTGGAAGGGGCTGACGGAGAGATCCAAGAAGTCCCGGGAAATGATCGGAAGGCTCGCAGGGCAAGGCAAGCCCGAGGTCGTCCATTGCCATGGGCGGCTGAAGGCGGCGGGAAGAGTAGACGCAAGCGGTCCACGGTCTGGCGATGTCGTCGCAATACCGTGAGGCGGAATCGACAGGGACCTTTGCGCCACCCATCCCATCGCTGATTGGTTTCAGCCCGGCCAGGGCCGGAGCCACGTCGTAGCAACGCGACGGAAAATAAGGGCCGTGGTCAGGTCGCGGCGCTGCTTACGGGAAACCGTAGGTGAGGCGCGTGACCAAGAGGCCGAAAGGTCTCGCGGCGCCGACCAATCGTCCCGAACGGGCGTGCGGCTCGACATCGCAACAGGGAGGCGGGGCCCCAAAGCTCCGCCTTTCCTTGTTGTGGCGCCGATTATTGCGCGCTTTTCACCCCTTTAGCTGCGCCGACCCGGCCGATAAGATCGCGCCGCCATGGGCAGACCCCGATCCTTCGCGCCATTCCTCGCTCGCTTCGCGGTGCTCCCCGCCTTGCTCCTTGCCCTTACGGCGTGCGGCACCGTCGGCGGCAGCAAGAACGGCGCTTCCACGGAGGTGGCGGCGTACAATGTCAGACCGGACGATCCACTGGCGCGGCCGACGCAAGTCGGTTGGACCTCCGCCCGAGCAACCCGCTGCGGGTTCGTCTTCAACCCGCAGCAACTGCGCGCGAACTACCTCGCCTCGGAGGCCACGTTCGGCTACAGCCAAACGAAGATGCAGAAGATCACGCATGCCTACGACTACACGCGCGAGTCCGTGCTGAAACAGATCAGCAACGATCCAGGGTATTGCAACAAGGACCGGCTCGACGCCATCCGCGTCGATCTCAACCGCTATCTCTCCGGCGACTACAGGCCCATGGCGCGCATGGCGCGCTAGCGGTTTTAGTCCGTTGGCGCGGGCCTCGTGGGCGCGGTCTGCGCCGGCAAGTCGATTTCCACTTCCGTGCCCTGGCCCGGCGGTTTGAGAGGCCAGCCATACCCAGCGAAGAGCAGCGCCGCGGCGACGGCGACGCCCGCACCTGCCGCCGCAATCTTGATGGTTTGCCAAGAAACGTAGACCCCGTCCTCTTGGGGGACGGGCGTCATGGAGACATCCATCTCCTCGCCGGCCAGAATGGCCTCAAAAGCCGCCTCCAGACGCGCATGGGCGTGCTTCAACGCCTCGACGCGCGCCGCAACCACATCGTCTTGGTCAAGCACACTCTCCACCGCGCGTGTTTGTTTGCGGGCGAGTTGGCCGTCGACATAAGCAATGAGGAGTTCGTCACCGAGTTCGGTCATGGTCAGTTCTTGAGCCCTTCAGGATAGAGCGTCTCGACAATGGCCGCGGCTTGCGCGGGCGGCCTGGCGCTCAAGCGGTCGGCAAGCGACGTACTGATACGAATGAGCCGCGCGGCGATGGTCTCCGGCGGAACGTCGAGGATGCGGGCGGCGTCCTCGTACTCAAAGCCCTCGCCATAGACGAGCAACACGGTGAGGCGCTGCGGCGCCGGCAGGCAACCGAGGAAGGCAACGACCGGCGCGTCGAAATAGCCGTCGCTTTCGGCATAGAACAGTTCTCCGAACCGAGCATCGTCGATCCGGGCTTGAGCCACCGGCTCGGCCTGCAAGGTCAGTTCGTGGAGCCAGTGCCGGTAGATCTCGCCGAAGGCCCAGACATCCAGAGAGGTCCCACGCTGATAGCGGTGCTGTTCAGCCAGCATGACCTGAAGCGCGCGGCCCAGCAGACCTTTGCCCTCGTCGCGCGCGCCCACGAGCACGTCGGCGAAACGCTTCAGTCTCGGCAACATGGCAATGAGGCCCGGCCTCACGCTGTCATGGAAGTCTTCTGCCTGCACACCTCGCTCCCCGCCGCTCGGGTGAGTGCCGGCCATCGCGGGTCCCCCTCGCGAATCAAGAGGATAGCATATTTGGTGGACACACGTAGCGGGGGACACCGTGTATATGCTCAAAAACCGCTTGCGTCGCACGCCGCCCTGCCCAATCTTTACGCATGAAGGGGGAAATACCCATGACGGCCGGACCTCGCAGCTCGGATCAAACCGAGTCGCATGGTGTCGCCGCGACCGGTGGTCACGGCAAGACGGCGGCTGTCGGGGCCGGGCCGCAAACGAAGGACGCAACGACGACCGCGGCCGCGCTGGGCGGCAACGCCTTGCGGAGCCGGCTTGCCGGACGGCTGGCCCGGCTCGCCGACAAGACCTCAAGCCAGACGAAACAGGCGACCAAGGACGGCTTGGCCCGTGCAGCCGACTATGGACGGGAGACCGTGCTGCCGGAGCTCGAGCGCACCGGCGCGAAGCTCAAAGAGCACGCCCGGCCTGAGAAGCTCAAGCAAGACTACCGCGACTTTCTGCACTGGCTGCACGCGCGGGTCTTCGACCCGCCGAAAGAGCAGCTGTTCTTTGTGCCGACCAAAGACCCGGTGGCGCTGTCCGGTCTCACCATCCGAAGCCCTCATCCCGAGCACGGCCACGACTACCGCCCGAGCCCTTGCCAACTGGTCCAATGGACCTTGGCGGCGATCGACCACGACTTTTCCAAGCTCACCTTCGTGGACTACGGCGCCGGCAAAGGACGGGTGTTGCTGCTTGCCGCGGAGCATCCTTTCGCGGCGGTGGGCGGCATCGAATTCGCCGAGGAACTGCACGACAACGCGGTGATGAACATCGCGCAGTATCCGCGTTCCCATATGCGCTGCCGCAACGTGGAATGCGTGCTTGCCGATGCGAGCGAAGTCGGACCGCCCGACGGCGAAGCGATCCACTATTTCTTCAGTCCATTCTCGCGGGACGTGTTCGCCAAGGTCTTGAACAACATCGTCCTGTCGTACCGCCACAAGCCGAGGCGCCTCTACCTCATCTTGGTCGATCCGGTCGCGACCGACCTGGTGGATGCAAGCGGGGTGTTTGCGCGCATTGAGCTGCCCCAGCGCGAGCGGCTCAAGATCAAGCTGTTCAGCGCCTACGACGTGGCGATCTACCGGACGCTAGCATAGAGCAGGCCTACTTCACGCCGAGCTTCTTCTGAAGGCTGGACGACGACGTCGTGTACTGGAAGATCAGCTTCTTGTCGGGATACACGTATTTGTGCACCTGCTGGGCCATGAGCGCACCCTCGTGGAAGCCGGAGAGGATCAGCTTCAGCTTTCCCGGATAGGTGTTGATGTCGCCGATGGCGAAGATGCCCTTCTCACTGGTCTCGAACTTCTCCGTATCCACTGGGATCAAGTTCTCGTGGAGATTGAGGCCCCAATCGGCCACGGGACCAAGCTTCATGGTGAGGCCGAAGAAGGGCAGCATGACTTCCGCCGGGTGTTCGAAGGTTGAGCCGTCGGGCCCTTTGACCGTGACCCCGGTGAGCTGGCCATTGTCGCCGTGCAGCTCCGTGACTTGACCAAGCTTGAAGGCGATGTCGCCGTTGTCGACCAAGTCGAGCATCTTCTGCACCGAGGCGGGGGCGGCGCGAAACTCCGAGCGCCGATGCAGCAGCGTCAGCGACTTGGCGACCGGTTGCAGGTTCAGCGTCCAGTCGAGCGCGGAGTCGCCGCCGCCGACGATGAGCACGTCCTTGTCCTTGAACGCATCCATCTTGCGCACCGAGTAGAACACCGAGGTTCCCTCATAGGCTTCAATGCCCGGGAGCGGCGGACGCTTTGGCGTGAAGGACCCGCCGCCCGCGGCGATCACCACGACCTTGCACTCAAATTTGGTGCCGGCGTCTGTGGTCAAGAGAAAGCCTTCGCCGGTGCGCTCCAGCGTCTCGACCCGCTCGCTGAAATGAAACTCGGCGCCGAAGGGTTGGATCTGCTCCATGAGCCGGTCGGTCAGCTCTTGGCCGGTAACAACAGCGAGCGCCGGCACGTCATAGATCGGCTTTTCCGGATAGAGCTCGGCACACTGCCCGCCCGGCCGGTCGAGAATGTCAATCACGTGCGCCTTCACGTCGACTAGGCCAAGCTCGAACACCGCAAACAGTCCCACGGGGCCGGCCCCAATGATAACCGCGTCGGTCTTGATCACATCCTCTGACATGGCGCCTCAGAACTGTTTTTCGGGAATCCGGACCTGAAGGCCATCAAGCTCCTCGGTCACTCTGATCTGGCAGGAAAGCCGGCTCTCGGGGCGGATGTCGAAGGCGAAGTCAAGCATGTCCTCTTCCATCTGCTCCGGCTGGCCGGTCGCTTCGCGCCACGCCTCCTCGACATAGACATGACAGGTGGCACAGGCGCACGCACCGCCGCACTCCGCCGCGATGCCTTTGACGGCGTTCTTCACCGCCGCCTCCATCACGGTCATGCCAGGCTCTGCGTCGACGACGTTCTCGGTCCCGTCGGGTTGAATGTAGGTGATCCTGGCCATGACGTTGGCGGGCGCTAAGGCGGTGTCCTAATCTCGGAAGCCGGGGCGTGCTATTGCGGGTCTGACGCGCCCGAAGGGGAGCGCGGATGGGCTGACCCGCCCGCAGCCCGTGCTCTATAGGGCAATTGAATTTGAGACACCAGTGCCTTGCGGCCCCGTGTGGCGAAAGGTGCCGGTCAGCGGCTGTCGAGCACAGAGGCGATGAAAGCCTCGGCCTCACGCAAGGACGCCTCGATCTCGTCGATCCGCGCTTGGCGGAACTGGGCGAGCCCCTCGTCTTGAACGGCCTCGCCGTAGAGCGCCTCCGCGCGCTCGGCCGCTTGCGCTGCGCGCCACGCACCGATGGCACGGGCGGAGCCTTTGAGGGAGTGCGCGGCGTGCTTCCAGTCGCTCTCTGACATGGCCGTCCGCAATTGCTCCAGATAGAGCACGGACTGGCTGCAGAACAGCTCCAGCACCTCCCGCTCAAGCTCCGGCTCGCCGAGCGTGTAGCGCGCCAAGTGCTGGAAATCGACGGGCTCAGCCGCAGACTCCGGTCGTGCGTGCGGGTCCGAGGCTTGGGTCTTGGCTGCCGGCTCGCTGGCCATGAGAGATGCTCGCTCGCCTAATGCGCTTCCGCCTGGGTGCCCGGCCTGGCTACCGGAGAACCGATTGAAACCGCGTTCGTTTCACCTGGTGGCAGGGACCGGACGGGCGCTTCCCGCCGCAATTGGCCCTTAGTCCCCGGGACGCTGCAGCAGAGAGCCTTCAATAGCCCGATTCGCCTTTGCCACGCAGCAAAATTGGGCTTCAATCCTGGGGGGTTAACAGTCGTTAACCCAAGCTGGCGATTCAGCTTTGTTTAAGCCTAAAAATTCGTTAACGATGTTGGCTGAGGGGAAAAAGCGTAGGGGGCTCTTCCGGTTAGTTCTTCTCCGGAGGTGATGCGGGGGCCCACGATACGCGCTGTGACGCTCGTTTGCGGATTATGAGGGCGAGAGCGCAGGACGTCTCCCGGTTGTGTGTCTAGTGGTGCGAGGAACGCGTAATGGCGCAGAAACAAGCGAAGTCGGCCCAGGGAAAAGAGACGCCAGACGATAAGGACGAGGTCAAAGGCCCCCTGGAAGCCATGATGCGGGGCAAGGCCAAAGGCAAGGCGGACGATCCTGATCGCAAGTCGACCTTGCCGCGACGTTCCACGCTCGCAGACCGGCTCAAGGCCGAGCAGCGCAAGCGCGAGGAGCCCAAGCGCGAGGAGCCGCGCCCTGAAGAGATGCGCCGCGAAGAGCCGCCAGCGCCCACTCCGAATGCCGCGCAAGACGTGCAAGAGGAGGCCCAGCCGGCCGAGGCGCCGGACGCCGCGGCCAGCGCCGCCTCCCCCAAGCACCTGTCCCGGTCGCGCCGGCCCGCTGGCCCGCCGCCCCAGCGCCGCCTCTCCGCCCCCGCCAATGACGATGTGCCGTCGATCGGCGGCCTGATTTTCGCCCTCCAGCAGAGACCGGCTCACACACCGTTCCTGATCGCGCTCGTTGCCTCGGTGGTCTGGTTCATCATCGGCGGCATCTTCTCTTATGGCGTGATCTCCAGCGCGGCCGAGAGCGGCGGCTTCCTCAGCGCTCCGGCGCTGGCCGCCACCGCGGCGATTTTGGTGCCCATCGTCATTTTCTGGTTCCTGGCCCTCCTCGTGTGGCGCGCCCAGGAGTTGCGCCTGATGGCATCGGCCATGACCGAGGTCGCCGTCCGGCTCGCCGAGCCCGATCGGCTGGCGGAGCAGTCCGTAGCCTCCGTGGGACAGACCATTCGCCGCCAGGTCGCGGCGATGAACGACGCCATCTCGCGGGCGATCGGCCGGGCGAGCGAGCTCGAAGCCATGGTCCACAACGAGGTGGCGGCACTGGAACGGTCTTATGGCGAGAACGAGCTTCGCGTCAGGACCTTGATCAACGAGTTGGCCACCGAGCGCGAAGCGCTGACCAACAATAGCCAACGGGTGAGCGAGGCTCTGAAGGGCGTCGGGGCGCAAGTGGCGCGCGACATCTCCAACGCCAGCGGTGCCATCGACCAGAAGCTGGCGGAACGCGGCACGCAGCTCACCGAGCTTCTTGTCTCGCGCTCCAGCGAGGCGGCCGAGCAGGTTCACAAGGCCCAAGCCAAGGTCTCCGAGCAAGTGCCGGGCCTGCTTGAGCGCCTCACCAAAGAGCAAGGCCGCCTGACCAAGATCATCGAAGGCGCCACGCAGAACCTCACCTCGCTCGAAACCGTGGTGGCCGAACGCACCACGGCTCTCGACAAGACCATGTCCGAGCGGACCGAAGCGCTGCAATCGTCGCTTGCGGAACGGATCAAGGGTCTTGAGACCTCCGTTGCGCAAGGCGCCATTGTCCTCGACAAGACGCTCAAAGACCGCACCGAGGCCTTCACCGCCGCCATCACCGACAACGCCGGCGCTCTCGACAAGACCATGAAGGAGCGTGCCGAGACGTTCATGGCGGAGATCGGCAAGAGCACCCAAGTGCTCGACGATGCGCTGAAGGCACGCACGGATGCCTTCACCGGGCTCGTTGCCGAAGGCGCGGTGACGCTCGAAACGACGCTGACCGAGAAAACCGCGGCCTTGACCAACGTGGTGGCTGAAAGCGCCGTCACCTTGGACAAGACGCTTGGCGACCGCACGGCGGCCTTCACCAATGTCGTGGCCGAGGGCGCCGTGGCGCTTGAGAAGACACTGACCGACAAGACCGAGGCGCTAAACAACGCGGTGGCGGAAAGCGCCGTCACCCTGGACAAGACGCTTGGCGACCGTACGGCGGCCTTCACCAATGTCGTGGCCGAAGGCGCGGTGGCGCTCGAGACGACACTGACCGACAAGACCGAAGCTCTGACCAACGTCGTTGCGGAAAGCGCCGTCACCTTGGACAAGACGCTGGAGGACCGCACCGCGGCCTTCACCAATGTTGTCGCCGAGAGTGCGGTGACGCTGGAAAGCACCTTGTCAGAGAAGACGGACGCGCTGACGACCGTGGTCGCCGATGGCGCCGCGAACTTGGAGAAGACGCTCTCGGATCGCACCGAGGCGTTGACTGCCGTTGTCGCCCAAGGCGCCGTCGCCTTCGAGAGCACGCTCCAGGAGCGCACGAACGCGTTGGCCGCGACGATCGACGAGCGGGCAACCGCGGTCGACCAGACCTTGGCCGATCGCTCAGCGCAGTTCACGTCCGCCGTCAATCAGGGCGCCATCGCCCTCGACCGGACCCTGGCAGAGCGTGCCGATGCCTTCACCAAGTCCCTGCTTGAGAAGGCGCAAGGGCTGGAAACCGCCATCACCCAGCAGACGGAAGCGCTCGACAAAACCATGGGCGAGCGCGCCCAGTTGGTCATCACGGCGCTTGCCGAGCGGCTGAAGTCCATCGACGTGGCCTTCGGCCAGCGCACGGCTGAGACCGACAAGATGCTTGGGGAGCACACGCGTCTGGTGGGCGAGACCTTCGGCCAGCAAACAGCGCAGCTCAACGAGGTCCTCGCCAACAACTCCCAGATGATGCAGCAGACAGCCGAACAGGTTGGTGTTCAGTCCAAGGAAGCCGTGGACATCCTCACCAACCAGACCGGCAATCTGCGCGAGGTGTCGCGCGGGCTCTTGGAGCAGATCCACGGCCTCACCGAGCGCTTCGAGAGCCAGGGCGAAGCCATCCTCACCGCAGCGAAGGCGCTGGACTCTTCGAACGCCAAGATCGACTCAATCCTCGAAGGCCGCCATCAGGCCATCATCTCCCTGCTTCACACCGTGAACACCAAGGCGGAGGAGCTGGATGGCATGATGCGGAACTACTCCGGCATCGTCGACGGCGCCCTCTCCCAAGCCGAAGCCCGCGCCAAGCAGGTGACCACCGCACTCGGCCGCGATACCGCCGGGCAAGCCCAGCAGGCGCTCGCGCAGATCGAGAAACTCCGCGAGGAAGCGCAAGCTCACACGGCCCGCGCCGTGGGCGACCTCAAGGGCAGCTTCGAGACGGTCATCACCCAGATCGGCAAGCAGCTTGAGCAGATGCGCGGTCAGTTCGACAACACGTCGCGTGGTATGCGCGAGGTGGCGCGCAAGACGGCGACCGATCTCGATGCGCTGCGTCAAGAGATGCAAAAACGCATGGAGAGCCTGCCGGAGCAGACCGCGCAAACGACAACTGCCATTCGCAAGGCGCTCAACGACCAGATCCGCGAGATCGAGGCGCTCACGCCGACCCTGTCGCGGGCGGGTGCGCAGGTGGGCGCGCAGGCCGCCTCCATGGGCGGCGCGCCTATGGCACAGGCCGCGGAGCCGCCTTACCGGCAGCCGCAGCCACAGCCTCAGGCCTTCCCGCCGGTGGCCGACGAAGGTCGCGGCGGCGGCGAGCCTGGCCTCGCGCCCATGCCGCGCTTCGATTCACGGGGCCGGCAGATGCAAGCCCCTTACGAGTCCCCCGCCGATTTCGACCAGACCACCGGCGGCCTGGCCCAGCAGCTTTCGAGCGCATCGGGCCGTGGTGGCGCCTGGTCGGGCCCGGACCAGGGCTTCGGCGGTGCGCAAGGTGCGCAAGGCGGCTACGGACGCGGCGTGGCGTCGACGGCCGCCGGGCAGCTGCGCATCGAGGAACTGGCGCGGGCGATCGACAATCGCACCGCGGCGGATGTCTGGTACCGCATGCGCGCCGGCGAACGGGGCGTGCTCGGACGGCACATCTACACCTATGAAGGTCAGGCGACGTTCGAGGAAATCTCCGGCCGCTATGACCGCGACGGCGAGTTCCGCAACACGGTCGACCGGTACATCGCCGATTTCGAGCGGCTGCTGGCCGAAGCGGAGCAGTCCGATCCGGCCGGCCATATGCTGCAGAACTACCTGACGTCGGAGACCGGACGGGTTTATCTCCTGCTTGCCCATGCAAGCGGACGCCTGCGGTAACAGCCGCTAGGTTCCCCCAGAGGACGGACCCTCCCGCTTCGCAAGAGGCGTGGAGGGCCTTCTTCATTGTGGCGACTGCGGCAGCGCTCTAGCGACCGGGGGCAGAACTGTCCGGTCCGAAGCCGCGGGGCGTGGGCTGGGAGGATCGCGACGACGAGCTCCCTCCACCACGCAGCAAGAAGCCGGTCGGGCTTGCTTCGAACTTCTCGAGGATGCGGTTGAGGGTGACGGCGGCACGGCGGGCTTCGCGCATGGCCGCGCTGAACTCCTGCAAGCCCTGCTTCGCCTCAAGGGTTAGTCCGTCGACATCTTCGTCGAGCTTGGTCCCCAAGTCACTGAACGCCTGGGCTCCCTCCTTCAGCTCCGTGATGGTCTGAGCGATCTCTTCGTCCTGATCGTTCAGCATCGTCGTGAAGTCGTCGACATTGCTCACGGTGTCGCTCACACCGTCCTCATTGGCGGCGACAAGCTCGTCCAGCCGCCGGATAAAGGCGTTGGCGCTGTCCAAGGCTGCCGGTGCCGCATCGAAGAGCCCGCCACCACCCCGCTCCGCCTTGATGATGGGAATGGGCTCGTCCTTGGTGGCGACCAAGAGCGGAGCGTTTGGGGTCCCCGGCGTGATCTCGATGCCGGTGCCCCCAGTCAGACCGAGCGACTGCAGCTTTGCCCGGGAATCTTCACGGATCGGAATGCTGTCCAGAATACTGACGGAGACCCGCACCTTGCGCGCATCGTTCGCGTCGAGCGCAAAGGTCTGCACCTCGCCAACTTTGACGCCGTTGAAGCTGACGCCTGAACCTGACGTAAGCCCGGCGACGGAGCTTTCAAAGACGATGAGGTAGCGCTTGCCGCCGCTGGCAAAGTTGCTGATCCAAAAAACGAACAGAGCCGCGAAGGCGAGCGCGCCCAAAACGAAACCGCCGATCATCAAGTAGTTGGCTTTGGTTTCCATCGGACCCTCAACCGTCAGGCGCCGTCAGCCAATGAGCCGTCGCTGCTCGGCCGGACCCGCAGCGCGGGCCCGCTCGCCACAGAAATATTCCTCAATCCACGGATGGTCGGGCTGGCGCTGCAGCTCACCGGGCGACCCCGTCCGCACGATCTTCTTGTCGGCCAATACAGCAACCCTGTCGCACACCGTGAAAATGGTATCAAGATCATGGGTCACCATATAGACAGTGAGCCCAAGTGTCTGTTGTAACTTGCGAATTAGGTGATCAAAGTCCGACGCGCCGATGGGGTCGAGGCCGGCCGTGGGTTCGTCGAGGAAGACGATCTCCGGATCGAGGGCGAGCGCGCGCGCAAGACCTGCGCGCTTGCGCATGCCGCCGGACAGCTCGGAGGGGAATTTGTTCGCCGCGTTGGGCGGCAAGCCGACCATGGAGAGCTTGAGAAACGCCAGATCGTCCATCATGGCCTGCGGCAGGTCGAGGTGCTCGCGCATGGGCACCTGGATGTTCTGCAACACCGTCAGCGACGAGAACAGCGCACCGTCCTGAAAGAGAATGCCCCAGCGCTTCTCGATGTCGAGGCGCGCCTGGGGCGTAAGCGTCTCAGCGTCCTGACCGAACAGCGCAACAGCCCCTTTGTCCGGCGTCACCAGTCCGGTGATCACGCGCATCAAAACCGACTTGCCTTGACCGGAGCCCCCGACGATCGCGAGTATTTCGCCACGGTACACGTCCAGGCTCAGCGCACTCCAAACCTGATGGCTGCCGAAACTCTTGGCGAGCCCGCGCACACGGATGATCACCTCTCGTCCGTCCTCGACGATCAAACCCCGATCCCCGACAAGAACATGGCGAACACCGCGTCCAAGATGATCACGAGGAAGATCGCCTTCACCACCGCCGCCGTCACGTGGGTCCCGAGAGACTCCGCGCTGCCTTGCACGCGCAGACCTTCCAGGCATCCCACGAGGCCAATGATCACGGCCGCGAAGGGCGCCTTGATCATGCCCGCCATGAAGTGCTGCATGTCGACGGCCTCCCGCAGCTTCTCCAGATAGGTTTGCAGATCAAGCCCAAGAACGGCAAACGCCATCACGCCGCCGCCAACCAGCGCCATGATGTCGCCGAGGAAGGTGAGGATCGGCAAGGCCACAACCAACGCCAGCACACGCGGCAGCACGAGCGTATCCATCGGATCGATGCCGAGCGTGCGCATGGCGTCGATTTCCTCGCGCATCTTCATGGATCCGATCTCGGCAGTGAAGGCGGAGCCCGACCGGCCGGCGACCATGATCGCCGTGAGCAGGACGCCAACCTCCCGCAGCGCGAGGATCGCGACCATGTTGACCGCGAACGGCTCCGCCCCGAACGGTCTCAATTGCACGACGCCTTGCTGCATGATCACGGCGCCGATCAGGAAGCAGATCAGCGCGATGATCGGCAGCGCTCGCAAGCCCGCATAGTCGAGATGATGAAAGAAGGACGTGGTGCGGAACCGCCACGGTTGCTTGAACAGGCGCACGAAAGCCGCGACGACCTCGCCGAGAAAAGCGGTGAGTTCAAGTCCCTCGCGCCAAGCGCCGGTCAGCCCGCGGGCGGCACTGTCGACGATGGCTTTGAGAGGATCGCGTTTCTCGGTTGTGGGCCGCTCCCCTTGCCCGCGGCGGTGGACCTCCTGGATGAGGATGCGAAAGCTCTCAGTGGCGCCGGCATAGTGGGTGCGCAGGCCGCCCTTCTGCCAAGCCGCGGCGGTGCGCTGAAGCAGGAGCGCGCCAGCTGTGTCGATCTCCGAGATGCCGGCGATGTCCATCTCGCCGGTGAAGTCCCGCGTGGGCGGGATCGGCACCCGCAAACGTCTCAGCGCTCTATCGAGCTCTGCGGCCTCGGCCACAGTCCATGCGCCCGTGGCGACGAGCCGAAAGGTCGTGCCCCTGAGCTCGACGCGGAAGCCGGGCGCGCGGGCCGTCGTGGGCAGCAAGAGCTGGTGGTCGCGTTTGAGCATGGTAAGGGCTTAGCTTGGCTCGTATTTTACCCTCTTCAGGCACATCCCGCCGTCTCACATTGTTTCCGTTTTTGAACGAAACCTCAGGAGAAATAAAGGCGTTATGGCGGCTTCTGCGGATGAGCTTAACGGTGCAAAGGCGCCCCTGACACTTAAGGCGCGAGCGGAGCGCTGGCCGATCCGGGGGACCTTCACCATTGCCCGGGGTGCGAAGCGCGAGGCCCACGTCGTCGTGGCGGAGGTCGGCGACGGGCTCCACACCGGACGCGGCGAGTGCGTACCCTACGCCCGCTACGGAGAGACTGTCGACGGCGTCCTGACAGCCCTTGAGAGTTGCCGGCCCGCGCTTGCCCGTGGGATGGACCGCGCCAGTCTCGCAGGCATGTTGCGGGCGGGCGCGGCGCGGAACGCGCTCGACTGCGCCCTTTGGGACTTGGAGGCAAAACGCGCGGGGCGACCCGTGGCGGACCTGGCCGGGATTGCAGCGCCAAGGGCGGTGCCCACCGCCTTCACCCTGTCGTTGGCCGACCCGGACACCATGGCGGCAGCGGCGAAAACGGCATCCGCTTATTCGCTTCTCAAGGTGAAGCTTGGCGGCGCGGGCGATGCGGCGCGCCTCGAGGCGGTGCACGCAGCAGCTCCTCACGGCCGCCTCATTGCCGATGCCAACGAGGCCTGGCAACCGCATGAAACCGAGTCGCTTCTGGCGTTGGCTGCCCGGTGCGGGGTGGATCTCGTGGAGCAGCCGCTGGCGGCCGGCAACGATGGGATCCTCGCTGAGATCAGCCGCCCCGTTCCGGTTTGCGCCGATGAGTCCGCCCATGACAGCGGGTCCCTCGAGGCCCTTGCCGGCCGCTACGACGCGGTGAACATCAAGCTCGACAAGACAGGTGGACTAACGGAAGCGCTGGCGACCGCCAAACGCGCACGCGCGCTCGGCTTCAAGATCATGGTGGGGAGCATGGTCGCCACCTCGCTCGCCATGGCACCCGCCCTGCTCTTGGCGCAAGACGCCGAGTGGGTGGACCTGGACGGCCCCCTCCTCTTGGAGCGCGACCGGGAGGCCGGGCTCGCTTACGAGGACGGCATGGTCTTGCCGCCCTCGCCCGCGCTGTGGGGCTGATCCTCGACGACGAGTCCCCCCCGCCAATGGCGGGAGAGCACCGCGGCCGCAGCAGTGCCCATGGCGGCCAGGAGCGCCATGGCCGCATAAGCCTGGCCGCCGAACGCCTCGTAGAGCGGGCCGCAAGCAACGGTCACCGACCCCAAGACGAGACCCGCGACGACGGCAGCATAAAGACCCTGGGCGGTGGCGGAACGGTCCTCCGGCACGGCGTGGGTCAAGAAGTGGATCGCGGCGAGATGGGTCGCAGCGAAGCTCATGGCGTGCAGGGTCTGAACGAGCCCTGTCACCCAAAGCGGCGGGGTGACGGCCAGAACCACCCAGCGCAAGACCGCCGCGCCGCCGGCGAGGATCATCAGCCGCGAACTGCCGACGACACCCATCACCCGCCCGGACACGGCAAACAGCGCCACCTCTGCGATGACGCCGATGGACCATAGAACGCCGATCGTGCCGCCGGAGAAGCCTTGCGCCTTCCAATGCAGCGAGCCGAAGGCGTAGAGCAGCGCATGGCTTCCCTGGATCAAGGCCGCCGCGGCCAGGAACAACACGAAGAGCGGGGCGCGAGCCAGCGCTAACGCATCCCTGACGCGTAGACGCCGGACAGGCGCCGATCCCCGTCTCGCCGTGAGCTTGAGATCGCGCGGGATGAGATAGGCGCTGAGGATCAGTAGCCCCGTCGTGCCCATAAGCATGGGGAGCACGGTGCCCGCGCCCCAGAGCTGAATGGCAACACCCGCGCCAAGGCTCGCGCCGATGAAAGTCAACGAGCCCCACAAGCGCACGCGCCCGTAGTCGAGGCCGCTCTTGCGGATGCCGCTGATGGCGACCGACTCGACAAGCGGCATGATCGTCGTCCAGTTGACGGCGAGCACCACGGCCGCAAGCAGCATTTGCCAAAACCCGTCGGACAGCCACAGCAGGACGAACGATGCAAGCGACCCCCAGGCAAGCGCGATGACGATGCCGCGCCGGCTGCCCAGCAGGTCCGCAAAGAAACTGATGGCCGGCGTGAACACGATGCGGACGTAGAGCGGCGTGGCCAGAAGGATGGCAATTTGGTCGGCGGTGAGCGTGCGCCATTGCAGCCAAACCGGCAGGTAAGGCAGATAGCAGCCAACCACGAGGAACAGCGCGCCGTATAGAAAGCCCAGCCGCCAGGCGAGCGAGATGCGCTCGGCGGATGATGGCGCCCGGTTTGCCATAGTCTTTAACGACTCCCTAATTGTGCCGCTGCTACGGTCCGGCCGAACTGCCGAATCAGATAGCTTCGCCAGCACCATGCCGGAACGAGCCACAAAAAGCGCCGCCCCATCTGATGCCGCGCCTTCGCCAGCCCCAGTGCGGCGCACGCGCGGCTTGGCGGAGAACTATGCGGCCCTTGAGGCAACCTTGAGCGGGACACCGCTTGGTCGTTGGTTCCTCTCCGAATATCTCCGCCGGCACCGAACGCCTGAGACACAGTTGATGCTCGACGCCATCGGCCGGCTTGAAACCGCCGTGCTCCAACCGAAACACCAAGCCGGCGTCGTGCGGGTGCTCGGAGAAATCCTGGAGATCAGAGAGGCGATCGCGCGCGCCCGACAGGAGGTCGCGAAGCTGCGCCCGCCCGACGGCTTTGGCAAGGAGCTTGTCGGGGCAACGGAGGAACTCGATCACATTGTCGAGGCCACCGAGACGGCGACCTCCGAGATCCTGTCGGCGGCCGAGGACATTCAAGAGGTCGCCTGGACTCTGCGCGAGAACGGCCTGGAGCCCGCCCTGTGCGACAGGCTCGACAAGCACGCCATCGACATCTACACGGCATGCTCCTTCCAAGACATCACGGGACAACGCACCGACAAGGTCGTGCGCACGTTGCGTCTGATCGAGCAGCGCGTCGAGGCCATGATCAAGATCTGGGGCGCCGACGACCTCGCCGACACGCTGGTCCAGGCTTTGGTCCCCGCGGTTCCTGTGAGCCCTGGCGCAGACGGTCCCCCGCCGCCGGGCGTGGGCCTGAAGCAGGAGGACGTTGACGAGACCCTGGCAAGCGCGCCCGTCCCTGAAGCGATGCCGGAGCCGTCAGAGGCTCCTGAGCCTCCTGAAGTGTCTTCAGGCGAGCGGTTCGAGCGGCCCGAGCCGCTGACCTTCTCTGAGCTTCACGCCGTCAAGCGCTCGGCTCTTTTCGGTTAGTCGCCAGGGCCGCGGCTGGACGCAGGAGGCGCGGGTCAACCCGTGCGGGGCTTTTTTCTCAGCGGATCAGCCCGTTAGCGTTCAGTATGCGACAAGTTGGCACTCTGGGCCTTGAAAACCTACGGGTCGCTAACCATCTCCGTGTGGACGCAAGATCCCCCAAAGCGTCCCCCAAACTGACGCATGAGAATGAAGCGGCCCGGTTTCCCCCCAACCGGGCCGCCTTCTTTTGCGCCTTCTGCGCGGCGCGCCGTGCCCGCCAGCGCGGCAAGAGCCGCCGCCGCTCCGGCAGACCAAGATTGTGGGCCGCGAGCACGTTGTCGATGAACTGCCGGGCCGAGTTCTCCCAACTGAAGAGCAGCGCATGCTCCCGCGCCGCGTCGCGGTCGAGCTCCAAGGCCTGAAGTGCTGCGGCCTGCAGGTCCTGCCCCACGACACCGCAGCTCGGATCGGTCAGCACGTCCTTTGGTCCGCTCGCCGGATAAGCCGCGACGGGCACCCCGCAGGCCAAAGCCTCCAGCAGGACGAGCCCAAACGTATCGGTAAGGCTCGGAAAGACGAACACATCCGACGAGGCGTAGGCTTGGGCAAGCTCCTCGCCGTGTTTCGGGCCAGTGAACAGCGCGTCCGGATACCGCTCGGTCAACTCCGAGAGCTGCGGGCCACCGCCGACCACGACCTTGCGGCCCGGGAGATCGAGATCGAGAAAGGCTTCAAGGTTCTTCTCCACGGCGACGCGGCCCACATAGAGAAAGATGGGCTCGTCGCCGAACACCCGTACGTCCTGCGGCCGATAGAGTTCCAGGTCGACACCGCGGGACCAGCGCATCATGCGCACGAAGCCCTTCTCGGTGAGATCGTCCTCAACGGACTGGGTGGCCACGAACATGCCGGCGCCGCTGTTGTGGAAACGGCGCTGAAAGGCGTAGCACCAGGACTCGGGGACCGGAAGCCGCGCGGAAACGTACTCGGGAAACCGCGTATGATAGCTCGTGGTGAAGGGACGCTTGTTCTTGCGGCAATAGCCCCTGGCCAGCAGTCCTAGCGGACCCTCCGTGGCGATGTGGATGAAGTCCGGGCGTGCCTCCTCGATACGGCGCGCGACCATTCCAGCGGTGGCCAACGACAGCCTGATCTCAGGATAGGTCGGACACGGCATCGTGTAGAACGGGTCGGGCGTAAGGAAACTGATGTCGGCGCCAAGCTTCGGCAGCTCTTGCGCAAGGCGCTCATAGGTGCGGACAACTCCATTTACCTGGGGATGCCAGGCATCGGTGGCGACGAGGATGCGCATCAAGCAGCAGCCTCGAGCTCCTTGACCGGCGTCTTGGCCGTCCGCACGCCGGTGTGCGGGTTCCAATGGATGATCTCGAAGACACCCTCCTCCGTTTCGCCTACCGCCGTGCAGCTTTCGACCCAATCACCCGTGTTGATGTAGATGACATCGCCGACTTGACGCATGGCCGCGTGGTGGATGTGCCCGCAGATCACGCCTTGGGCGCCATTGCGGCGCGCCTCTTGCGACAGGGCTTGCTCGAACTCGCCAATGTAGTTCACCGCCCGTTTGACCTTGTGCTTCAGATAGGCCGAAAGCGACCAGTACGGCATGCCGAACCAGCGGCGCACGACGTTGAGATGCGTGTTGAACCAAAGCGCCATGGTGTAGCTCCAGTCCCCCAGGAAAGCGAGCCACTTGGCGTAGCGCACGACCACATCGAACTCATCGCCATGCATAATCAGATAGCGCCGACCGTCCGCGCCGGTGTGGACCGTTTGCCGCTCGATGGCGATGCCGCCGAACTGCGAACCGCAATATTCCCGCATGGCCTCGTCGTGATTGCCCGGAATGTAGACGATCTCCGTTCCCTTGCGGACCTTGCGCAGCAGCTTCTGTAGGACGTCGTTATGGGGTTGCGGCCAATAGACCCCGCGCTGGAGGCGCCAGAAGTCCACAATGTCGCCCACAAGGTAATACCGCGGCGCATCGTGGCAGCGCAAAAAGTCTATGAAGGCTTCGGCCTGACACGCCTTGGTGCCAAGATGAATGTCGGAAATAAACAGAGCGCGATAACGCCGATGTTCGGCGTCGGGCTGCATGTCTTCGTCGATTCGAGTGTTCAGCACGATAAGCGGCGATCTAAGCTGATTTTGTATCAAGGTTGTGACAGCGGGGACTGGACAGGGACTTGGGAATAAGCGGCATGACCGATGGCGCGCTGCGGGCAAGGCTTGAGCAGGCTCTTCATTCGCCCATCGTCGAGACCGCGCCAATGGCCGTGGGCTTCGGGCTGACGGGCCTCTCGGCGCTGCTCCGCGACGGGCGGCGCGTGGCGATCAAGGCGCGTGCTGCCTCAAGCGCAAGCCCGAGCCTTGCTCTGGAAGGCTACATGCTGGGCGAGCTGGCGCGCCTGTCGGAGCTTCCCGTCCCCCGTGTCTATCTCGCGGAGCCCGACCTTCTCGTCATGGCATTCATCGAGACGGACGGCGGCCCGATCACCGCCGCCGTGGAACGGGATGCGGCGCGGCTCATCGCGGCGCTCCATGCCACGCCGCGCGACGCCATCGGCTATGACCGCGACACGCTGATCGGACCCCTTTCTCAGCCCAACCCGCAAGCCAAGCGCTGGATTCCTTTCTTCCGCGACCACAGGCTCCTGTTCATGGCGCGCGCGGCCCGCGACGAAGGCCGGCTCCCTGAGGGGCTCTACGGCAGGCTGGAGGCGCTTGCGGGGCGGCTTGAGGCGCATTTGACCGAGCCGCCCTTCCCCAGCCTCCTCCATGGCGATCTTTGGACCGGAAACGTCCTCGTCAAAGGGGACCGGATCGCCGGCTTCGTGGACCCGGCGCTCTATTGTGGCCACCCCGAAATCGAGCTCGCCTTCACCACGATGTTCGGCACGTTCGGGACTGCGTTCTTCGAAGCCTACGAGGCGTTGCGCCCGCTGGAGCCTGGGTTCCACGAGGTTCGCCGGGACCTCTACAACCTCTATCCCACGCTCGTGCATGTGCGGCTTTTTGGGAGCAGCTACCTAGGGGGCGTGGAGCAAACGCTGACGCGGCTCGGCCATTAGCAGGCTTGTTGGCAAAGAGACTTGGCGGCCAAAAAAGAACCGGCCCGGACAAGCCGGGCCGGTCTTCCCTGCGAAACGAGCCGAACGCGAAAGGCTTTGGACCTTTACAGCGGGCTTCGACTCGCCCCCCCATTTTGTTCCTGAGCCGTCCTTATTGGTTCTTGCTTCAGGCGTCGGTAATTCGTGTTGGTCGTTCTTTGCTTTTGCTTTCGTTCCTGGAAGAAGAAGCCCCCCAGCCCCTTCCCCCGTGGTGTGATGCAAAGCTAGCGCAGCCCCGGCGCGGCCTTCAACAAAACGCAAGCAGGCCAATGCAAATCGCTTGGGCAGTGTTGCGGAAATGCAAACCTGCCCAGCAGATGCGCTGCGGGATCTCTATTTATACATATAATTCAATCTGTTATTGACATCGGCCTGCGGGCCGGGTCGGACCGATGCATGCCGCGGCGGAAGGGCCACGCAGGACTCGGGCCCACCCTCGGTGGGAAACTTTGTGACAGCTTGTGGCAATTCGGCAACGGCGCTCGGCACGAGGGCCACAGCCGCTTCGGCGCGCCGGATTCGGTGCGACCCGCGGCTTCGATCTAGCGGTGAAGCGAGATTGAGGCGACCGGCCGGTAGGCGCCTGAGCCTTCGTCGCGCTGTACGATCTCGATGGTGTGCCGAGGCCCCTGCACGTTGACGCTCATACGGCCGGTGAACTTATGCCCGCTGAGACGCGCGCGGATCGAACTGCCGCTTGCGGTCCCAGTGACGTCGCCGGAGACCCCGTGGCGCTGCTCGGCCCAGGCGCCGCTGATGCGGCCGCCCTCCAGGGTCAGCTTCAGGTCGGCGGCGAACTTGTGGTCGGCCCCGTCGCAACGCATCGTCTGCGTGACCTGGCTCCCTTCAGTCTTGTAGGTGGTGCGGCAGCTCACCTTATTGGGGCTGCCTTTGAGCGGGGTCACTGTGCCGCTGCCCGTCCACGCACCGTCCAGCTTCTGATACGGGTTGGCCAAAGCCTGCGGTCCAGATAGGAAGACCAGCGGAAGCGTGAGAACGAAGACAGGCAACGGGGTCCCGACGGCAAGCGGACACAAACAAAGTCTCATCGGAACCCGATCCTCTCTGGTTTTCGAGATTGGCGCAGCGTAGGGAGCCAAGCGGCGTGGCCGTTGCCGCCTCTCACGCCCGCGTGCATCATGCAGCAAAACATGGCTGGGGGAAGACAATGAAGCTTGTACGGTTTGGCGAACGCGGTGCGGAGAAGCCAGGCATCCTGGATGCCACAGGCGGGATCCGGGACCTGTCGGGCGAGATCGACGATCTGGCCGGCGAGACGCTAGGCCAGGAGAACCTCGACCGCCTGAAGGCAATCGATCCGGAAACGCTGCCGCTTGTGGAGGGCAGCCCGCGGCTTGGCCCGCCGGTGGGCGTGGTTCCGAAATTCTTGGGCATCGGCCTCAACTACCGGGACCACGCCGAGGAGACCGGCCTGCCGATCCCGGAAGTGCCGATCGTGTTCGTCAAGGCAAACTCGTGCGTCTCCGGACCCAACGATCCCGTCTTGGCGCCTCCGGACTTTCGGCGCATGGACTATGAGGTGGAGCTTGCCGTGGTCATCGGCACGCGGGCCAAACGCGTCGCCAAGGAGGAGGCGCTTGGCTACGTGGCGGGCTATTGCATCGGCAACGATGTCTCCGAGCGCAGCCTGCAGAAAGGCGGTCCCGGCGAGTGGATCAAAGCCAAGAGCTACGACAGCTTCGGGCCCTTGGGACCTTGGCTCGTCACCACCGACGAGATTCCCGATCCGCAAACGCTCAATCTCAGCCTCGACCTCAACGGGGAGCGCATGCAGACGGGCAGCACGGCGACCATGATCTTCAGCGTAGCCGACCTTGTGAGCTACATCAGTACCTATATGACGCTGATGCCCGGCGACGTCATCACGACCGGAACGCCACCCGGCGTCGGCATGGCGCGCAACCCCCGCGTGTTTCTAAAGCCCGGAGACGAGATGGTGCTGCGCGTCGAAGGCCTCGGTGAGCAGCGCTCAATGGTCGTCGCGGACGGATAAAGGTCACGGCTTCGGCCACAACGCATGGAAATGGTGGACGGGGCCCGGCCCATCGCCCACGGCCAGCTCGTCCGCAGCCATGATCGCCGCCGTGACATAGAGCTTGGCGAGCTTCACCGCCTTCTCCAAGGTTTCGCCCTTGGCAAGCTCCGCGGCAATGGCCGAGGAAAGCGTGCAGCCGGTGCCGTGGGTATTGCGGGTCAAGACCCGCGGCGCTTCGAGGCGTTGGAGGCCGTGTGCGTCGGCAAACACGTCGAGCGCCGTTTCAGCGTCGGACTCCCCGCCGGTGAGCAGAACGGCGTCGGCGCCCAGCGCCCGCAGGCGCTCCGCGCGGCCCTCCATCCAGCGTTCGCGCCGGTCATCGGGCTCGCCGAGGAGAATCGCTCCTTCGTGGAGGTTCGGCGTGAGCAGCGTGGCGCGCGGCACGAGGCTCGTCTTGAGTGCTGCGAGCGCGTCCTCATCGAGCAGCGGATCGCCGCTCGTGGCCACCATGACGGGATCGAGCACCACAGGCACACCGGGAAACGCGTCAAGCCCCGCGGCAACCGCCTCGATGATGGCGCCGGTGCCCAACATGCCGATCTTGATCGCCTTCACATCGAGGTCGTCGCCAACGCTGCGCATCTGTGCCAGCACGAATTCGGGCGGCACGATCATCACATCGTCCACACCTTTCGTGTTCTGCGCGGTAAGTGCGGTGATGGCGCTCGCCCCATAGACGCCCAACGCCGAGAATGTACTCAAGTCTGCTTGGATGCCGGCGCCGCCCGATGAGTCGGAGCCGGCGATGGTCAGCGCGATCGCCGTTTCGTGGTCCCTCATAGGACGCCACTATTCACCGCTGGAGCCCAATCGCAAGCCTTGTCAGCCGATCGTGGCGAGTGACGGGAATGTTTCCAAGATCCAGATCGCGATCAGCGACATGGAGTCGGTGAGGAACAGAATTCCGGTGAGCACGAGCAACCCGCCGAGCACCTTCTCCACCGTAGCCATATGGCCGCGAAGGCGCTGCATGGCATTCATGAAGGGCCTGATGGCGACTGCGGCGAGGATGAAGGGAATCCCAAGTCCCAGCGAATAGACAAAGAGCAGGCTTATGCCATGGCGCACGGAGTCTTCGCCCGCGGCGACCGCCAGAATCGCGCCGAGCACCGGGCCGATGCAGGGCGTCCAACCAAAGGCAAAGGCCAGGCCGATCACATAAGCGCCCACCAGACCCGCCGGCCGCGTGTCGGCATGGTAGCGCGCCTCACGGTGCAGGATCGGGATGTGGATGATCCCTAAGAAGTGCAGTCCGGCGATGATGATGACGACACCCGCGACCTTGGACAGGATCGGCAAGTTCTCCACGACGAGCTGACCCAGGACCGTCGCGCCCGCGCCCAGCATGACGAACACTGTCGTGAAACCGAGCACGAAGGCGATCGAGGACAACACAACCGTCGTGTAGACGTGCGGCGGCGTCTCGTCCTCGCCAGCGAGCTGGTCGAACGTCGTACCGCCGAGGAAGCACAGATAAGGCGGCACGAGCGGCAGCACGCACGGGCTGAGAAAGCTCAAGAGGCCTGCGAACAAGGCGCCGAAATAGGTGACATCCATGGACTTTTAGCTATTCCGCCCGCGCGGCAAGAGCAAGGGGGGCGCCACCAACTCGTGAAGAGGATTGATCACGAATTCGCCGCCGCCGTCATCGGCGTAACCATGATTGACGAAATGAAGAGCCTATCAGGCCGCATCGCGGGCCTGCGTGGCCGCGGCGCGGATGGCGGCGATGTTCTCCGCGTAGTTTCCGCCCTTGAACACGGCTGATCCAGCCACGAGCACGTCGGCGCCGGCCTCTGCGACGAGCGGCGCGGTCTCAACGTTGACGCCCCCGTCCACTTCAAGGTGTATGGGCCGATCACCGATCATCTGGCGGATGGCGCGAATCTTCCGAAGCTGTTCGGGAATGAAGGCCTGCCCGCCAAAGCCCGGGTTCACCGTCATCACCAAGATGAGGTCGGTCTTGTCGAGCACGTACTCCACCGCCGTCTCCGGCGTGGAGGGCGTAAGGCTGACGCCAGCCTTCTTGCCCAGGCTCCGGATATGCTGCAACGAGCGGTCCAGGTGAGGTCCGGCTTCGGCATGCACCGTGATGATGTCGGCGCCGGCCTCGGCGAACGCCTCCAAATAAGGGTCGCACGGCGCGATCATGAGATGCACGTCGAAGATCTTGTCGCAATGGGGCCGCAGTGCCTTCACCACACCTGGCCCAATGGTGATGTTGGGAACGAAGTGTCCGTCCATGACGTCCACATGGATCCAGTCGCAGCCGGCCTGGTCGATGGCCTGGACTTCCTCGCCAAGCTTGGCGAAGTCCGCCGACAGGATCGAGGGGGCGATGATGATGTCCTTCGACATGGTCCCGTCTCCTCCCAACGTCAAGCGCGTGCCTCGCGGCCCCGGCGCCTAGGCAACTTCCGAGCGGGGCGTCCCGCCGCCGGCCAGTGCGACCACACCCGGCAGCTGGTCTCCGGCCAGCCATTCAAGGAAGGCGCCGCCCGCCGTCGAGATATACGTAAAGTCGTCTGCGACGCCCGCCATGTTCAAAGCGCGCACCGTATCGCCGCCGCCGGCGACAGTAACGAGCTTGCCGTCCTTGGAGAGGCGCCCCGCCTCACGGGCGAGCGCAAAGGTGCCGTCACCGAAGGGCGCGACCTCGAAGGCCCCGAGCGGACCGTTCCAAAGAAGCGTCGCCATCTCGCCGAGCTTCTCCGTCAGGCGCGCCACGCTCCTTGGGCCAACGTCCAGGGCCATCATGTCGTCCGGAACGGCTTGCGCATCGCAGACTTCCGCGTCGACGCAAGGGGCGAGTTCCGGGGCCACGACTTGATCGACGGGGAGCATGACTTCGCATCCCGAGGTCTTGGCCTTCGCCAGGATATCGAGAGCCGTGTCTTTCAGGTCCGGCTCGCAAAGGGAGTTTCCGACGCTGACGCCCTGCGCATACAGAAACGTGTTCGCCATGCCGCCGCCGACGACCACCACGTCCATGCGCGCGACCAGGTTGGTGAGCACGCCGATCTTGGTGGACACCTTGGCGCCGCCGACGATCGCCATGACCGGCCGCTTGGGGTCCTCCAGCGCGCGGCTTAGCGCGTCGATCTCCGCCATCATGGCGCGACCCGCATAAGCGGGCAGCAGACGGGCAATGGCCTCCACGGAGGCGTGGGCGCGGTGGGCGCAGGAGAACGCATCGTCCACGTAAATGTCGCCGAGCGCGGCCAGCGCTTGGGCGAAGCCGACATCGTTCGTGGTCTCGCCTTTGTGGTAGCGGAGGTTCTCCAGGAGGGCAACGTCGCCGTCCTTGAGCCCGTTGACATCAGCTTCCACGTCGGGACCGATGCAGTCGTCCAAGAACATAACAGGCGAACCGCCGAGCATCTCTTGCAGCTTGGCGGCGACAGGCTTGAGGGAGGTCTCCGGCGTGCGCTCGCCCTTGGGCCGGCCAAGGTGCGATAGGATCACGACCTTGGCCCCGCCCTCTTGCAGCGTCTTGATGGTCGGCAGCACGCGTTGGATGCGCGTTGCGTCGGCGACCGCGCCATTCTCGATGGGCACGTTGAGATCGGCGCGGACCAGCACGCGCTTG